>Ga0007854_10001759_pt1 | contig 13702 bp, 11 predicted proteins | sample CryBogCBH12Aug08_FD_60382 | JGI IMG/M metagenome (GOLD analysis project Ga0007854, IMG submission 60382) | Freshwater microbial communities from Crystal Bog, Wisconsin, USA - CBH12Aug08 | ecosystem: Environmental > Aquatic > Freshwater > Lake | place: Crystal Bog, Wisconsin, USA | collected...
GGTGGCCGAGCAGGTGGCCGACGCCCTCGCCAAGGGAGCAGTGGCCACGGCCGGCGGCGCCGGCATCGACGGCCCCGGCTTCTTCTACCGTCCGACCGTGCTGACCGGGGTGACCAGCGACATGCGAGCCGGCGTCGAGGAGATCTTCGGCCCGGTGGCCGTCGTGTCGGTGGTGGCGGACCTCGACGAGGCGATCGCCGTGGGCAACGACACGCCCTGGGGGCTCGGCTCGAGCGTGTGGGCGGAGGACCCGGCCGAGCAGGAGGCCGCCATCGCCGGCCTCGACGCCGGCATGGTCTTCGTGAACGCCATCGTGGCCTCCACCCCGGAGCTGCCCTTCGGCGGCATCAAGCTGTCGGGCTACGGCCGAGAGCTGTCGGACGTCGGCATGCACGAGTTCTGCAACCAGAAGACGGTCTTCATTGCCTGACGCTCCGGCGTCGGTCTTCGCTGACCATGCCGCCGGCGCCCCCTTGCGACCGAGCGCGGCGGCCGCCATGGCCGCGGCGCTCGGGGGAGGTCCGCCCAACCCGTCGGGCGCCCATCGTGCGGCACGCCACGCCGCCGCCGTCCTCGACGCGGCACGCCACGAGATCGCCGGAGCGCTCGGGGTCTCTCCACGGCATGTGGTGCTGACCGGGGGCGGGACGGAGTCCTGCGCCCTCGCCCTGCTCGGCGTGCGACGCCCGAGCGCCGTGTGCGTCTCGACCATCGAGCACGTGGCGGTGCGCCGCTCGGCCGAGGTCGCCGCATCTCGGAGCGGGGTCGCCCTGATCGAGCTGCCGGTCGACGCTGACGGGCGCCTCGACGTGGACATGGCGCTCGATCTCGTCCCCGACGGTGCGCTCGTGTCGGTGATGGCGGCCAACAACGAGACCGGCGTCGTGCAGCCGGTGGGGGAGCTGGCCCGTCGCCTTCGTGCGGATCGCAGGATCGTGCTCCACAGCGACGCCATCGCGGCGGCATCGACGCGCTCGCTGGTCGACGTTGCGACCAGCGTGGACCTGTGCTCCATCGCCGCCCACAAGGTGGGCGGACCGCCGGGCGTGGGCGTGCTCGTGGTGCCCGAGGACCTCGACCTCGAGCCGGTGATCCCCGGGGGTGCCCAGGAGCGCGGCCTGCGGGCTGGCACGCAGGACGTTGCTGGAGCGGCCGGCATGGCCGCCGCGCTCACGGCGACTGACAGGGAGCGCCGCGAGGGTGCGGTCGAGGTGTTGGCTCGGCGCCGAGATGTCCTCGGCCACGCCCTTGCTCGGATCGAGGGCGTGACGATCACGGGCGCTCGCGTCGATCGCCTCGCCGGACACCTCCACCTCACCTTCCCCGGGCTCCGCAGCGAGGAGGCGTTGCTGCTCCTCGACCGCTCGGGCGTGGCGGCCTCGGCCGGGGCGGCCTGTGCCTCGGGAGCCCCGCAGGCCAGCCACGTGCTCCTGGCCATGGGCATGGACGAGCACCGGGCCCGCTCGGCGATCCGCCTCACGCTCGGCGTCGACACGCCCGAAGCAGCGTGGGACCGCCTGGCCATCGTCCTGCCCGAGGTGCTCGGGTCGTTGGTGGGCGGAGGCCGCGGCGTCGGGTGAGCCGGATGGCAGACTTGGCGCCGTGAACGTGCTGGTCGCCATGTCAGGAGGGGTCGACTCGTCCGCCGCCGCGGCCCTGCTGCTCGAGCAGGGCCACGACGTCACCGGGGTGACCTTGCGGCTCTGGGGCGGGGAGAGCGACTCGGGATGCTGCTCGGTCGGCGACGTCGAGGACGCCCGACAGGTGGCCCAGGAGCTGGGCATCGACCACCACGTCTTCAACCTGGCTGCCGAGTTCGAGGCTCACGTGGTCGGCCCCTACGTGGCCGCCCACGCCGCTGGCCGGACGCCCAACCCCTGCATCGAGTGCAACCGGCACCTCAAGTTCTCGCACCTCCTGGCCGCCGCCGACCGCCTCGGGTTCGACCGCCTGGCCACCGGCCACCATGCCCGCATCGCCACGGTGGGGGGCCAGGCCGTGCTCCTGCGTGGGGTGGATCGAGCCAAGGACCAGTCCTATGTGCTCTCGATGCTGACGCCGACGCAGCTCGACCGGCTGGCCTTCCCGATCGGCGAGATGACCAAGGACGAGGTGCGCACGTTGGCCCTCGGGCGCGGCCTGCGGACGGCGACCAAGCCGGAGAGCCAGGACACCTGCTTCATCCCGTCGACGCTCGGTCGGCGCGGGTTCCTCACCGGCCGGACGACGTTGCGTCCCGGGGTGCTGGTCGAGCGCAGCAGCGGCGACGTCGTCGGGTCCGTGGCCGAGGTGGAGCTCGTCACCGTGGGCCAGCGCAAGGGCCTGGGGCTCGACGCGGCCGGACGTCGGCGGGTGGCCGTCGAGGTCGACCCCGTCGCCGGGACGGTGCTCGTTGCCGATCCCCACGAGGCGCAGGTCACCGTGCTCCGCATCGACCCCGAGACGGTGACGTGGACGGGGGTGCCGTTGCTGGACGGCGAGGCGACCTCGGTGCAGGTGCGCAGCCACGGCGCCGCCCTGCGTGCCTGGATCGAGGAGGGCGCCATCCGCCTCGAGCAGCCGACCGACCCGGTGGCCCCAGGCCAGACGGTGGCCTTCTACGACGCCGACTGGCCCGAGGTCGTCCGGGGCAGCGCGGTGGTGGTCCGGTGATCCTCGACGGGCTCCCCGAGGAGCTCGCCGAGCGGGCCCAGGCCCTCAGGGCACTCGTCGCCCACCACAACGAGCGCTACCACGCCCAGGATGAGCCGGAGATCCCCGACGCCGACTTCGACACGCTGGTGGGCGAGCTGCGGCGGCTCGAGGCCGAGCACCCGGAGCTGGCCGTGGCCGAGAGCCCGGCGCAGTCCGTCGGTGCCGCTCCGTCGGGACTGTTCGCCCCGGTGGTCCATGCGGTCAAGATGCTCAGCCTCGACAATGCCTTCGACGACGAGGAGATCAGGGCATGGGCCGAGCGCCTCGCTCGGGCCCTCGGACGAGAGGACGTGGCCGACCTGCGCTTCTCGGTGGAGCCCAAGGTCGACGGCGTGGCGATGTCGCTCACCTATGTCGACGGGGTCCTGACCCAGGCCGCGACCCGAGGCGACGGGGTCACCGGCGAGGACGTCACCGCCAACGTGATCACCATCGCCAGCGTGCCGGACCAGCTCGAGGCCACCATCGGCCCCCCGCCAGCGCTGCTCGAGGTGCGCGGGGAGGTCTACCTCCCGAGCGACGACTTCGCCCAGATGAACGCCCGGCTCGAGGCCGCAGGGGCCAAGACCTTCGTCAACCCGCGCAATGCGGCGGCGGGATCGCTGCGCCAGAAGGACCCGGCCGTGACCGCCACGCGTCCGCTGGCCATCCTCACCTACCAGGTGGGCCAGATCGACGGGGCGGCACCTGGGAGCCCGTTCCTGGCCACGTCGCACACCGAGGTGCTTGCCGCCATGGCGGGCGTCGGCCTCCCGGTGTCGCCCGACGCGCGCTGCGTGACGGGCATCGATGCCGTGATCGCGCGCGCCCATGAGCTCGAGGACCATCGCCATGACCTCGCCTACGAGATCGACGGCGTCGTGATCAAGCTCGACGACCTGGCCCTGCGCGAAGACGCCGGGGCGACGAGCCGGGCCCCGCGATGGGCCTTGGCGCGCAAGCTCGCCCCCGAGGAGCGGACCACCGCGCTGCTCGACATCGAGGTCTCCATCGGCCGCACTGGGCGGGCCACGCCCTATGCCGTGCTCGAGCCCGTCTTCGTCGGCGGCTCCACCGTGACCTACGCCACCCTCCACAACCAGGACCAGGTGGCGCTCAAGGACGTCCGCCCCGGGGACACCGTGGTCGTCCACAAGGCCGGGGACGTGATCCCCGAGGTGGTGGGCCCGGTGGTGGCCAAGGGGGCCAAGCGCCCCAGGCCATGGGCGTTCCCGACCGCCTGCCCGGCCTGCGGTGGTGCCCTCGTGCGCCTCGAGGAGGAGTCCGACACCTACTGCGTCAACCTCGACTGCTCCGCACAGCGCGACCAGCGGCTCTCCCACTTCGCCAGCCGGTCGGCGATGGACATCGAGGGCCTTGGCGAGAAGGTGGTCGAGCGGCTCACGGCCGCCGGGCTCGTGGCTGACGTGGCCGACCTCTACGAGATCGATGCCGCGCGCCTGGCCGAGCTCGAGGGGATGGGGGAGGTCTCGGCGGCGAACCTCCTGCAGTCCATCGATGGGTCGCGCGGACAGCCGCTGAGCCGGCTGCTCGTCGGCCTCGGCATCCGGCACCTCGGGCCCATCGGGGCCCGGCAGATCGCCCGGAGCCTGGGCAGCCTCGAGGCGCTGCGGGAGGCGACGGTCGAGGAGCTGGCCGAGGTCGACCAGATCGGTCCCATTATCGCCGAGTCCGTGATCGCCTTCCTCGCCAACCCGGCCAACCAGGTCGTGCTCGACCGGCTCGTGGCACTCGGCCTCACGCTCGTCGAACCGCTGGCGACGACGGGCACCGAGGGTCCCGGGCCGCTCGACGGAAGGATCGTCGTGGTCACCGGGGCGGTCGCCGGGTACACCCGGGACGGAGCCCAGGCCGCCGTCGAGGCGGCGGGCGGCAAGGCCACCGGCTCGGTGTCGAAGAAGACCTTCTGCGTGGTGGTGGGAGAGGCGCCTGGTGCGGCGAAGATCACCAAGGCCGAGTCGCTCGGCATCCCGATGGTCCCGGGCGACCGGTTCGCCGACCTCCTGGTCACCGGTGCGCTGCCCGACGCCTGAGGCGTCCACCGGAGCAGGGGGTCTGCTCACTAGGTTGGAGACCACTCATGACTTCGCCCTCGGACAACATCGGACGCGTCCTCGGAGGTCGCTACCGCCTCGAGGCCGTGCTCGGCATCGGGGCGTCGGCCATCGTCTACCGGGCTGAGGACACCACGCTCGAGCGGCAGGTGGCCATCAAGATCCTGCAGCCGGCGCTGGCCCAGGACGAGGCGTTCCTCAAGCGCTTCCGGGCCGAGGCGAGGGCGGTGGCAGCCCTCAACCACCCGGCGATCCTCCAGGTCTACGACTGGGGCGAGGACGACTCGGTGCCCTACCTCGTCACCGAGCTGCTGGCTGGCGGCACCCTGAAGGACCTCTTCGACGCCGGCGTCCTGATGACCCCCGAGCAGGCCGTCTCGATCGGCGGCCAGGCCGCCGCCGGGCTGGCCTATGCCCATGCGCGCGGCCTGGTCCATCGCGACGTCAAGCCCGCCAACCTCCTCTTCGATGGAGAGGGCCGCCTCCGGATCACCGACTTCGGCGTGGCCCGCGCCCTCGCCGAGGCGAGCTGGACCGAGCCTGCCGGCTCGATGATCGGCACCGTCCGCTACGCCTCGCCCGAGCAGGCGGAGGGCGAGTCGGTGGACGGCAAGGCCGACGTCTACTCCCTGGCGCTCGTGCTCTACGAGGCAGTGACCGGCGTGGTCCCCTTCATCGAGGACTCGCTGGTGGCGACCCTCCGGGCGCGGGTGGGCAAGACCCTCCCGCAGGACGATCGCCTGGGGCCGCTGGACCCGATCCTGGTCCAGGCGGCATTCCCCGACCGGTCGGCTCGCCTCGACGCCGAGGCCTTCGAGCTCCGGCTGGCCTCGGTGGCCCGGGCCCTGCCCGACCCTGCGCCGCTGCCACGGGTCATCGACGGGGCGGTCGTGGTCGACCCGACCTGGACCGCCGCCGCCGAGCCGTTCCGCCCGCCTTCGGTGGACGAGCTGACCCAGGTCGTCCCGGCGATCACCGACACCGGGCCGGTGCCGGCCGGCGTCGGCGCAGCATCGACGCCCTATGACTTCATGTCCGACGAGCAGACCCTGGTGGGGGAGATCGCCACGGGCCCAGGGGGCAGAGGCCGCCGCCGCCGCAGGGTGTGGCCGTGGGTCCTCCTGGCCCTGGTCGTGCTCGGGGGCGCCTTCGCCGCCTTCGCCATCGCCACGAAGCTCTTCGTGCCGAACGTCACGGTGCCGAAGCTGGTCGGCAAGCCCACCGTCAACGTCGAGCGCAAGCTCGCCAAGCTCGACCTGCACCCGGCCTACCAGCCCAGCGTGTACTCGATCACGGTCCCGGCGGACCACATCATCTTCCAGCAGCCCGCACCCGGTGCCGTGCTCAAGCAGGGCGCCACCGTCCGACTGGTGGCGTCGCGGGGCCTCCCGCCGGTGACGGTGCCCTCCCTCGCAGGGATGGACTGTGCCCAGGCCCAGGCCGCGTTGACTGCGGTGCACCTCGTCGGCGACTGCCCCAAGGCGGCCAAGCACCACTCGGCGACGGTGCCGAAGGGCCAGGTGATCCGCTACACGGTCGGCACGTCCACCAACCCGGCGACGGCCACCTATGGCTCGACCATCACGATCGTGATCTCCAAGGGCCCGCCCCCCGTGCCGATCCCGGCGGTGACGGGCACCTACGCCCAGGCGAACGCCGCCCTGGTGGCGGCCGGCTTCACGGTCGTGAAGGCCACGGAGTCCTCGCCCAGCGTCCCGTCCGGCCAGATCACCCGCACCAGCCCTCCCGCCGGCACCAAGGTCCAGCGGGGCACCCAGGTCACGGTCTACGTCAGCACCGGTCCCGCCCTGGTGGTGGTGCCGACGCTGGCCGGCAAGACCGCGGCCAATGCCTCGGCGAAGCTGACGGCCCTCGGCCTCAAGGTCGGTGCGATCTATGGGCCGCCGGCAGGCCGGGTCTTCAAGACGACGCCCCGCGCCGGGACCTCGGTCAAGGTGGGCTCGACGATCACCCTCTACCTCCAGTGACGGCGGACAAGCTCTGCGAGCTCTGCGAGGCGGCGAAGCTGACCGACTGGTACTTCGAGGACGACACGTGCTGGGTGGCCGACTGCGAGGTCTGCGACACCCCGATGGTCGTCTGGCGCGAGCACGGGACGGAGCCGGAGGAGGAGACGGTCGTCTACATGCTGGGCCGGCTCGCCGACGCCGCCAACAGCCGCTTCGGCGAGGGTGGCTGGTCCTTCGACCGGGTCATGCGGCAGATCCCCGACCACTTCCACGCCCACGCCCGGGATCCCGAGTGGTGGTTCCGCCTTCGGGGCATCACCCGCTGACGCAGGGGCGGCGGCGTCCGCCTGCGCAGATCCTTGGGCGGGCGCCCGGCGGTAGGGTGGGGGAAGGATCGAGCGAAGGGAGCCTCTCATGGGCGCACTGGACGGGCGTATCGCCATCATCACCGGCGCTGGCCGCGGCATCGGCCGCGAGCACGCACTGCTGTTCGCCTCTGAGGGTGCCAAGGTCGTCGTGAACGACCTCGGTGGTGCGCTCGACGGCTCCGCCGAGGACGGGACGCCCGCCGAGCAGGTGGCGGCCGAGATCGTGGCCATGGGGGGCGAGGCGGTCGCCAACCACGACAACGTGGCCGACTGGGCTGGTGCCAAGAACATGATCGACCAGGCCGTGGACACCTTCGGTGACCTCCACGTGCTGGTGAACAACGCAGGCAACCTGCGCGACCGCGTCCTCGTCAACATGAGCGAGGACGATTGGGACGCCGTCATGCACGTGCACCTCAAGGGCCACTTCGCCCCGCTGCACCACGCGGCCAACTACTGGCGCGACCAGACCAAGGCCGGCAAGGACGTGAAGGCCTCCATCATCAACACCTCGTCCACCTCGGGGCTGCTCGGCAACCCGGGCCAGGGAAACTACGGCGCCGCCAAGGCCGGGATCGCCGCACTGACGATCATCGCCGCCACCGAGCTCGGTCGCTACGGCATCCGCGTCAACGCCCTCGCCCCGAACGCGCGGACCCGCATGACCGAGTCCGCGCCCGGCCTCGTCGACCTGGTCAAGGAGCCGGAGGACGCCGGCACCTTCGACGCCTGGGACCCGGCCAACATCTCGCCCCTCGTCGGCTACCTCGCCACGGAGACCTGCCCGTCCACCGGCAAGGTGTTCTTCGTCCTCGGCGGCACGGTCCGCAACTTCCAGGGCTGGACGCTCATGGAGTCGATCGAGAAGGACGACCGGTGGACGGTCGCCGAGCTCCAGGCGGAGATGCACCGGCTCGGAGCGTGAACGCATCCGCCGACGGGCCCCCCACCCCGCCGTCGGTTTCGCACCATCGAGACGACCCCGACGAGCTGCTCAGCGCGGCCGGTGATCCCGGCGCGGTCGAGTTCGGCGCGTCCGGATCCGAGGCTGCCGCGGACCTGAACTGGTTCGCCATGCTGCGGACCAAGGCCCAGGTCCGGGCCACCTCCTCGGATCGCTACCCCTGGTGGGTCCTCGGGTCCCTCCTCGCGGGCCTGCTGGCCCTGAACATCACCTTCACGGTGTTCATCGTGGCGCTGCCCAAGGTGGCGGGAGAGTTCCACACCTCGATCACGGTCCTGACCTGGACCATGACCGGACCGCTGCTCGCCTACGGCCTGGCAGCGCCGCTGCTCGGCAAGGCCGGCGACATCTTCGGACACCGCCGGCTCTACCTGTTCGGCCTGGCAGGGGCGATGGTCTCGGCCATCCTCACGGCGTTGGCGCCCGACGTGGTCACGCTGCTCGGGGCCCGCACCCTCGATGGCATCCAGGGGGCGGCCACCGGCACGGCCTCGATGGCCCTGATCATGAACGCCTTCCGGCCGGAGGATCGCGTCAAGGCCATGGGCTGGTGGACCCTGGTGGGGGCGGGCGGTCCGGTGATCGGCGTCTCGCTGGGCTCGCCGATCATCCAGTTCTTCGGCTGGCGGGCGCTGTTCTGGATGCAGCTGGTGCTGCTCGTCATGGCCTTCTGCGTGGTGGCGGTGATCCTGCCGGGGCACCGGGGGACCCACGAGGAGCATGCGGCGGAGAAGGTCCGCGCCCGGGCCGACTTCAAGACGATGGACTGGTTCGGATCGACCACCCTGTCCGTCGGGGTCACCTTGGTCATGCTGGCGCTCTCGCTCTCGCCGGTGCAGGGGTGGACGGCGCCGCTGCCGATCGCCTGCTGGCTGATCGGCGCCATCAGCATCGGCCTGTTCGTCCGCAACATCAGGACCTCGGCGAACCCGCTCATCCCCGCCGCCTACTTCTCGAAGCGGAACTTCGTCATGCCGATGGTGATCCGCTCGACCTCCAACTTCGCCTACTTCGGTGCCTTCTACCTGTTCCCGCTGCTCATGGAGGAGGGCTACCGCTACTCGATCGGCCAGGTCGGCGGGGTGGCCATCGCCCGGCCGCTGGCCTTCGCCATCTCCTCGCCCATCGCCGGGTACCTCGCCGTGAAGATCGGGGAGCGGACCTCGGCGATCGCCGGCACGATCATGCTGACCCTCTCGATGGTGATCTTCGCCGGCTGCGTGGCCGGCACCCCGTTGATCATGATCATCGTGGCCCTGGCGCTGTCTGGGCTCGGCATGGGCGTGGCCATGCCCTCGACCAGCTCGACCATGGCCAACGAGGTGTCCGCCCACGAGATGGGCGTGACCTCGGCAGCCCAGATGCTCGCCATGCAGGTCGGCGAGGTCGCCGGCATCCAGGTCCTCATCACGATCCAGCAGGGCGTGGCGAAGCGCCGGGGGCTCCTCGACACGCACGACACCGCTGCGCTGCTGTCGACGTTCCACGTCCCGTTCGCCGTCGGCGGTGCGGTGTGCTTCGTCGGGGTGGTCTGCTCGTTCCTGATCCGCGCCTACAAGCGAGAGTCCCCGGCCGCCTGACGCAGCCCCAGGGTCAGAGGGTGATGGAGCGGACGGCCTCGGCGAAGGCCATGGCACCCTCGTCCGGCCCGGCCCCCTGGAGCACCATGAGCTTGGCCATGTCGCCCTCGATCCGGATCTTGCCGGCCATGAACGCCGACATGGCGGCCTGGGGGTTGCCCTCGACCAACAGGGCCCGAGCGGTCACGAAGTCGACCGTCACGCTGAGGTCCGGCTCGTCGAGGTGGCCCTCCTCGACCATCAGCGCTCCGCCGGAGGTGTCGACGTGGGCGTGCCCCAGGGTGCCAGAGGGGCCCTCGGTGACCACGAGGTTCATGCGGACGGCCAGGGGGACCGAGGAGCCGACATCGGGGTGCTCGTCGCGCAGGTCCCGCACGGCGGCGATCCACTCGGGGCTCAGGAACTCGTGGGCCATCTTGGTCTCCTCCTCGGCTCTCCCGACAGGGTAGCGGTGCCGATACCATGGGCTCCATGACTGCACCTGTGATGGAGGGCTGCGAGCCCCTGAGCGTTGATGGTGGTTCGACTGGGGTCCTCGTGCTCCACGGGTTCACCGGGAGCCCGTACTCGGTCCGTGGCCTCGCCGAGGCGATGGCCAACGCGGGCCACAGCGTCGAGATGCCACTGCTCCCCGGCCACGGCACGGTGGTCGAGGACATGATCCCCACGCGCTGGGAGGACTGGTCCGGGGCGGCGGAGTTCGCCTACCAGGCGCTCTCGGCCCGGACGGACCGCATCGTGGTGGCCGGGCTGTCGATGGGCGGGGCGCTGACGTGCTGGCTGGCGGAGAACCACCCGGAGATCGCCGGCCTCGTGCTCGTGAACCCGCTCGTCGAGTACTCCGCCGAGCTGGCCGAGGGAGCCAAGGCGCTCCTCGACTCCGGCGTCGAGGTGATGGACGCCATCGGCTCGGACATCGCCCTCGAGGGCGCCGACGAGCGCAGCTACCCGGCCACCCCCCTCGCCCCGGCGGTCTCCCTCTTCGCAGCGGTCCAGGACGTCTCGGCCCACCTCGGCGCCATCGCCGCCCCGATCCTGCTCTTCTCGAGCGTCGAGGACCACGTGGTGCCCTTCTCGAACGGCGACCACCTGGTGGCCAGCGTCGCAGGGCCCATCGAGCGCGTCGTCCTCGAGCGCAGCTACCACGTGGCGACCCTCGACCACGATGCCGAGCTCATCGAGGCGCAGTCGGTCGCCTTCGTCGACCGCATCGCCGCCACGTGAGCGATCCCGCCCCCCTCTCCGCCGAGGACGTGGCCAAGGTCGCCGTCCTCGCCCGCCTGAACCTGACCGACGAGGAGATCGAGCGCTTCACCGGACAGCTCGCCTCGATCCTCGGCCATGCCGCCGACCTCGCAGCGCTGGACCTGTCGAGCCTCAAGGTGACCGAGCACCCCCTCGAGCTGACCAACGTGCTGCGCGCCGACGAGGTCCGCCCGTCGCTCGATCGCGCCGAGGTGCTGTCCCAGGCGCCGGCCGTCGCCGACCACCGGTTCCTGGTCCCTCAGATCGTGGGGGAGGAGGCATGACGGCCCGCGGGATCGCCCAGGACGTCCGGTCGGGGGATCGGCGGGCCACGGAGGTCGTGGAGGCGGCGCTCGAGGAGATCGCGACGCATGACAGCGCCGTCCACGCCTTCACCGCGGTCCACACCGAGGCCGCTCGGGCCGCCGCCCGCGCCATCGACGCGGCCGTGGCCGACGGTCGGGATCCGGGTCCCCTGGCCGGCGTGCCGATCGGGGTCAAGGACAACATCTGCCAGCGCGGTCGGGTCACGTCCTGCGCCAGCAGGATCCTCGAGGGATGGCAGCCGCCCTATGACGCCACGGTGGTGGGCAGCCTGGTGGCGGCCGGCGCCGTGATCGTCGGCACCACGAACATGGACGAGTTCGCCATGGGGTCCTCGACCGAGAACTCGGCCTATGGGCCGACGCGCAACCCGGTGGACCACTCCCGCGTGCCCGGCGGGTCGAGTGGCGGGTCGGCCGCCGCCGTCGGTGCGGGGATGGTCCCGCTCTCCCTGGGATCGGACACCGGTGGCTCCATCCGCCAGCCGGCGGCGTTCTGTGGCGTGGTCGGGGTCAAGCCGACCTATGGCCTGGTCTCGCGCTACGGCCTCGTGGCCTTCGCCTCGTCGCTGGACCAGATCGGCCCCTTCGCCCGCACGGTGGAGGACGCCGCGCTGCTGCTCGAGGTCATCTCCGGCCACGACCCGCTGGACTCGACGTCGCTCGACGCGCCGGCACCATCCCTCGTCGACCGGCTCGACGAGGGCGTCGCAGGGCTCCGGGTCGGCCTGTGCCGGGACCTCATCGAGGGGGCCAGCCCGGAGATCACCGCGGCCGTGGCGGCCGCCGCTGAGGTGCTCGCCGCAGAAGGTGCCGAGATCGTCGAGATGACGATCCCCGAGCTGCACTACGGGCTGTCGGCCTACTACCTGATCGCCCCGGCCGAGGCCTCGTCGAACCTGGCGCGCTACGACGGGGTTCGCTACGGCCTCCGGGTGGACGCACCCAACGTGGCCGAGATGAACGCGGCCTCGCGCACCGCTGGCTTCGGTGATGAGGTCAAGCGGCGCATCATGCTGGGCACCTATGCCCTCTCCGCTGGCTACTACGACGCCTACTACGCCCAGGCGCAGCGGACCCGAACGCTCATCATCGACGCCTTCGCCGCCGCCTACCGATCGGTCGACCTGATCCTCGGGGCCACGACGCCGACGACGGCCTTCGCCCTCGGGGACAAGGTGGCGGACCCGATGGAGATGTACCTGTCGGACGTGTTCACGATCCCGACGAACCTCGCCGGCCACCCGGCGCTCAGCGTGCCGGCAGGGGCGGACGCCGCGGGCCTGCCGATCGGCGTGCAGCTGCTCGGCCCGGCGCTCAGCGAGGAGCGGCTCCTGCGGGCCGCAGCCGTCATCGAGAAGAAGAGGGGCTGAGCATGGTCGCGCTGCCAGACGACTGGGAGATGGTGGTGGGCCTCGAGGTCCACACCGAGCTCGCCACCGCTACCAAGCTGTTCTGCGGGTGCGCCAACGCGTTCGGCGGCGAGCCCAACACGAACGTCTGCCCCGTCTGCCTCGGTCTGCCCGGGTCGCTGCCGGTGCTCAACGAGCGGGCGGTGGAGCTGGCGATCCGCATCGGCCTCGCCCTCCACTGTGAGATCGCGCCCTCGGTGTTCTCCCGGAAGAACTACTTCTACCCGGACCAGCCGAAGGACTACCAGATCAGCCAGTACGACAAGCCGCTCAACGGGATCGGCCACCTCGACCTCCCCGACGGCACCCGCGTCATCGTCGAGCGGGCGCACATGGAGGAGGACACGGGCAAGACCACCCACCTCGGGGGCACGGGGCGGATCCACGGGGCGGACGAGTCCATCGTGGACTACAACCGCGCCGGGGTGCCTCTGGTCGAGATCGTCTCGGGGCCCGACATCCGCTCGGCCGAGCAGGCGCGCCTCTACGCCGCCGAGCTCCGGGCGATCCTGATCGCCACCGGCGCCTCGGATGGGCGGATGGAGGAGGGCTCGATGCGGGTCGACGCCAACGTGTCGGTCCGCCGTGGCCCCGATGCCGCGTTCGGCACCCGTTGCGAGATCAAGAACCTGAACTCGCTCCGATCGGTCCAGCGGGCCATCGACCACGAGGCGATGCGCCAGGTCATGCTGCTCGAGGCCGGCGAGCGGATCGTGCAGGAGACCCGGCACTGGGATGAGGACGCCGGCCGGACCCAGACCCTGCGGTCGAAGGAGGAGGCGTACGACTACCGCTACTTCCCCGAGCCCGACCTCGTGCCGCTGGCACCGTCGGACGAGCAGATCGACGCCATCCGGGCGAGCCTGCCAGCGATGCCCGCCGAACGGCGTCGGACCCTCGTGGGCCTGCTCGGCGGAAGCGCCACCGAGTCCCAGGCCGACCAGATCGCCAGCGTGGTGGACCAGGGCATCGACGGGTTCGTGACGGCGGCCGCCGCGACGGGCGTCGGAGCGGCGCTGGCCCTGGCGCGCGTGGCCAACGAGCTCGCCGGTGCGCTCAGCGATGGCGGGGTGCTCGACGTCGCCACCATGG
>Ga0007854_10001760_pt1 | contig 13700 bp, 21 predicted proteins | sample CryBogCBH12Aug08_FD_60382 | JGI IMG/M metagenome (GOLD analysis project Ga0007854, IMG submission 60382) | Freshwater microbial communities from Crystal Bog, Wisconsin, USA - CBH12Aug08 | ecosystem: Environmental > Aquatic > Freshwater > Lake | place: Crystal Bog, Wisconsin, USA | collected...
GCGTGCGCCGAGGCCGTCGCCGCCCAGCCCCCCGCCCTGCAAGCTCGAGCCGCCGGCCGTGGCGCGCCCCAGCGCGACCGGGCGCGGGGCCGTCTTCGTGACGGAGCTGCCGGTCTCGACGGAGCAGGAGGCGCCGCACCCGGCAAAGCCGCCCCAGCCGAAGCGCAGGAAGGCGCCCCCGCCGCCCGCGCAAGGCCCGCGGCTGGACGGGTGGGTGAGGCGGGAGGCGGCGCGCCCCGACCCGGCGCAGCGGGCCTTCAGCGTGCGGGAGCACCAGCGCGGCTTCGACCCCCTCGTGCACGGCTACGTGCTCAAGCACAACGAGATGTACTACCGGTACCCCGACGGGCGCTTCCTCCGCGTCTTCTCCGGGGTCAACACGCTCACGGACGACGGCCAGCTGCTGCCGGACGCGTGAGGCTAGACGGCGGCGTGGTCTGGGTTGAGCGGGGCCGTCTCGGGCGCCTCGGACGCCGCCTGCAGGTCGCGGACCTCGGCCTCCCGCAAGACCCGCGAGGGGATCTGCCGCGAGGCCTCCTGCCCATTAAACCGATCCACCTTCTTGAAGTTGAGCTCGCTCCCCACGCGCAGGAGCAGGCCGACGCACGAGCAGAGCAGGGCGTAGATGTTGAGGACCGAGGGCCCCTCCCGCACGGTGTACTGGATCGCTGCGGCCAGGCTGACGGCGAGGAGCGGGTCCACGGCGCACCCCTCGAGGACGCACGCCACGTAGAGCACGAGCACGGGGGCGAGCAGGAACGGGACGAGGCTCAGGTAGGCGGCCCAGCCGGCGACCGGGTCCTGCGCGCTGTCCCGGGTGAGGTTGCGGTACCACTCCATGGTCTCGTTCAGGAGCAGCTCGTACGACGCCCCCTCGTCGCCGTGCCTGCGCTCGGCCTCGGCGGTCCACAGCAGGCAGCCCCCGAGGATGACGGCGAACGGGAGCCCAAACTCGCACATCTCGATCACCCCGCCCACCGTGTACTTGCGGTAGTCGCGCACGCAGAGCATAAGGAACTGCGAGAGGAAGGGCAGGCCTACGCCCCCGATGGCGGCAGGCCAGTCGCTCGTGCTCAGGAAGCGCGAGACCATCTCCCCGAAGCCCTCGACAAAGATGAGGCAGAGGGAGGTGAGGCCCGAGAGCAGGGCGCCGATCCGGACGGCCACGTACACGGCGAGCATCTCCCGCTTCGGGTGGACCAGCTCGTCCATGCACAGCAGGCCCATGCCGATGCCCATGCACGTGAGGCTCACGGGCTCGACGCCCAGGCACGTGTAGGCCATCACGAAGACGACCGCCCCGAGCCCGTACACGAGGATCCACACGTTCTCGATGGTGAGCTTCGGGACGCCCGTCACGATGGCCGTCTTGTTCTGCTGCTGCATGTCCATGTACACGCCGGTCCTGCCGCCGGTCCTGCGCTGGGGCCCCAACGCCGCCTGCCCGATCTTGGCCACCACGTAGTAGCCGAGGGTGCACATGAGCACGAGGCTGCCCACGTAGGCGCTGTTGAAGCCGCCCGTCGCCCGGCCCAGCAGGCCGTCGTGCAGGGCCACCAGCGAGAGCAGGGAGCCTGCCATGAAGACGATTCGCGCGAGGACCATCCACTGCCCCATCCGTGCAGCGCGAGAGGGCCGGCCTTAAAGACGCTCGCGCCCGGCCCCTGCCATTTCACGCCACTTCTTACCCGTTGCGGGGTTCACGCACTCATACAAGACCTCCAGCAACATTTCACGCCACTTCTCACACAAACTGGCAAGCAAAGTCGACCGGCAGCCGGGCCCCGCCCATCAGATTGCCTACGCTCTCGTGGTTCACGACGTAGCCGACCCCGCGCAGGTGCACGGCCAGCTGCGCCGCCTTGACCGACCGACTGTTCACGCCCTGGAGCGCGCGCAAGATCGGGCTGCCCTGGTCCAGGCACTCCCGCAGGATCAGGACCACCGCCTGCGCCGCGTGCAGGGTCGGGGCGTGGAAGAGATCCACCTCGCTCGTCCAGCGGGCCGGCAGGAGCGTGGTGAGGGCAGTGTCCCACCGGTTGTACGGGATGTAGCTCTGGCTGCAGGCGTCACACGTGCGCATGACCATATCGTCCTCCGAGAGCGTGGTGGGCAGGGCCAGAAAAGTGTAGTGCTCGTCCGTCAGGCCGAGATCCGTCGGATCCAGGCACGAGAAGACGCCGCCAGGGGACGCCGCGTAGGCCGTGGACCGCGCCCCCGAGGCCACGAGGATCTCCACGTGCGCGTACGCGGCCCCCAGCACCCGTTTCACCACGCCATGCCGGAAGAAGCACAGCACCAGCACCATGCGCGTCCAAGGTCCGACCCTGGCACGGTTTAATACGCCCGCCGGCGTCACGGCCCGCCACCGGCCTGCAGATCCACGTAGCGGGCCGCCGCGATCAGCCACCCCAGCACGTCGAGCACGAGGCCCGGGAGGATGCAGCCCGCGAGGTGCGCGATGTAGGCGCAGATGCGCGTGTCGCCCTGCTCGGGCCAGCCGACGACCGACACGGCCGGGCCCTCCGCGACCGCGTACCCGAGGATGCCGAGGACGGCCCCGAAGCGCAGGCCCCACCAGCGGTGCCCCCCGACGAGGGAGCGCTGGACCTCGAAGCGGCACAGGAGCCGGACGCACGCGTGCAGGCTGAGGGTGTAGTTGAGCGCCGGGTGGTCCGACATCACGGAGGCCGCGAGCAGCCAGAGGGCCTGGAACAGCACGCCGGCCAGGCAGCGCATGCCGTGCTCCTTGTGCTGCGACCGCGCCAGGATGGTCGGGACCCCGAGCACCACGATGGTGGCGAGCGTCGCGCCCCACACGATGCTGATGTTTTCGGGCACCACCTGCCGGTCCAGGCCCGCGCAGTCGACGATCGTCGTGCCCGACCGGCAGACCTCGCTCGGCCGCCCGGGCCGGGGCCCGACCCCGCCCGCCAGCGTGCACGCCCCGACCACGAGCAGGCTCTCGGACATGACCATGCGGCTGCCGGCCCGGCCCGCCCGCCTCAAATACGGCCCGCGCCCCGCCCCGCCTACTTAAGCAGCAGGCACCGCGTGTTGCCGCATGACGACCCTCGTGTCGCTCGCCGACTACTACACCGCCTACGACCGGGTGCAGGCGGAGGCCACGCGCCTCGAGGCCAGCCGGCGCCTCCGCCGGACCGCGCTGCAGAACTGCCTGGCGCCCGCGTCCCGCGCGACGTCCGACGGGTTCGCCCGCATGCAGCTGTGCCGGACGGCGCTGGACTCGCTCGACCGGCGCGGGTGGCAGCGGTCGTTCCACCAGCGCATGTTCCACGACTGCTTCATCCGGGCGTGCGCCCGCATCTTCTGGAAGCGCGAGCAACACGGGGCCTTCGCCAAGAACCACCAGCGGATCCTTGAGGTCAACGGCTGGGACCACCTCTCGCAGGAGGTCCTAGTCTCCACGCCCCGCAGGTCTGGGCCCCCACGGGAGCGGGGGCGGGTGCTCGCACGCGAACCGCCCCCAGTAGGTGCGGAAGTCGTCGGGGGGCAGGCGCGAGATGAAGCCGGCGGGCACCGGGGGCGGCATGGGGTTGCCGAGCGTGTCGAGCGGGACCGTGGCCCGCATCCTGGCCACAGACGCCCCCGCGCGAGCCCCATCGGCGATAACGCGCCGCCGTTTTGCAGGTTCGGCAAGACCATCTCGGTGAGCATGTTCGCGGCCGCCATGCTGTACAGCTGCCCCGGCCTGGAGATGTCCATCTACAGCACATGCAAGGTCCGCGCGCGCACGCTGCTCGCCCCCGCCCGGCTTTACTGACGCGGCGCCCGCAGCGCATCTCGCAGAAGCTGCTGCGCAACGTGCACAAGTTTCTGGAGCTGATTTACATAGAGCTCGGCACGCCGCCGATGAAGGAGGTCCGGGTCAACATGGAGGAGATCGTCCTGCAGGGCGTGGAGGGCTTCCAGGACGTGCGCATGGTCAACTCCTACCCTAGCAAGGTATTGTCGCCCGTAGCCTCCTGCACAAACTGCCAGTGCTCCTCCCGCACGGTGTCCTTGCGGCACAGCTCGGCCAGCCGCGAGCACTTGGCGAAGTTGCCCACCAGCTCGCGCTCGGCCGCCTCCTGCAGCGCGTCCGTCGCCTCCCGCTGGAACCGCACGTCGCTGCGGAACCCCTCGCTGATCTCCTGCACCAGCCGGCGGAAGGCGAGCCGGGGGATGCACAACTGCTCAGGTTTGCGCTTGGCCGCGATCTTGCGGTCGGGTCGAAGGTCCACAATCACCATCGGTGCGCGCACCTCACCCCCACCGCCCGCCCCCGCGACGAAAGCGCCTTTTTTTCCGCGCTAGCCGCCCGCCTCCGGGATGGGCCCGCCCCAGTCCACGTCGCGCATGGCCCGGATCAGCGACCGCACAAAGGTGAGCTCGCGGATCGGGCGGTCGGGCACGAAGAGCTTGAGGCTCACGCCCGTGCCCAGCATCTCGGCCGTCACGGCGATGCCGTCGCTGTGCGGGTCCGCCAGGTTGATGGCGTTGGCCCGCTCCGCCAGCCGCTCCTTGACCTCGTACAGCACCGGGACGTAGTCCTGCGAGCCCGGCGACTCCATGCAGCTCACGACGTTGTACTCGACGCCGGCGACGAGCCCCGCCCGCGCCGACCGGTTCATCTCCGAGAGCGAGGTGGCGGGGATCCAGGTGGCGGCCAGCTCCCGCCAGAACTCCGGCCCCGAGACGGGCGGGCTGGCCTCGTCCATGATGGCCCGCATCTTCTCCTTCATGCCCGCCGCCAGGGGCACGTCCACCGCCCGCAGGTCCATCCGGTTCATGTCGTACGGGTGGCAGCCCGCGGTGAGCCCGACGCGCGCCTCCTGCACGGGCAGGCACCCGGCGCTCCCGTCGGTGCACTTGAGGCCCGTGTACATGAAGCGGTTGTAAAACTTGAGCGGGACGGACGGGTCCGAGTCCAGCGCGTTGGTGTACACCGTGGAGCTCGTCCACCCCGTCATCTCGCGGGCCCGCGGCCAGCCCTTGCCCAGGTCCCCCGCCCCGTGCGCGCGGTTGACGAACAGCGTCATCCCCGACACGGTCTTGCCCAGGCGCGTCAGGAAGTCGGTCCGGCACAGCACCTCCTCCACGTACTCGCCCTGCTGGTTCATCACCTTGCACGTCACGGTAGGCGAGGCTTTGGTCACGGTGTAGAGCTCCATGGGCGCCGTGCCCTCCACGATGAAGCACTGCAAGGGCTCCCCAGGGAGATCGAGCCGCCCGATGTTGTGGCAGTGCCCGTTGTACGACTCGTCGCCCACGCCCCCCGCGGCCGCGTTCGTGGCGATGCCCGTGACGGTGGTGAGCGAGAGCGCCCCCGACTCGAGGAGCCCCACCATTTCCTTGACGAAGCTGCCCATCGCCGCCCAGTCGCGGGGCGTCCACTCGGAGAACAGGCACTCGAACCCCGCGCACTGGATCTGGAGGTCTGCCCCGCCCCTCATCCCGTACTGCAGCGAGCGCGTCATCATGATCTGCCAGAACCCGAGCGACTCGCAGTCGTCCACCATGGCGTGCCGCGGATTCTCGTCCCGCCCGTTGGCGAGCTCGGCCAGGGCCTTCATACTCAGGCCCTGCTCCGGCACGATCAGGTCCGTCGGCGCGATCTTGCGCCCCTGGTTGGCAGCCGACGAGCCGGGAAGGCACTGCAAAGAGCGAGAGCCGTCAGCGGTGCGGGCGCGGTCGCGGGCGGGGCGCGGGGCTCACCCAGTCCTCGGAGCTGCGCTGGCCGATCCCGATGCCCAGCAGCGGCGACATCTGGATCCCCTTCTCGAAGTCCGGGCAGTACGAGTTGATGTGCGCGTCGTAGTTGAGCCCACACCCGCTGAACAGTATGTTGGCCTTCTTGACCGCGGGCAGGGCCAGAATCTGCTTCATCGTCAGGCCGCTGTGCTGCATCCGCAGGTAGATGCCGTACACGGCGAGCGCCACGGGGAGGCGCCGGTCCATGTGCAGCTCCTCCTCGCCCATGATGGAGTAGTGCGCCCCAAAGTTGGGCAGCTTGGTCCCGTCGCTCAGCACGGCCCCGCAAAACTCCCAGCTGCGGCGCCGCGCGGTCAGGGCCAGCTGCGATAAGACAGAGAGCGGGAGAGGGCAAACCTGCTCATGCCGGTCCGGAACATCTCGCCCCCTGGCGGCATGCTGATGTTGTTGCACTTGAGGTTGTCCTGCACCGACGTCGAGATCGCCTTGAGGGCCTCGTTGTAGGCCGGCAGGTGCCGCAGGGCCGTCGGGCGCAGCTTGATCAGGGGCTTGCCGCTCGCCTGCGCCCCGACCTTGCCGTTGGCGAACTCGTGCGCGTTGGTGGCGCGCATTACGATCTGGACACAGTCGCCCTCGTTGAACGGGTCGGCCAGCACCGCCGAGACCTCCTTGCCCTCCAGCAGGCTGTCCAGCGGCACGCCGCCCGTGCCCACCGCGATGGTGCGCACGTTGCCCGACACGCGCTCCTGCATCCGGGACGAGGCCTGCAGCTTGAGCAGCTCGGAGTCCCCCTGGCGCACCTCCACGGCCAGCGCGAACCGGTCCGCCGCCGCCTTACACGGCGCGCTGTCCCCGATCTCCGTGCCCGCATTCGGCGCGCTGCCCCCGATCTCCGTGCCCGTACCCCACGCGCCGTCCTTCCAGCAGTACATGAAGCGCCGCTCGCCCTCCTCGCAGCCGAACAGCCCGTCGGGAATCCCGTCCGTGCAAAACGTAGCAGTCCCCTCGCAGTGCAACACGTACCTATCGGTCATGCCTCGCCCCGCGGGCCGCCCCGTCGTTTATATACGCCCGTCGTGGTGCCTTTCCCCTCGGGCGGGATAAAAGCAGCGGGGGTCTGGCCCTCCCATCGCATGGCCCCCGCCCCCGCCATGCAGTTCCTGCACCACCCGCTCTTCGCCGTGCTGCGCGCCCCGCCCGGCGGCCCCCACATGCTGTCGTGCCGCTCGCGCGTGCCGGACGCCGAGCGCTACGCGGTGCACCAGCCCTTTCGGACCGAACTGTCCAGCATCGACCCCGGGCTGCAGCGCGCCCTGGTCCAGCAGTCCGGCTTCAACCTGCTGCGCTGGCTGGTCCGGCGCGGCATCAGCGTGCACGCGTCGCACGCGGTCCTGCTCGACCTCGAGGCGCAGCGGGTGCACCCGGTGGACCTCGTGGGCGAGCGCGCGGGGTGCCTGACGCTCGTCTTCGTTTACTTCTCCAAGCGGCGCGGGGGCGAGCAGTGGGACGCCATGCTGGCCAGCGGCGCCCACATGAAGGACCTCGTGGCCCGCCAGTACCGGCTCGACGCCGAGGTCGTCGTCGTCAACTTCTACGGGTCAGGGCTCGTGCGCGGGGCCTGGGTCCCCTGACCACAGCCCGAGTCGGGCGCGCTGCCGGAGCCCCTGCCCCTCCTCGTCCGAATCGGGCGCGGTGCACGGCTCGGCCGGCGCGCTCGGGGCCTCCTCGTCCGAGTCGAGCGCGTCCCTCTTGCCCAGCAGCCCCTCTGCCGGCGCGCAGTCCTCCAGCAGGTACACCGTGGCGTTGCGGTCGAGGTCGAGCCGCACCTTGACCCGCTCCCCGTAGCACTCGAGGGGCTCCTCCAGCTCGGGCCGGTAGAGGGCGCCGAGCCTGAACCGCAGGTAGTCGTGGCTGCGCATGAAGGCGCACTGCTCGCACCCCATCACGCGCGTGACCACGGCCTCGAACTCGGACATGTCCCGCGCCCCACGGATCTGCTTCGTGTAGAGCTCGGTCAGCATTCGCCCATCCACGCGCCCGCCCGATTTAATACCGGCTAGCAGGCCTCCCTCGCGATGCCGAGCTTGAGCGCGAGCCGCACGCGCTTGGCCTGCCCCGCGCTCTGGAAGAAATCGGTCCGGTCGTTGTACTCCCACCAGGCCGCGACGGCGTGCAGGTACGTGTTGCCCCCGAGGGTGCCCAGCATGGTCTGGACCGGCAGGGGGAAGCTGGCCCGCAGCGGGTTGTCCGGCTGGCGCAGCGCGCGGAAGAGCCGGTCCATGCAGCGCTGGTCGGGCTCCGGCACGCTGCCCGGGTCCAGCATGAAGAGCATCAGCTGGTCCAGCTGCAGGAGCGGCCGGGCGCATCGCCGGAGCCCGGTCCCGTTGGCCCGCCGCTTCCAGTTGACGCACGGGATGCACAGGCCGCCGCGCCCAGGGGCCTTGAAATTCACGAGGTGCAGGTACGCGAACGGCGTGGGCTTGCACTTGGCCAGCACAAACTTGCGCACGTCCTCGCGGGGCTGGAACCGCCGCTTCATCCCGCACAGGCGCATGCCGCACAGCAGGCAGTGCTCCACCCTCTTAGTGCACGACATATGCGAGGGTGGCCGGCCGAGCGGCGCTTTAAGCGGGGCGGGCACAGGTTCGAATTTTTTTTTTGCCAATTCGCGCGGGCGGGGCCCGGACCCCCCGGCCTCCCACGCCCATGCGCAAGCGAAAGTACACGGCCCTGCTCGCCGGCGCCCCGTCAGGCCTCGAGGACTGCCCCGTGCCGACCGTGCACAACATCGTGGCGACCGCCCAGATCCGCAGCTCGCTCCCGGTGCTCAACCTCCAGAGCATCCACACGGTGCTGCCCTGCTCCTTCTACGACCAGCGCCGGTTCGCCGCCATCACCATCCGCCTCTTCCACCCCGAGTGCACCACCCTGCTCTTCTCGAGCGGCAAGCTGGTCGTGACGGGGTGCAAGCACTGGTACGAGTCCGTCTACGCCTCGCTGTTCATGACCCGCCTGCTGGGCGAGTGCATGGTGGGCCACACCTTCGAGCTCGTGGCGTGCGACATCCAGAACATGGTGGCGCACGTCGAGGTGCCCGTGCGGGAGGGCTACCTGGACCTGCACGCCATGTACGCCCAGATGGCCATCAACTGCACGTACCAGCGCAAGATGTTCCCCGGCCTCATCTACCGCCCCGAGTCCTCGCCCGTGGTGCTCCTGTGCTTCTTCTCGGGCAAGATCGTCATCACGGGCGGCAAGACCATGGACGACGTCTTCTCCGGCTGGCGCCAGCTCTGGCCCGTGCTGCGGCCCTTCATCCGCACGGACCCGCTACAGCAGCGAGAACATCAGGAAGGCCTGCCGCTTGACGGGCACGCTGTTGCAGACCAGGCGCGACGACTCCCGGACACACTCGTAGAGACGGCTCGGCGTCGCGGCCGCCGCCGGCAGCTCCTCGACCTCACGGACCCCGCCGAACTGAAGCGCTTCTGCAATCAGCTTGCTGCAGAAACTTGACCCCCGCTGCTGCGAGTTGGTCTCCATGCACGGGACCGTGCACAGCGAGCGCGCCATGCCCCAGTCGTCGAACACGATGCCCTGCCGCGAGAGCGACCGGCAGAACTGGAGGGTGCGGTCGTACTCGGCCGCCGAGACGCACAGGCTCACCACATGGTAGTTCGGGTTGGCCAGGCTCTTGGGCTTGAGGCTGGCCGTCTCGCCCCACACGATGGAGAATGCCTGTTCGAGCGTCTCGAAATAGAGCTCCACGTGGCAGAACGGGTACCTGCTCACCCACGGGTTGGCCGTCAGCCGGTTCATCCAGTGGTCGTCGCTCGTTGCGCGCAGGAAGCCCAGCGTCAGCACCCTGGACGAGCCCATTCGCGCCACGCCATCGCGGGCCGGCCGTTTAATATCCCGCCCGCGGGCCGCGCTGCCCGAGGCAAAACTAGGAGCGGGCCTTCATGCTCGCGTTGATGCGCTTGATGCGCCGCGCCACCTCCGCCTCCACCGCCCGGTCCACCTCATCGTCCTTCCCCCGCCCGGGCTCGTAGGATTCGGGCCGCCGCTCGCGCTCGTACGGCTCGGCCCGCCGCTCGCGCTCCGGCTCGTACGCATCCCGCGCGCCCCGGTGCCGCTGGGACGACAGGAACTGGCTGACGCGCGACTGGACCCGCTCGTCGATGGCGCGCTCCAGCTCCCGCTCGCTCAGCATCTTCACCGGCTCCTCCTTGGGCTCGGGCTTGGCCGCCTTCGCCTCCACGCCCGCCACCGAGTCCTCCACCGGCTTGTACACCACCCCGTTGACCTGCAGGAACGTGGGCGGCCCGCTCACGCAGCCCATCTGCGGCACTGGCCCCCCCTGGTAGCCCGCCAGCGTCGCCGGCCCCGCCGCGCCCGGCATGGGGTACATGCCCGACGCCATGTAGCCCGGCCCGTACTCGGGCACCCCCCTGTTGATGTTGTCCTGAAAGTCGATCAGCCCGCCGTTCACCACGTGCGGGAGTTGCTGTTGCGGATACTGTGGACGTGACATGCCAGGCCCCTGGGTCCGGCCCGGCTTAAATACGCCCCGTTCGGGTCCTGTTTCGGGATTTGTCAGGCGCACGAGGACAGGCTCCGATTGCCGACAAACTTGGCCAGCAGGAGCAGGAGCACGCACTGGGCCAGCGTGTAGCACGCCAGCAGGAGGTCGCCGGGCTTCACCAGCGCCCGGGTGCCGAGCAGCGTCACGGCCGGCCCCGCCCGCGCCGAGTCCGCCGGGAACACCGCGTTCGCCGGCATGCTGCTGGCCCCGCGCCCGGGCGTTTTAAATACCTCACGGCTTGGCCTCCTGCGCGAACAGCAGCTTGCTGACCTCGCCCGTCTTGTACATCTGCATCACCTCCGACACCACCTTGAGGTACACCAGCACGTTGCGCCGGTCCACGCTCGGCGCCCCGGTGTCCTCGTCCCGCGTGCTGGACATGCCCTCCAGCCGGTCCGTCAGCTTGAGCAGCGAGCGCAGGATGCACCCGACCCGCACCGCCGGGCACAGCGTGTGCGTCATGATGTGCTCCCGCACGTCGTCCAGCCCGATCCCCGCCGCCTCGGGGCAGTGCTCCACCAGGCTCTCGTGCACCCGCTCGGCCATCAGCTCCGGCCCCATCACCACCGCCGACTCGCGCATGAAGCGGGCCACGTTGCGCGCGATGGCGTCGTCGTGGTACTCGCACAGCCAGCACGGCATCCCCGCCGCGCCCCCGCCCCGCCGTTTTAATACTAGACCCCGAACCGGGTAATTTTCACGGGTATATAAGCCTCCCGCGCGCCCGGGGCCGCCATGTACAAGGTCATCCCCGTGCCCATCCAGCGGGAGCCCACCCTCTCGGCGGACGAGCTCCAGGAGTTCACCCACGTGGTCGGCCTGATGGCCGAGACCTGGTCCGACTACTTCAAGCGCTACTACGACAAGATCTACAACAAGGCCAAGACCTACGTCGCCCCGGCCCGCCCGGCCCCGCCCGTGGCGCCCTCGCCCACCGCGCCCCCGGCCGCCGACGAGCCCATGGCCGAGCTGCTCATCACCGTGCGCGACATCAACGAGAAGTTCCAGCGGCTGCTCGAGCTGCTGCCCGAGCTGCACCGCCCGCAGTACGGGCCCGTCCCGCAGCTGCCGGAGCCCCCGCAGTACGAGCCCCCGCAGCTGCCCGAGGCCCCGCAGGAGCGCCGCCTGGCCTTCTACCGCGCCTAAAAAGACGCCGCGATGCGCGCCGGGCGAGGACATGGCCGTTCATCGCGCACACGCATGGCGGAACTCGCCGAGGTGGTGCCGGCCTTCTTCGGGCCCGAGGCCCTGCCCGCCACGCTGGCCGTCCTCTGCCAGCAGAACGCCGAGGCCCAGGACCAGATCGCCGGCACGCTCATCACCGCCCTCACCTGCCCGCTCCAGATCCACCTCACGGCCGTGGGCTGGCAGCCGTTCCGCGGCAAGGCCCTCACCTTCCCGTACCCGTCCATGACGGCCCGCCAGCGCCAGGCCCTGCTCGCGCTCCTCCAGGGCGAGCAAGCCCTCCACGCCTACGAGCACGCCCTCGTCGTCCGCCGCTCGGCCGCCCCGGTCCGGCTCGACCCCCTCGACGTCCTCGAGGCCCTGTGCGCCACCATCCTCGCCAGCCCGGCCTACCCGGACCGCCGCCTGCGCGTCGCCCTCTGCAACATCCTGCTCCAGCGCGTCCAGGCCAGCGTCCCCATCGACAAGGGCCTGCAGGCCCGGCTCAACGCCAGGCTGTTCGCGCCGGACAAGCCGGTCACGCCTCCCTCGGCTTCATGACCATCCGCCGGTAGGCCCCGAGGTTCACGTCCTCCCGGACCCCGCTGGCCGCGGCGTGGACGGCCGACTCGATGTACTCGGGCCGCGGGGCGGGCGGGACCACCAGCACGTCCCAGAGGCTGGCCGCCCGGAGCCGCGTCGCGAAGCACCGCAGGCCGAAGCCCCCGCTCCCCTGGAGCCGCCTCAGGCGCAGCTGGCCGATCACGCACTCCCGGCCCTTGTCGTCCACGAGGAGGAACTGGCTGTGGTTCGCGTCGTTGGAGAAGACGCGCGCGTGCATGCGCCCCTCCCAGAGGGTCCTGTACGTCATGGTGAGGGCCGCGTAGTCCCCGCTCGCCACCGGCTTCTGCGCGCTCTCCAGCACGAACCCGGGCCCGCAGAGGCCGTGCGCGTGCAGGAACACCTCGGGCGAGTGGATGTAGTACGCGCCGCTGCTCGCGGGGGTGTGCGGGAAGCGGAAGGTCTGCAGCAGCGAGGCGTAGGCCCCCACGGGCGTGATCGCAAAGAGGAGCAGCAGAATGAAGAGCTCAAACAGGTCCATCGGCGGGCGTGGCCCGGGCGCGAGGGCTTTTATCTGCGAAAACGCGCCTCGATTCTAGCACGGCACCGGTTTGAACGCGAGGCGCCGCCAGGGACCGAACGCCCGCCGCCCGCGCAAAAAGGGACAGGCCGCGATGGGTTTAATCGTCTTTTGATTGTTTGAATTGGTGCTTGCGGTGCACGGCCTGCTGGGAGGGCTCGAAAGATGGGCCTTAAACTCTAGTGACCCAGAACGCCTTTTTCCGTGCAAAACACTTGTCCGCAAAATGATTGTTGTGCCCGCACTTGCGACAAAGGTCAAACTTTTCGCAAATTTGTCTGAAGGCCTCTTGCTGCTGCACGTCTGATAGTGTACTGCTCGTGAACATCCAGCCGCGGACATTGTTCACGCCCTTACGATACATCTGTGCCAGTGTCTCGGCGCGCTCCCAGGATTCTAGATCCTGCTGCGACCCCTCTGCAAGGTTCATGATCCGTGTGATGGATCGTTTGTCAAGGAACTCCGTGCCATGGCCTCTCATATGCTCAGCGATCCTCCTGTCGATATGACTGGATTTCCCAACATAGACACGGCCATTTCCGTCTTCAATCACATACACCCCGTCCATGCTTAGTTCACTGGACTTCTTGCGTTTTTTAGCAACACCATTGGATGCGAAATGTGGTCTGTGTCTGATCCTAATATCCTCGTCGGACTCAGTGCTATAATACTCTCCAGCACTCTCACAACTATCAGAGCATTCCGAGTCCTGCATACCCTCTTCAGACTTAGTGCTATAATACTCCTCAACACTCTCATAATCATCATAACATTCTGCGTCTGACATGGGGTTTAGTGTACAGGGCTCGCGCACGGTTCCAGACTCCAACACATTGGACACTTTTTTTCATGGGCACTAATTTGAATCCAGTAGTGACAAGACACATCCAGCTAGAGGTGCGACATGGTCCGCCCGCCGTCGTCATTATTCGAGCTCGTCCGCCCGACGGCGCCGTCCCACGCCAGCCCGGACTGCCGCGGGCTGAACGGGCCGGAGCAAGGCGGGTCGCCCAGGTCAGGGGCCGTGACCTCGCGCGTGAGCTCGGCCGGGGGGGTCTCGGGCGGGGTGTCGGCGGGCGCCTCCATGCGGTTGCC
>Ga0007854_10001762_pt1 | contig 13692 bp, 11 predicted proteins | sample CryBogCBH12Aug08_FD_60382 | JGI IMG/M metagenome (GOLD analysis project Ga0007854, IMG submission 60382) | Freshwater microbial communities from Crystal Bog, Wisconsin, USA - CBH12Aug08 | ecosystem: Environmental > Aquatic > Freshwater > Lake | place: Crystal Bog, Wisconsin, USA | collected...
GTGGCCGGCTTCGTGGCGCTGCATCGACGGGTCGTCGTCCTCGGTGGGGTGGTGGGTCTGTGGGTCGCGGCCACCACGGTGGCGGCCGTGACGCACCTCCTGCCCGTCTGGCTCGCCCTGACGCTGGCCCTGCTCGGCTTCCTCCCCTACGTCGTGGTGTTGGGTCTGCGGCGCCACCACCTGTTGAGCGCCCCCTTGCCGGAGGGGCTGCGGGACTGGCTCGCCGTCGCGGTGGCCGAAGAGGAGGCGGAGCTCGACGAAGCGATTCGCCCCCGCCGGGCCCGCGGGAGTGACTACGCGGTCGCCGCGGCGTCGCTGGTGCTGGTCGTCTCCGCGTCGGTGGCGATGGAACACGGGGCGACGAGCCTCGGGCGTCACTTCCACGTGGCCGACGCCATCATCGGCGCCCTGGTGCTGGCGGCGGTGACCAGTCTGCCCAATGCCGTGGCGGGGGTCCATCTGGCGGCGAAGGGGCGTGGGGCGGCAGCGTTGTCGACCACCCTCAACTCCAACAACCTCAATATCGTCGCCGGACTCCTGGTGCCCGGTCTCTTCCTAGGACTGGCCCCCTTGTCGCTCCCGGGCGGGTTGACCGCGTGGTGCTACGCCGGACTGACCCTGGTGACCCTCGGCTTCGCCTTCGTCAGTCGAGGGCTGCGTCGCTGGCAGGGGCTGGTGATCGTGGCCTCCTTCGTGGCCTACGCCTCCATCATGGTTGCGGTGTCGTGATCAACGGCGTCCACCCCGAAGAGCTGTGGCGGGAGCTGTCGTGGATGGACGGAGCGGCCGATTCGCTCACGGGAGCGCGAATGCCGATGGCGATAAGGAATTTGATCAGGGGATACGCACGTCAGCGAGATTGTGTGGCGATTCACGGAGTCCTCACAGTTGATTCACAAGTGTCGGTGGGACGCTGGTGACGTCCGAGAGGAGCTCGGCGACAGTACGAAGGATTGACCATGAAGAGTCTCACTCACCAGAAGTTCGGCAGCCTTGCCGTGACCGCGGTCCTCGCGCTCGGTCTGACGATGAGCGTTTCGGGCATCGCCTCGGCGGCCAAGCACAAGCCCGTCACCACGACCACGACCACTGTCGCCGGCGCCACCACCACGACCACGACCACGATCGCCCCGAAGAAGGTAGCCCTGCAGGGTGTCGTGACCGCCGTGTCCTCCACTTCACTGTCGGTGGTGAACGCGAAGGGCGCGACGACCGTCTTCACCTTGGACGCGACCACCAAGGTGCGGCGTTCGGCGAACGTGAAGAACGGCGTCGTATTGGCCGTTGGTGAGCGCGTCGAAGTCATCGCCTACGCGGCGACGCCGACGGTGGCCAAGTCGGTCAACATCCTCGCCGCCAAGGCGAATAGGGTCGTCTCGTTCCGCGGCGTGGTGACGGCTACGTCGGCCACCTCGCTGTCGCTCAAGGACGCGAAGGGCACTATCGACACCTTCGTCGTCTCAGCGAGCACCAAGGTGTTGCACTCGGCGAACGTGAAGCACAGCGTGACCCTCGCGATCGGCGACCGCGTCGAAGTGCGTGCTCTGTCGGCCAACCCGACCGCAGCGTTGACCATCAACATTTTGGGCGCGAACAAGTAACTTCCCCCTGAAGTGGCGAAGCCGCCTGGCCCCTCGGGGTCAGGCGGCTTCTTGCATTCGCGAGGGGCACGAGACCGATCTTCTCGTCGCGCCGTGGGAGGCGGGACCTTCACCGTGGAGGTCTGGTCAACTCGACGGCAGATTGAATTGGGTATATACCCCAGGGGGTATATACTTCTGATGACTCGCGGAGTTGGCTGAGGCCGCTGGTCACGGTGACGACTGAGGCGAAGTGATGGAGTTTGCCTCGGGCGACTCCACGATGTCAGGTGTGATCAGCTTCGAGAGGATGGGAAACATGTGTCGTCGGGTGAAGTGTTCGAAGTGTGGTTTGGCCACCTGGGCGGGCTGCGGGCAGCACGTCAACCAGGTCATGGCCGGCATTCCCCAGTCTCAGCGCTGCACCTGCGCCGACACAGGCTTTGACGTGAGGGTGAAGAAGGCCCTGAGCGAAGGGTGGCTAGGGCGAATCTTCGGCAGCTAGGGCAGCGGCACCGAGTGCGCCGGTTGGCTGAGGTGCAGGGGCTGACCCCACTTGGTCCAATTGACCAACAGGTGACCGTTGGGAATGCTCTGGGTCATCTGGACCGGAAGCGGTTTCGCGCCATCGCTTAGGTAGAGCACCACCGTGGCGGCGGGTGTCTTCCCCGAAGCCGGCAGATGACCGGACACCTTGAACACCCGTTGCCCATCCACCGTCGAGACGTGCGCGCTCACGATCGGGCTCTTGACGTGGAGTAGGAAGGTGAAGTCGGACTGCAGGGTGGTGGCCGTCGTGACCGCGTTCCACGCTGCGCTCGTCGGGGTGATTTTCATCCACTTCTGGGCGTAGATCGTGGCGTCGGCGGCCGGGAAACCGAAGTACGTCTCTAGGCCGAGCTTGTTGCCTTCGGTGTAGGCCACCTTGAGCGATTCGAAGGCCAGGACCGCGGTCGTCGCGCCATTGCTCAGACTGATGACCTGGTGACCTTCGTCGGTGCCCACGTCATTGACCTCGTTCGACGCTCGCGATCCCAAGGAGACCTTGGCCACTTCGTGCACCGCGCCACCGGCGAGGGCGTCCTTGTTGGCCGAGACGAGGAGTGCGATCGCGCTGGGCGTGGTCGAGCCGGCGGCCGGCAGGGTGGCCAGCGCCGAGAGCATCGCGGCACTGGCGACGGCACCGGCGATGACGAGGGGCTTCTTCATGGATCTCCTTGGACGATGGCAACGTTACTGAGACAGTAGTGCGGCGAGACGGCGACGCCGATGGCCGGTGAGTGTCACCCGCCGTGGGTGTCGTCACGCCGACGTCACGGCGACGACACGTCATGGTCGCAGCGCGCATGCGGCGTCGTCACTGTTGGGCGCGTGACGATGACGTCCGCACCACAGAATCCTGTCCGTCACGAGGTTCGCGAGTCCCAGAAGGAGATGGTTTTCCTTGATTCATTGGTCTCGGTTCGGCCGAGGGGGGCGCGGACGGACGGTCGCGACGGCGTCGCGCGACACGTTCAAAGTGTTTCTCCGACGCCCCTCTCCCTTCGCACACCATTCATCTTGTCTCCCTACCATGTGCCTCGCTTGAACGAGTAACGACGTGAGTCGATAGCGAGTTTCGAGTACCCCTGATTCACTTTCTAGGAGGAAAGTAAATGTTGAAGAAGATGACGCGGATTGGAGTTGCTGCCGCGATGGCCATCTCCGGTCTGATCGCCGTCGCCGGTGTCTCGAGCGTGGCGTCGGCCACGACCAAGGCCACCACGACGTGCTACTACTACAGTGCCACCCAGAAGCAGGTGCTGTCGAAGGTTGAAAAGGGTGCGACCTGCACCGTCGGCACCTACGCAGTGCGCGCGAACGCTCTGCTGGGCTCGAACCTCAGCGGTGACCTCACCCTCGACGCTACCTACAATGGAACGCTGAACATCAACGGCTCGTCCTTCGACGCGCCGCTGATCTCCACCCTGACCTCGGGTTCCAACGCCTACTCGGGCGCCGGCAACGTGAACTTCTCGGGCTACCCGGCCGCTGGTTCCGGCACCGGCCGCTCGGGCATCTGTGGCGGCAGCTTGGACATTGGATTCTCCGACCAGCCGATGGCCGTCAGTGCCGGCACCAACGTGTCGGGTTGCAACCCGGCGAACTACGTGCAGGTCCCCTTCCTGCTCGGCGGCGCTGTCGTTGGCACCAACATCCCCGGCGTCAAGGGCGTGAAGCTCACGGCCGCTGAGGTCAAGGCCATCTACAACGGTGACATCACCCAGTGGAGCGACCCCACCCTGCTCAAGACCAACAACGGCGGCACCGCGTGTGGCGTCGACGGCTCGGGTTCGATCGCTTCGCCCTACGTGCAGACCTCGGGTTCGAGCGTCGGCGCGACCGCGACCGCGGGCTTCGTGGCCTGCAAGGGCGTTGCCCTGAAGTTGTACTCGCTGGCCTACAAGTTCCCCAAGGGTTCGGTGTCGAACGTCGCCAACCCCTCGACCGACGGTGACACCATCAAGGTGCTCTACCGCAACGCGTCCTCGGGCACGACCTACGCCTTCACGGACTACATCAAGGCCGCCACTGGCTCGCTGCCCACCGGCGGCAACGCTTCGGGCAACCCGATGGAGACCAACGGTTGGAGCGCCCCGCACACCGTGGGTGTCGCGAACAACGCCGCCATGGCTTCGACCCTGCTGACCACCCCCGGTGGCATCGGCTACGTCGAGTACAGCTACGTGTTGATCCCCGGCAACGCCGCCATCAGCGTCGCGCTGCTGCAGGACCAGGCCGGCGCCTTCATCAAGCCGAGCCTGACCAACATCGCCTTGGCCGCCTCGGAGGCTGGCTCGAGCATCACGCCCGAGGGCTTCTCCATCGTGTGGCAGCACGGCAAGGCCTGGCCGCTCGCGACCTACAGCTGGGCCATCGTTCCCAAGCAGTCGATCGCCAGCAACGACTCGAGCGACGCCGCTGCGGTGAAGTTCCTCGACTGGGCCGCTCACTACGGACAGTCCTTCGCCAAGGGTGACGGCTACGTGGCCCTGCCCGCTGCGGCGGCTGCCTACGTGCAGGCCCAGCTCGCCTCGGCGACCGACTCCAGCGGCACCACCCAGCTCACCAAGTAGTTCGCAGTGACCGACGTACGTAGCAGTTCACTCGACGTGCGTCCTAACTCGCGCGAGAAGGTACCGGGTTTCATGCCCGGTACCTTCTCGCGTGGGTGGGTCTTCGTCGCCGCAGTGCTGGCCGCCCTGGTGTTTCTCCTCATCTCCGCGGCGTTCATCTACAGCACGGTGATCAAGGCCGTGCCCCAACTCGGTAGCGTCTTCTCGCACGCCGCCGCACCGATGATCGTCGGCACCTTCCAGACGTCCCTCATCGCGATCGTCTTCGCCGTCATCGTTGGCCTGGGCACCTCGCTCGCCATCGTCTTCTTGCTGCCCGAGAGGCTCAAGCTCATCACCACCACCCTCGTGGAGCTCCTCGCCGCCGTGCCGAGCATCGTCTACGGCGTGTGGGGCTTCTTGGTCCTGGGTCCCTGGATGCTGGCGACCGTCGACCCCTTCCTCAATTCCTTGCCGCTCGGTTCAGTCGTCTTCGGCAACAGTTCCGGTGAGTTCGGCGCGTCGATCTTCCTCGGCGCCTTCGTCCTCACCGTCATGATCCTCCCCACCTTCGTCGCCATCTCTCGCAGCGTCATCGCCGGATTCCCCCGTGACCTCGTCGAAGCGGGCCTCGCGGTCGGTATGACGCGCTGGGAGGTCATCGCCAAGGTCGTCCTTCCGAGCCTTCGCAGCGGCCTCTTCGGCGCGGGCTTCCTCGCGCTCGCTCGGGCCACGGGAGAGACCGTCGCGGTGGCCCTGACCGCTGGCGGGACCTCAGTCGTGCAGAGTCACCTCCTGTATCCCGGTACCACCATCGCGGCCGACATCGCCCTGCAGTTCGGCGAAGCGAACAGCATCGAGATCTCGCGCCTCTTGGCGCTGGGCGCCCTGCTCCTTCTCATCAATTTCGCCTTCGCCCTGCTCTCTCGCTTCCTCTTCAACCGCGAACAGAAGATGTTGGTCCGATGAACTCGTTGACTGAAAGTCGCACGACGTCACCCACGAATGCCTTCGAGTCGAGCGCTCCCTTGTGGCAGTCGGCCGAATCGCGCCGTCGCCGCCGTGGCGGCGTCTCAGCGCTGATGATGGCGCTCTGCGCTCTGGGGCTGGTCGTGGCCTTCGTGCCCCTCGTCATGCTGCTCGGAGAGCTCATTGTTCGTGGCGCACCGGAATTGACGGCGACCTTCTTCACCGCCTTGCCCCAGTCGCCCTCCATCACCCAGCCGAACGACATCGGCGGCGTGTCGAACGCCATCATCGGTTCGGTCGCCCTGGTGGTCTACGCCTCCATCTTGGCGGTCCCTCTGGGGATCGCGGTGGGCGTCTATCTCACCGAGGCGACGTCGAAGTTGTCCACGGCCGTGCGTCTCATCTGTCACACGATGGCCGGCGCACCGTCGATCCTGATGGGGCTCTTCGCCTTCGTGGTCTTCTTCCAATACAGCAACGTTCGCTACACGGCCATCGCCGGGGCCTTCGGTCTGTCGGTGCTCATGATCCCGGTCATCGCTCTGTCGAGCGAGATCGCGCTGCGCACGGTGCCCCAGAGCCTGCGCGAGGCCGGCGAGGCCCTCGCCGCCAAGCCGTCTCGCATCATGTTGAGCATCGTCTTGCCCCACGCGCTACCCGACGTCGTGGGCGGCGTCTTGTTGGCCGTGGCGCGAGCGGTGGGTGAGACGGCGCCGATTCTGCTCGTCATCGGCGGCGGGTACAAGAACACTTGGGGTCTCTTCCAGCCGGTGTCGGCGCTGCCGCTGACGATGTTCGAGGGCGTGAAGTCCCAGTGGCCCGCTCTTCGTCAACAGGTCTGGGGCATTGGGCTGGTCCTCGTGGTCTTCGTCTTCGTGGTGAGCATCACGGCGCGACTGTGGTCGTCTCGCGCCACTCGTTCGTGAGCTTCGGGCGGCGGGGCGACGGCGCTCGCCCGAACCGCGCCGAGGGTCGATGGAAATCAAAGGTTGGAGAATATGTCAGTTGAGGAACTCGTGCAGAGCGGTGAGACCGTGGTGCCCTCCGACGAGGTGGCGATGCGTCTACAGCACGTCAGCGTCTCGTTTCGCGGCAAGCCCGCGGTGCGCAACGTGAGCTTCGACGTGCAGCGCAACGCGGTCACCGCGCTCATCGGCCCGTCGGGTTCGGGGAAGACGACGCTGCTGCGGGCCATCAATCGCCTGCACGACCTCACGCCGAAGGCCTCGGTCACCGGCCAGATCTTCCTCGGCACGACCCGTCTCTACGGGGACCGCGTGTCCGTCACCGAACTGCGCTCGCGCATCGGCATGGTCTTCCAGCGCCCCAACCCCTTCCCCACGATGTCCATCTACGACAACGTGGCCACCGGACTCCGGGTCAACGGCATGACGAAGAAGTCGGAGCTCGACGACGCGGTCGAGTACTCCCTGCGCGGTGCCGCCCTCTGGGAGAGCGTGCAAACTCGCCTGAAGGACCGTGGCGGCACCTTGTCGGGCGGCGAGCAGCAACGCTTGTGCATCGCGCGGGCCCTGGCCCTGAAGCCCGAGATCCTCCTGATGGACGAGCCGACGGCGTCACTGGACCCGGAGGCCACCGCCCGCATCGAGGCCCTGATGCACACCATGAAGCGTCAGACCACCGTGGTGATCGTGACGCACAACATGGAGCAGGCTCGGCGCGTCTCGGACAACTGCGCCTTCTTGTTGATGGCGGAGGATCGGGCGGGCGAGCTCATCGAGTTCAATCACACCGCGACCATCTTCGAGAACCCCCGCGACAGCCGAACGACGGACTACGTCGCCGGCCGTTTCGGCTGAGCACGACTCTCGCGGGACTCGGCTCGCGACCGCGGCCTCACCTCGCGGGTCGGACGACAGTCCCGCTAGAAGTTGGCGTTGGCGGGTTCGAGTTGGATCGTCCTCTCCTTGACCCAGCCCGGTGAGGTCTGCGCCACGCGGATCTCGATGGCGTCATTCTCGTTGCCGGGGTGGATCTGGCGGAAGCTGAAGGGGCCCCAGCCCGTGAAGAGCTTGAACCTCTTCGTGGTCGTGACGTCGACCGTGAACTGGACGTTCTGGCGCACGGGGGTCAGGGGCAGCTGGTTCAACATGGTGTTGGTGGTGTTGTCCCAGAACTGGATGTTGACGTCGGCCGAGGACCGCAGATCGATGTTCACCCGGTAGAGACCGGGCACGATGTTCCAGATCAGACCGTGGTTGATCACCCCGAGGCGACTGCCGTTGGAGACCTCGCAGTACTGGGCGATGTCGGTGCAGTCGGTGTTCTCACCCGCCCCCTGGGAGAGCCAGAGAGCGATGGGCCGGTACTGTCCCCAGGCTTGCACGGGGAAGACGGAGGCGCCGGGCGGTCGCCGGTATTGCACGAAGATGGCTTGATTGTGATTCACGACGAGCGAGGCGTTGGGCGAGCGCAGCAGTTCGCTCACCAGCCCCAGACTCTGCGCGGGGGTGGTGTTCTCGATGTCGCTCCACGGGGTGACGACGTAGTCGACCGAGGGGGTGACGAGCTGAGTCGGTCTGGTGGTGGAGAGCTTGTAGAGGTAGCGGCGCTGCGCGAACATGCCGATGACGCCGAAGGAGGAGACGACCTCGTCGCCGGGCTGAATGATGCGGCTGATGGTCGTCAGGGTCGACGAGGTCCCTTGGGCCATGCGGGCGTAGTCCGTGACCACCTGGGGAAGCCAGATGGCGGACCAGACGAGGGAGTTGGACAACAAGATCGTCGGGACGAGGCGAAAGAAACGACGACGCCATCTCGCTCGCAAGGCGCCGCCGATGCGAGCCCAGGCCAGGAGCGAGCACGGGGCGAGCAGCAACGTGGCGGGAAGGGTCTCCCAGGGGATGGTCGCGAGGCGGCCCACCTTGCCCGCGAGGCCTGTCTGTAGCGCGGTGAGGACGGGGAGGATGGACAGGGGCGTGAAGAAGCCGAGGAAGCCGGAGTAGGAGTTGTAGGCCCACCACGATTCGGCCGACTTGGACCAGTGGGAGAAGGCCAGGGCCGGATGCTTCAAGATGCCGATGCCGACGTCCACCATGCTGGGGTGAGCGGTCCCCTTGTTGAGCAGGTAGCCGAAGTGGACCGGCAGGTTGGAGCCCACGCTGCCGTGGAAGTGGCCCACGACGGGCCCCCAGCCCAGTCCCGCGATGACGAAGCCGAGGGCGACGAAGCGGTCCCGCCATCGCTGGGCGGGCCAGATCACAAGACTCAGGGCCATGGCCGCCACGTAGGTCCCGGTGACGTCCGCCACCGCGAGCGTGCCGAGCGCGGCGAGTCCGGCGAGCCACCAGCGTCGCCGCAGTCCGAAGTACAAGAACCAGAGCCCAATGCCCATCGCCGCGCTCGTCTGGTAGTGGAAGTCGTTGGACACGGCGAACCACGTCCAGGGGGAGAGGGCCAGGACCAGGGCGAGGGCGATGACCGTGCCCTCCCGTCGCCATTCTCCGGGCCACCAGGTCGCGGTCATCATGAGTCGCACCAGCGCGATGACCGCGGCTTCGGCACTGACGACGAAGATGTTCTGCCACCACAGGGGCCACGCGAGCGAGGGCCACAGATGGCCGAAGAAGGCGAGGGGCCAGTTGATCAACTCGAAGTGGTCGTGAAGGTAGAGCCGTCCGAGCGGCGTCGTGTAGGGGTTGAAGTCGCCGTGAGAGATGAGCCACCACGCCTGCTCGCGCATGGCGTAGTCCACGCTCTCGCTCCATTCGTGCAATAGGACGCTGGACCACGCGCACATGAGCAGGAGTTGGCTCACGAGGATGGTGGTGACCGCGCGGGGCCGCCGCCATACGCGCGGCGGCGGCGATTCGCTCGACACCGGCTCGTCGAGGAGCAGGCGGTCGCTCATCGCGAGGCTTCGCTCACTTCGCCGCCGAGTCCACTGCGAGCCACGAGGGGAGGTGACGTAGAACGCCGGAGGCGAATGACCGGGGCGGCGCAGAACTGGTGGTCGTCTGTCCTGGCACTCGGGTAGCTCCTTGGGTCACGTGAAGAGTGGCGCCCACGGGAGATTCTACCCGTGACGATGGTGCATTATTCCTGTTCAGAGGCACTTAAGTGATGTGCGAGTGACGCTCGGGTGAGGTCCGGATGAAACCTTCGCGACGGGCCGGCGCAACTCTCCCTCGCGAGTGGCGCGATCAGGTCGAGCGCCAGGTCACGATTGAACACAATCGTTGAAATATCAACATTTGCCCAATTCGCTCACAATTCATCGTCCCGTCACTGATTGACCCGCGGGACACTGGCTCGGTCGTTGTACATTTCACGGGTGAGCCTGACCACCTCCTACCAAGAGCGACTCGCCATCGCCCGACTGCTGCACCGATTCAACTTCGGCCCGACGCCCGGCCAATACGCGGACCTCGTGCGCCACGGCCTTGACGCGACGCGAGCGACGGTTCTCCAGCACGGGGTCGCCGACCCCGGCATCGATTCGGTGAAGCCCCTCGTCCTCGCGGACCTCGGACCCTTCCCCGACGGCAGCGCCGCCAAGTCGAACCAGTTCTGGAACCGGATACAGAAGGACAGTTCCGACCTCATCATGTGGTGGCTCGACCGCATGGTCGCGGCGCGACATCCGCTCACCGAGCGCATGACGTGGTTCTGGCACGGTCACTGGGCGACCTCGATCTCGAGCGTCACCTATCCCCTCACCATGAAGAAGCAGAACAGCACCCTGCGCTCGCACGCCCTCGGCAACTTCATGGCCATGGCCAAGGAGATGGTCGTCGACGGGGCGCTCAACATCTGGCTGAACAACAACGAGAACTACATCGCCGCCCCGAATGAGAACCTGGCGCGGGAGTTCATGGAGCTCATGACCATCGGCGTCAACCACTACAGCCAGTTGGACGTGGCCGCGGCGGCCCTCGCGCTGACCGGGTACTCCACGGTCCAGTCAAACGGCACCGTCACGCTCAATCGCAAGGAGCACTTCTCGGTCCCGGTGGGGATCCTGGGCAAGACCGCCGTCTACGACGCGGAGAGTCTGGCCGAGCTCGTCGTGTCGCGCAAGGACAACGTCCAGTTCATCACCGACCGCATGTGGTTCCGCTTCGTCTCGGGCACCAGTGCACCGCCACCGACCCTGGCCGAGAGCTTCGCGGGACGCGACATCGCGTCGCTGGTCGAGGCCCTGGTGCATTCTCCGGCCTGGACCGATCCCGCCAACGCGTTGGTCAAGTCGCCGGTCGAGTGGTTCGTCGGAGCCTGTCGCGCCCTCAAGGTCCGCCCCTCCTCCCTCGACCACGACGCGACCCAGTGGCTCTTGTCGCAGATGGGACAGTTGCCCTTCAACCCGCCCAACGTGGGCGGCTGGACCTACGGCGAGGCCTGGCTCAACGGGGTGGCCTTCCAGTACCGGTTCCAGCTGGCCCAGAACATCGTGGCCAAGGGCGACCTGTCACCCCTCGACGTTCAGCCCCTCAACATGGTCCAGGCCTGCGCCGATTGGCTGGGCATCCCCCAGTGGTCTCGCCGCACGGCCAACGCCTTGACCCTGGCCCTCGCGACGCCCTCGGAGTTGGCCCTGGGAGCGATCCTGAGTCCGGAATACATGGTGAGCGCATGATCAACTGCGAATTCGATCGACGACGTTTCTTGCAGTGGACCGGGGCGAGCGTCTTCGCCGCCATGTCGGCGCAGTTGAGCGGTGAGGCGCTGGCGCAGGCCGCCGCCGCGTCGCCCCTGCCCGCCCGCACGCCGATCCTCGTGCTGGTCACCCTCTACGGCGGCAACGACGGCTTGAACACGGTCGTCCCCTACACCGATCCCCGGTATCGGAGCCTGCGGTCCAACATCGCCCTGGACCACACCCAGGTCGTGCCGATCGGCAACTCTCTCGGCTTCAACTCCTCCATGCCCCTGGTGGCCCAGCTCTACCATCGGCGCAAGGTGGCCATCGTGCAGGGCGTGAGCTACCCTAACCCCAACCTGTCGCACTTCTCCTCGATGGCCATCTGGCAGACCGCCTCACTGACGGGGGAGTCGTCAGGCTGGATCGGCCGCTGGCTCGATCGCCAGGCGCACAGTCCCTTCAGCGCCATCGGAGTGGGCTCGACCTTGCCGCCGGCCTTCATCGGTGAGCGCAGCGTGGCGTCCATGGTCGACGTCGGCGGGATCCAACTCCCCTGGGGTCCGGTGTCGGAGATACTGCCACGCCTCGGATCTCATTCTCCGACCGACGTGGCCCTCGAGTCGGCGGCCGCTACGTCCATCTCCGACCTGTACTCGGTCGCGCGTAGCGTGGGCCCGCACCTGCCGAAGTCGCCTTCGGGATCGTGGATCTCCCAGCAACTCGAGGTCGTGGCCTCGTGCATCAACGCGAACGTGCCGACCCGGGTGTGGGAGGTCAACCTGAGTTCCTTCGACACCCACACTGGCGAGCAGGGGGACCAGAACGCGCTGCTCTCCGATGTCGACACGGCGATCGGCAACTTCATGACCAAGATCAGCGCCGGGGACCGGTCCGGTGACGTGACCCTCATGGTCTACTCCGAGTTCGGCCGGCGCGTGGCGTCGAACGCCAGCGACGGCACGGACCACGGCACCGCCGCACCGGTTCTGCTCATCGGTAATCGCGTCAAGGGCGGTCTCTACGGAGAGATGCCGTCGCTGAAGCACCTCGACGAGAACGGCAACCTCAGGGTGACGACCGACTTCCGTTCCGTGTATGGCGGACTGCTTCACGACGTCCTCGGGACACCGGTGGCCGACATCATTCCCGACTGGAAGAAGACGCTTTCGGTTCATTGAGTCCGTTGTGACCGAGTCAAAGGAGTCAAGCTGCTTCATGACTAGTGAGCAAGACATCAACGTGAATTCCGTCGGGGGTGGCGTTAACTGCTGGCGTGGCCACCGGCTACTTGCGCTGGCTCGCAGTGGTCGACCTCAGCGACTCGAGAAACCCAGGAGTTTCGTGGGTTCGTCGCGATGTCTTAACACAACGTTTGATTTGGCCTGCCAAGGTATCGAACGAGACTCTCGATGATCTTGGGCAATCTTTCTATTTGTGCGCAAGGAAGACGCTCTGTCTTGATATGCCGTTTCTCACGACTTACTAGGTCACAGAATTGGAGCCCATGATGCGCCGTCCGACAACCGCAGTAGTGAGATCACAATCACGCTCGCATTTCGTTCGGCGCAGTCATCTTGTCGTCCACCGACCGTTCGCCCTACTGACCGCCTTCTTGACGGTCGTGGGGGTGACCGTCATCGCTCTTCCCCCGTCGGTGGCGTCCGCCTCGACCATATATGCCACCGTGACGCCTTCGACCGCTTGGGTGGACAGTACGTTGGCGGTGACTTCAGGAACCTTTTACACCGTCACTGCGACGGGGACGATCAGTGGAATGTCAGGGGCTCCAGGAACTCCAGGGGGTACGCCGTGGTCGAGCTGCGGCTCTTCGACGTCGACCTCGGTCTCACCGGGATTGGCGTGCGGATCCTTGATCGGGAGAATCGGCAGTGGCGTTCCCTTCACCATTGGTTCGTCGCTGACCTTTGAAGGGGCGCCGGGCGAACTCTACCTCGGCATCAACGAGGCGAGCTTGACCGGATTGTCAGGAACGTGGTCGGTGACGATCAACACCGGATCGCCGACCGATGCGGTGTTGGCCAGTCAACGCTTCGGTGGCGGTGGGGGTATCGCCCCGGGGACGTGTTCCGACTGTGCGGCGGGCGGTTCCGTCGATCCGGCCACCGGCGACCTCATTGAGAGCGCGAGCGACACCAGTGTGCCCACGATCGGACCTTCTCTGGCCCTCTCGCGGACCTACGACTCGTCAATGGCCCAGAGTGAGGCGTCGACCTCGAGTCCCGGGCCCTTTGGTTACGGTTGGACCGACAACTTCGCGATGTCGCTACTCCTCAACCGCGACTACGGTGCGACGGTGAGTGGCGACTGTAAACGCGCATCGAAAGTAGCCACACTTCGCCCCTGAAACGCGCATCGAAAACAGCCACACCCAAGAGCCCCGGCTGACAAGTTGGTTCCTTAAGGAATCAACCAGCGAAACGGGAGA
>Ga0007854_10001765_pt1 | contig 13680 bp, 5 predicted proteins | sample CryBogCBH12Aug08_FD_60382 | JGI IMG/M metagenome (GOLD analysis project Ga0007854, IMG submission 60382) | Freshwater microbial communities from Crystal Bog, Wisconsin, USA - CBH12Aug08 | ecosystem: Environmental > Aquatic > Freshwater > Lake | place: Crystal Bog, Wisconsin, USA | collected...
AATCATACCGATTTTGTTCAATATACCGCTAGCGAAACGTCCTCTTAAAAAATACCCGTGCTTGGTTACGATGGGTAGTGCACACTCAAGCGCTTGCATTGCAGTGTTGAATCCTGAAAAACCTAAAGAGTCCATAAATAAATCTACCGCATGCATCAGGCCGTAAAACTCCTGTGGATTTAGCCAAGGCATGAAGACAACATAGTCCTTCACATTGAGTCCAAAATTCGCAAATGACTCCTCTAATCTTTTCTTAAAAATCTCCACCCCTATGCCGTCTTTGAATAAAAAAATGAATTGACTGTTATTTACCCGCTTGGCAATTTGTGGGTATATCCAGTCATAAATCGGTGAATACTTGAATAAGTTTCCAGGGCAAAGTAATTTAACGCTTGAGGATTTAATCCCGTGTTTATTCAGATCTACCGGCACAGGGTTTAAATTGAGAGCCGAATATGTGCATCCCAAAGAGGGAAGGGTGACTAGTTTTTCTGAATATGCTAGCTGGGAGGTCTGATTTTCAAATAATTCAGAGGATATAAAGTAATCAATGGTTGGAATACCAGTTGTCTCAGGATGCCCCCAACTCACAAGTTGTAGTTTGGCCAGTCGTAAATTGGCAATCTGAGTTGTCAACGCATGCATACCTATTTCGGGAAACAATAGGACGTCAATTCCCGTCTCAAGAATGCATTTGGTCCAGTCCGAGAGGTTGGCAAGATTTTGTGTAAAACTGGTTGATCTAGATTTGGCGAAAGCAGTTTCATCATCTATGGAATTGCTTAAATAAAAGATGTGAATCTCAAATTTAATGGGGTCTAAGTGCTCAACAAATCCTTTCGTAATGGCATTCCAAACGGAGTGGAACCTGATTTGATCGCTGACAATTCCTAATTTGATTTTTCCGCTAGTTTTGGAACTATCAAGACTAAAATTCTCAGATTCATACCAATGAGACATAACTTTGCTGCAGATTTTTGCATAGCTCTTCATTAAATCAATATTATTTTTTTCCTGATATGCAAGATAAAAAGGTTGATGCAGTCCAACCGATTTATAGCTGTTTAAAAACCCAGAATCATTCGCTTGCATTTCAAGTGAAATTAAGGCCTTCTCATAAGCCAATCGTGAAGTCTCCAAGTGTTGTTTGCTGTATAAAAATGTAGGCACGTTAGATAGGGCAATTCCCCATTTGGCTGCTTGGTAATTCGGGTCTATTTTTAAAGTTCTTAGATAATATTTTTTCGAGTCTTCAGTGGAATTAATGTCTTTTAAAGCATTTGCTAAGTTAAAGTTACCTTGTGCAAATTGAGGGTTGATCTCAATCGATTTGGAGTAACAAGCAATGGCGGGAAATATTTGTTTGAGTTCGCGAAGAACTACGCCTTTGTTGTTAACCGCATCAACAAAATTCGGACTGTGTTGCAATGCATTGTCATAGCAAATTAATGCGTCTTCAAACCTATTAAGTTCTTGCATCAGGTTACCCAAGTTGTTATGAGCGTCTGAATAGCTAGGATAAATTTGAAGTGCAGTTTGGTAGCAGAGCAAGGCTTCGTTGTATTTCTTTAATTCTTTAAAGACATTACCCTTGTTGTTATGTAAATGGGGGGCTTGAGAGTTAATTGATAGCGCTAGATCAAAACACTCCAAAGCCTGGTCATAATGCTGAAGCTCAAGGAGTAAATTGCCTTTGTTATTGTATGCATCTAAATAATTTATATTAAGTTTAATCGCATGATCATAAAGCGTTAGAGCGTTTCTAATATCTCCAACCTCTTTGTAAGAACGCGCAGCGTTGTAGTAGGTCTGAACAAAATTTGGATTTATAAGGGCGGCACGGTTAAAGTTTGAAAGAGCTGGCATGAAAAAACCAACGCTATGCAACACAACACCTAAGCTGTTGTATGTGTCATAAGATTGTGGCCTTAAAGCAATAGAGTATTCATAGCTTTTTATAGCTTCTAAAGGCAAGTTAAGAGCTTGAAGCGCATTCCCTTTATTAGAATGTGCCTCGGGGTAATTGCTTTGGAGCTCAATTGCTTTGTTGTAACTCTCAACGGCGAGCCTCGGCTCCTTTAAGTCCATCAAGACGATACCTCGGTTATTAAAAACGCTTGCATTTAATGGATTGATCTTAATTGCTTTGTCAAAGTAAATAAGACTTTGTACGCTATCCTTTTTTTGAGCAAATAAGGTGCCCAATAATTGCAAAGCATCAAAGTGGTTGGGCTGTATTTTTAAGACTTCTCGATAACATGATTCCGCTTCAGTTATGTGTCCCTTTTGATGAAGTTCGTAAGCATTTGAGAAAATTACTTGAGCCTTCTCTTTTAAATCATTTTGAGTCTTATTAGGTGAATTAAATGCGTTTTGAGACGTAACGAGATATTTTCCCGATTTCTTATTTTTATTCATTAGAGCCCTTTTGAAGGGTAATTAAATTGGCCAAAGAGTATAAAGAAGGAAGTAGTTCAAATCAAACTTTTATCAATCTCAAGAGCGGCTAGTGGAAAACCCGAGGATTTTAAGTTGAGTTATTTTAAGTTGGAAAAATTAATTACATTTACAGACCTAAATGTAGTTAAATAATTGTATTTAGTGCCTAATTTATTAGGCTTGTGTTGCTGGAGCACTAAAGAATCAACTCAATTAATCGCAAAATCTAAAGCTCGAAAATACGAAAGATAAATATCTAAAAATTTGAAGATTTAAGAGAAGAAATTGACATATATCCTTATAAATAATTATTACATTTTTGATTTATTTCATAGCCCAAAAGTCACTAATTTTGTTAACTATGATGTAATTTATGACTGCAATATCGGATTAGAGGGGGCGTGAAGAAATGTAAATGTATTTTAAGTTTCATTCTTATGTTCACGACTCAACTTAATAGCCACCTAAACTGACCTAAAATGCCACATTGTTCTAAGTTATGAGCCCCCTTTCCGGCTAGATAATTTAAACGAATCAAATAAATTGAAGAATCAGCAAGGATTGCAGCATGCGCAAATTTGAAAACGGGCTTATCAGTTTAAAACATGCTCAGGGTAGCGTCTCAAGTCGACTGCTTTGGGGAGTTTTAGTTGTGGGACTCCTTGCTGGCGGCTATTATTACTTTTCAAATAAGGACGCCCCTGAGGCTGACAAGCGCTCTGGATTTAAAAATAGACCCGTACCAGTTCTTGTTGGGGAAATTAAAAAGGGCGATATCACCGTTAGCATGAACGCACTTGGGACTGTGATTCCCAGAAATACGGTTACTGTTTATCCTCAGGTAAGTGGCATATTAACAAACGTATTTTTCAAAGAGGGGGATATGGTTGAAGCGGGCCAAATATTGGCCCAGATTGATTCAAGAACCTATGAAGCCAGTCTGAAACAAGCCCTGGGAGCCCTAGAGCGAGATAAGATGCTTTTGCGTAACGCTGAGACTGATCTTAAACGGTATGAGACCTTGATAGCTCAAGAGTCAGTGTCCTCTCAAATTTATGAAACACAAAAAGCATTGGTTGACCAATATAGAGGATCAGTAATTACAGATCAAGGTTCGGTTGATGCAGCAAAGCTTCAAGTTGAATTTGCCAAGATAGTTTCTCCAATATCGGGAAGAGTTGGGCTTCGTTTGGTCGATCCAGGAAACTTGGTTCAGGCCAATAACTCTTCCAGTTTGTTTGTGATTACTCAGGTCAGTCCTACCACTGTTATTTTTGCTGTCCCGCAAAACTTAATAGGGACATACATGCAAAAGCTTAATCCATCATTGGCTTCACAAGCTCCATCTAAGACCGGAGCTACAGACCCAAGCAAAGCTGGGCCAGGTTCAAGAGAGAAGGGCGGGAATGAGAAGGGCGGGAATGAGAAGGGCGGAAATAGGGGTAATCGGGATGCTACGTTTGAAGGAAATAAGGAGGGGGGTTGGCCCGGTAAATCTAGCACCTCAGCGCCTTTGGGATTCTCATCTGATTCAGGTAAGAAAGCTAGCACAACACGCCCGACTCAATCTAGTAACTCGAAGCCACAGTTGGTTGAGATAGAGGCTTGGGATAGTGAAAATAAGTTTTTAATTGACAAAGGTAGGCTTGATAGTATTGATAATGTGATTGATATAACGACAGGTACAGTTAAACTACGCGCAATTTTTCCCAATTCTAGAGGTACGTTATTCGCTAATCAATTTGTAAATGTGAAATCAATTCTTGAGGTTAAGAAAGATGTCATTTATATGCCAGCGACTGCATTGCAAAAGGGCACGATTGGCACATTTGTCTACAGAGTTAACGAAGACGGAAAAACTGTTTCGGTTGTGCCGGTAAAGCTTGGACCTACAGATGAGGACAAAATACTGGTTGAGTCTGGTTTGAACCTAGGCGACAAGGTTGTGATTGATGGCCTAGACAAGTTAAGAGAGGGCGCCAATATTGTTATCAGTGAGCCTGTTAAGCCCGGTGGTGGTAAGGGGCGCAAAGGCGCAGGAGATGATAAAGGCTCCTCCAAGCCTGAGGGTCCTGTCGGGGCATCTGACAAACCACCCCCCAATTCAAATACTAATTCAACTCCAGCGGTTTCTAGTCCTACAGAAACTAAGGTCCAGGCAGGTGAAAAGGTCGAAAAGGGTGAGAAAACAGATCAAGAAAAGTTAGCCAAACCTACTGAAGGAATACCAGATAAACAAAAAAATTCAGGCAATTGGGACAAGAGCAAAGTCAACAAAGAAGCCCAATGAACCCTTCGCGCCTTTTTATATTACGCCCAGTTGCCACCTCGCTTTTGATGGTGGCTATCATGTTGGCAGGAATCATTGCTTATAAACTGCTACCCGTATCTTCTTTACCCCAAGTTGATTATCCAACGATACAAGTAGTTACCCTTTATCCAGGGGGGAGCCCTGATGTGATGACGTCGTCTGTCACAGCACCGCTTGAGAGGCAATTTGGTCAAATGCCCGGACTCAATCAAATGTCCTCCACCAGTTCCGGTGGGTCATCTGTAATTGTTTTACAGTTTAGTTTAGACATTAGTTTGGATGTCGCCGAGCAAGAGGTCCAAGCTGCAATAAATGCTGCAAATTCTCTTCTTCCCGGCGATTTGCCTGCTCCGCCTGTATACAGCAAAGTCAATCCAGCAGACGCTCCCGTGATTACGTTGGCGGTGACCTCAAAGACTTTACCCCTTACTAAGGTTGAGGATTTAGTCGATACACGAATGGCTCAGAAAATATCACAATTACCTGGGGTTGGGTTGGTAAGTTTGTCTGGGGGTCAAAGACCTGCGATTCGGATTCAGGCGAATCCTAAATTATTGGCTGATATTGGATTGAGCCTAGACGATGTAAGAACCGCAATTGCGAACGCCAACGTAAACACGGCCAAGGGAAGTTTTGATGGACCTGAGCGTGCATCAACGATAGATGCTAACGATCAAATAAAAACAGTTGCCGATTACAGCAAGCAAATCATTGCATTTAAAAATGGATCGCCCATACATTTATCTGATGTGGCAACGGTGATAGATGCTCCTGAGAACGTAAGACTTGGGGCTTGGAGTAATGGCGAGCCGGCGGTGATAGTTAATATCCAGCGTCAACCAGGTGCGAACGTTATCGAAGTTGTCAACCGAATTAAAAAACTACTTCCCCAACTCTCAACGACGATGCCCTCCTCAGTTGATGTCAAACTATTGACTGACCGAACAACAACCATTCGAGCCTCTGTTGAAGACGTGCAACTAGAGCTCCTGTTCTCCGTTGTTTTGGTAGTGCTGGTAATTTATGCATTTTTGGGGAATTTATTTGCAACTATCATCCCTGGGGTCGCCGTTCCTTTGTCGTTAGTTGGCACATTTGCAGTGATGTACTTAGCGGGCTTTTCTTTGAACAACCTCTCTCTTATGGCGTTGACCATCGCTACTGGATTTGTAGTTGATGACGCCATTGTGATGATTGAGAATATCTCTAGATACATTGAACAAGGCGAAAGCGCCTTGGAAGCTGCCTTAAAAGGCTCCAAGCAAATTGGATTCACCATCATCTCGTTGACAATTTCTTTGATAGCTGTTCTTATCCCGCTCATTTTCATGGGAGATGTTGTGGGCAGACTCTTTAGGGAGTTTGCAATTACTTTAGCTGTCTCAATCATTATCTCTGCCATCGTGTCTTTGACTCTGACTCCAATGATGTCTTCAAAGCTTTTAAAACACATGACAGAGGATAAGCAGAGTAATTTTTATAAAGCAACAACAGGTTTTTTTAATAAATTAATTAAACTTTATGGATCCTCATTAACTTGGGCCCTAGAGCATCAAAAAAACGTTTTAAGTTTGGTCGTGTTGACGATGGTGTTGACGGTTGGTTTATATGTGTTTATACCCAAAGGTTTTTTCCCAACTCAAGATACAGGGGTGATTCAAGGAGTGTCTGAGGCATCACAAAGCGTCTCCTACAAAGCAATGGCCCGATATCAACAGGATTTGGCCGATGTGATTTTGCAGGACAAGGATGTCGAGAGTTTGTCAAGCTTTATTGGAGTGGACGGAGTTAACTCTACGCTTAACAATGGCAGAATTTTGATAAACCTAAAACCTCACGGCGATCGAGATAGTATTCAAAAGATTATTCGTCGTTTGCAACAAAATGTTGATGCGATTCCCAATATTAAACTTTATCTCCAAGCCTCTCAAGATTTGACAATAGAGGATCATATTAGTAGGACTCAATATCAATTCACAGTAGAGAGTGCAAACGCAGGTGAGTTAGATGAGTGGATGCCTCTTATCGTTGATAAACTCTCAACTCTTCCTGAGTTAACGAACGTTGCCAGTGATTATCAAAACAAGGGGTTGCAAGCCTACGTTGTGATTCACCGAGATGATGCGGCTAGGTTGGGGGTCACAGTTGCTGCAATTGATAATGCTCTTTACAACGCCTATGGTCAGAGACTTATTTCTACTATTTTCACTCAAACCAATCAATACAGGGTAGTTTTAGAGGCAAAGAAAAGTATTGAATCGGGTCCAAACGCTCTTAATGATATCTATGTGCCGTCCTCCAGCGGACAACAGGTTCCACTTAAAGCGATAGCTCATGTTCAAGAACAGTTCGGACTTTTAACTATTAACCATCAAGGACAGTTTCCCTCTGCAACAATTTCATTTGATCTATCAAAGGGATATTCCTTGGGAGACAGTGTTAAAGCTATCGACAAAGCTCAGAAAGATATTAACGTGCCCTCCAGTGTGGTTACACGTTATCAAGGTGCTGCTCAGGCCTTTAGCGCCTCATTGACCAACACTCTTTGGCTGATATTGGCGGCAATTCTTACGATGTACATTGTTTTAGGTGTTTTGTATGAGAGCTACATTCACCCCCTCACTATTTTGTCCACACTTCCTTCTGCAGGGGTTGGGGCATTATTGGCGCTGATTGTTTCTAATAATGATCTTGGTATTATTGGAATCATTGGAATTATTCTTCTCATCGGTATTGTTAAAAAGAATGCCATCATGATGATTGATTTTGCACTAGACGCCGAGCGAAATGAGAACAAATCTGCCAGAGATGCGATTTACGAAGCATGTTTGCTAAGACTTAGGCCGATATTGATGACAACTATGGCGGCCTTGTTGGGGGCGTTGCCCTTAATGCTTGGGACAGGTGTGGGCTCTGAGCTCAGGCATCCCTTAGGTATCACAATGGTAGGAGGACTTTTGCTTAGTCAATTGCTTACTCTTTACACAACTCCAATCATTTACTTATATTTCGACCAGCTTGCAAAACGCTTTAAGGGCATTGAAGGCGGGACCAAGCGGGAAGCAAACTAACACTTTTCATCTCTTAAGTTGACCTGTTTTTATATACCTTTAGCCGTTTTAGTCCACATACCAAATCCATGAGCATCTCCAAGCCCTTTATCAACAGGCCAATAGCAACCACTTTAATTACGGTTGCCATTGCTTTGTCGGGCGCAATTGCTTATTTCTTATTGCCTGTCGCTCCTTTACCCCAAGTAGAGTTTCCAACCATTCAGGTACGAGCCAGCTTACCGGGCGCTAGCCCTGAGACGATGGCCTCAACAGTGGCTACACCCCTTGAGCGCTCCTTGGGACGGATAGCGGGAATTACAGAGATGACCTCCAGTAGTACGCTTGGAAATACAAATATTGTTGTTCAGTTTGACTTAAGCAGAGGAATAGACGGAGCAGCCAATGACGTGCAGGCTGCTATTAATGCAGCTCACGCTTTGTTACCCACTGGGCTGCCGATTAACCCAACATACCGTAAAGTAAACCCAGCGGATGCCCCCATACTAATACTTAGCTTGACCTCGGACACCATGACTAGAGCCGAGTTGTATGACGTTGCATCAACAGTGATGGCGCAAAAGCTTGCGCAAGTTAAGGGTATTGGCCAGGTCAATATTGGTGGCAGCTCTTTGCCAGGTGTCAGGGTTGAGTTGGACCCAAAAGTCATGACTCAAAATAATATTGGTTTTGCTGATGTTAAGGCAGCAATCACCGCAGCAAACTCAAATAGACCTAAGGGTATGATTGAGAGCGGGGATAAAAGTTGGCAAATACTGACCAACGATCAAGCCAAAAAAGCTGAAGACTATATTCCAGTCATTGTCTCTTATCACAATAAGGCTCCCGTTAGATTGGGTGATATTGCGCAGGTCATTGATTCAGTTGAGGATTTAAGGAACGGAGGAATTGCAAATTCAAAACCCGCAGTCCTTCTTGTTTTATTTCGCCAACCTGGTGCAAATATCATAGCTACAGTAGACCGTGTTAAAGAAACTTTGCCAGTTTTAAAAGCTTCAATTCCTGCTGCAATAGACATCGGAATTCCAATCGACAGAACTCCAACGATTAGAGCCTCGCTGTACGAAGTTGAGAAAACTTTGGTTATTTCAACTTCCCTAGTCGTTTTGGTTGTGTTTTTATTCCTAGGTAGTCCACGCGCTACTTTCATCCCAAGCATAGCTGTGCCTGTTTCATTGATTGGCACTTTTGGAGTGATGTATTTATGTAAATTTTCACTTAATAACCTCTCCCTAATGGCGCTGACCATCGCAACAGGCTTTGTTGTTGACGACGCTATTGTTGTACTTGAGGCAATAGCAAGAAGGGTCGAAAATGGCCAAAGACCTTTGGAGGCCGCAGTGCAAGGCGCCAAAGAGGTTGGTTTTACAGTGCTCTCGATTAGCATTTCCCTTGTGGCGGTTTTTATTCCAATACTTTTGATGGGGGGCATTGTTGGTAGATTGTTTAGGGAGTTTGCGATTACTCTCTCAGTCGCAATCGGCGTGTCCTTGCTCATATCTCTTACAGCAACTCCCATGCTGTGTTCACTCTTGTTAAAAGGGAAGACGAGGGGGAGTGAAAAAACGTTTTCCCATTTTTCCGATAAAGTTTTCGCTAGGGTGTTAAGCTTTTATAAAAAAACTCTTGATGTTGCAATCAATTACAGACGACTTACCTTGTTGGTATTTGTAGCTGCTCTTGGGCTGAATATATATTTGTACGTCATCATTCCAAAAGGTTTTTTTCCTCAACAAGATACTGGAAGAATTATTGGAAATATTCAGGCTGATCAAAATATTTCATTTCAAGCTTTGCAAGTTAAGATGGCGAAAATCACTGAAATTGTGATGAAAGATCCCAATGTCAAAGACGTCATAAGTTTCACAGGCGGCGGGCAACGTAACTCGGGAAATGTATTTATTTCACTCAAACCCATTAAAGAACGAGCTTCGATGGAGGAGACAATAGGCGGGCTGCGAAAGAAGCTTGGATCAATTGCCGGAGCTACTTTGTATTTGCAACCTGTCCAAGACATTAGGATCGGGGGCAGAGGTAACAACGCCTTGTACCAATTTACCATTCTGAGTGATAACTTAAATGAGTTGAGAGCTTGGGGGCCCAAGATTCGTTTTGCAATGATGGACCTACCGCAGTTAATTGATGTGAACACTGATGCTCAGGATAAAGGACTGCAAACAACTTTAAAAATCAACAGGGCTGCTGCTGCAAAATACGGCTTAACTCCTAATTTAATTGACAGCACACTTGGCGCTGCATTTGGACAAACGCAGGTCTCAACGATCTTTAATCCGCTTAATCAATATCACGTTGTGATGGAGGTGGCTCCCCAGTATTGGCAAAGTCCAGAGATATTAAATCAAATGTACTTTAGCACCTCTGCTCCAAGTGGCTCTACTTTTGGGGTTGGTGCTGCGCAATCGCTTTCTGCGGCTAGTGCATCACCAACTCTAAATATGGGAAAAAATCCAAATGCGAAAGTGCCCTTGAGCGCGTTTGCTGATTTTAAAATCGAAAATACAGCACTTGTTGTAAATCACCAAGGACAGTTTGCTGCAAACACCATTTCATTCAATCTGCCACCTGGAGTATCACTCGGTGATGCATCAGACGCCATTTCTGCAATGTTTGAAAGACTTCACGTGCCTGATACTGTTCGTGGGGGATTTCAAGGTACTGCGCTTGCATTTCAAGACTCTTTAAAAAGTCAGCCAATGTTGATTTTGGCCGCTCTGATCACAGTCTACATTGTGCTTGGAATTTTGTATGAGAGTTTGATACATCCTTTGACTATCTTGTCCACACTCCCCTCTGCAGGCATTGGTGCTTTACTTGCGCTGATGCTCTTTAACACTGAGTTTAATGTGATTGCAATGATTGGGGTGATACTCTTGATTGGAATTGTTAAGAAAAATGCAATCATGATGATTGACTTTGCAATCACCGCTCAAAGGGATGAGGGGTTGAGTGCTCATGACGCAGTCATTAAGGCCTGTTTACTTAGATTTAGACCAATTATGATGACAACTGTTGCCGCTATCTTAGGAGCAGTCCCGCTTGCTCTGGGGGCAGGGGACGGCGCCGAATTTAGAAGACCCCTCGGTATTTCTATTGTGGGTGGGTTGATACTCAGTCAGATTCTTACTTTGTATACCACCCCTGTTATTTATCTTTACATGGATAGACTTCGTCTTTGGAGTAAAAAATGAGCAGAAATTTTATGCCTCAATTAAAGGAGTTATCTCTGAAAGTTGGCATCTCTATCGCAGCGCTTTGTGTGGGTGGGTGCATGATAGGTCCAGACTACGTTAGGCCCAGTTCTGCTTTGCCTCAATCTTACCGGGAAGTCAGCCAAGAATGGAAGCAAGCGGATCCGAGGGACTTCTCTCCGAGAGGTAATTGGTGGGAGATTTATAACGACCCATTATTAAATGAGTTAATGCTTAAGGTGAGGGTAAATAATCAAAACATTATTGCTGCAGAAGCTCAGTATAGGCAAGCAATTGCTTTAGTCGATTCTGCTCAGGCTGGATTGTTTCCTTCAATTGGATTGAACGTGGGTCAAAGCAAGGGCTCAGCCATCAACAGCAATTTCTCAAGTGTGGGTGTGGGTGCGAGTTGGATGCCTGATTTTTGGGGAGGTGTGAGGAGATCGGTTGAGGCAAGTAAATCCAACGCTCAGGCCAGTGCTGCGAGTTTAGAGGCTGCTTTATTGGCGAATCGGTCCGCACTTGCTCAAACTTACTTTCAACTTAGGATTACGGATGTTCAAAGGCAGATGTATGACGATACGGTTGAGGCTTACAAGAAATCATTGAAAATTTCCGAGAACCAATTTAAGATGGGTGTGGTTTCGCAGCTTGATTTAAGTGAAGCTCAGACTCTTCTTCAATCAACCGAGGCTCTTGCAATTGATGTGGGAGTAACCCGTTCACAACTTGAGCACGCGCTAGCAGTATTGATAGGTGAGTCACCATCTGTCTTTTCCTTAGCCCCTGAAAAGATTGAGTACTCCTCCCAAAAGAATTCATATGAAAGCTCAGTCGGAAAAGTCTTAAGTAACTTACCCTCAGTTCCAACGGGTTTACCTGCGCAGCTTTTAGAGCGAAGACCCGATATTGCAAACGCAGAGCGATTGATGAGCGCTGCTAATGCAAAAATCGGTCTCGCTAAGGCTGCGTTTTTCCCGACCCCCATGATCTCGGCGTCGTCGGGTTATCAAAGCTCGGTTTGGCCTAATTTAATAAGTGCTCCAAACAAAGTCTGGTCAGTTGGTCCTAGCGCAGCTTTGGCCCTTTTTGACGGAGGATTGAGAATTGCCGCAACAGATCAGGCTGTAGCTGCTTACGATCAAAGTGTTGCTGCTTATAGGCAAACTATTCTTAATGCATTTCAAAATGTTGAAGATAACTTGGTATCTACTAAGCTTCTTCAGGCTGAAATAGTCAAGCAAAATCAGGCAGTAATAAGTGCTAGAAGAGCTAGCAGTATTGCCCTTAATCAATACAAGGCTGGAACAGTTAACTACTCTATTGTTGTGACAAATCAAGTAACACAACTTAATAATGAGCGGATTTTGATGAGCTTACAAAATAGGCTAATCACGGCCCATATCAATTTAATTGCTGCCCTTGGAGGCGGTTGGGGCGACAGTAATGTCAAATCTAACTAAATATAACCAAACTATCAAAACTAAATTTTCGAGGAGTTGTTAGTCGAATTTGATCTTCAAAGATGGCGCTGTAGAACTTTTCTAATGTTGTATTATTTGACGTTGATCGTTATTTTTATAAGTTCCTTTTTTTATAGCAAATTACTTGATTTAAAATAATCTTGAAAGGAAATTTATAAATGAAAAAATATTCATACAAAAAAATCATAATATTTTTTTATTTAGTCCTTTCGTTTTGTCAAGCTTCATTTGGATATGTCGAAAATCCCGAAAAAAATTTCTCTACTAAAAAAAATATGGTGGATGAATCAAAAATTCGCTGGACTCCAGTGAAGAATATTCAAGCCACTTGTGAGGCAGAGAGTCGCAAAAGAAAATTTGGTGGATTTGGATATGCTGTGGAAGCATGTAGCTTTTGGGATAAAGATGACGACGGCAATAATATTTGTTCTATATATACAAAGGTCTCAACCAATATGCATACTTTAGGGCACGAAGTTAGACATTGTTTCCAGGGAAAATGGCACAAGTGATCCATTATGATCACGGTGCATAAAGAGAACTATTTATTTGAAAATTACAGGTTACATTTATCGAACTACTGTATTTGCTGAAAAAAAATCGTTTTTTATGAGATGCCTATCGCCCATTAATGGTGGAGAGCCAAGAATTTCAACAACTACAGGCTACGTGTCTTGGAACACTGTGGTTGGAATGGAATAATAAATCGTGTTTAATAAGATGCCCATCCCCCGTTAATGGTGGAGAGCCCTGATTTTTTGCGTAAACCTCTGGAGAGGGGGCATGAATACTGGGTATTTGGTGGCGCTTCACGGATTCGAACCGCGGACCTGTGGATTATGATTCCATCGCTCTAACCGACTGAGCTAAAGCGCCGAGCCAACAATTATAAGGCTTTTTTATAAACTTTGCTCCAACTAAAGCAATACTGTTTAAGCCTGTAAACACTGAATGTAGTATTTTGTGATTATTTTAGCTTTGGAGTTTGCTACGCTTGCGATTGTGGTGAGTGTTGAGCAACGCAGGAACAGCGTGTTAAAGCGTTGGCAGTTGTAATTTGCGTTGACGCTCGACGTCACGCTGTTTACGCTGTCTGTCACGCTCGGCTTGCAGTTGTTGTCTGTCTTTTTCTACTTTCTGTTGCAGACTTTTAACTCGCTGTTGCT
>Ga0007854_10001773_pt1 | contig 13648 bp, 10 predicted proteins | sample CryBogCBH12Aug08_FD_60382 | JGI IMG/M metagenome (GOLD analysis project Ga0007854, IMG submission 60382) | Freshwater microbial communities from Crystal Bog, Wisconsin, USA - CBH12Aug08 | ecosystem: Environmental > Aquatic > Freshwater > Lake | place: Crystal Bog, Wisconsin, USA | collected...
TAATCCCTTTTAATCCCTTTTAATCCCTTTTAATCCCTTTTAATCCCTTTTAATCCCATTTCACCATAAGAGTTCGCTCTGTAATATTATTTTTAATTGTTTCCAGAAATTGAATATCAGTATCTGGAAAGATTTGCTTTAGTTTATATAGAATATCATCCATAAAAGCCATATCTACATTATTATCTTTTGAATAACTACCATGATGCATATAATCATATGTTGCTTGAAGATTATCTTTAATTGAAAAGTGTTTTTCTAAAGTTCCACATTTAGCAGTAGCAACTATATCACTTGTAATTTTATTTACAAGCCAATCAATCTTTAGATTGTATTGCTTATAATCATAATCCCTTTTAAGAATTTGAAGAGTTTCACGAGTAATGATAGGCATTTTTATATAATACTGATTTTATTTGATTTATGAAATCAATTTTTTAAAGCATAGAAAACATCTTTTTCACAAGAATTGGTGTTACAACTGAATGCTCGGTGGGACGCTGTGTCTTATCCACTACAAGACTGCTAATAGGATTATGACGAACTACTTCAGACGCAATCGTCTTCATATCTTCTTCATCCATTTCTTCATTTACATCAAGCCATGCCTCTTTGCGTGTTTCGTTCAAAAGAATACGATATGCCATTTGTGATAGTTATATTTTTAACAAAAAAATTTCAATTTTTATTGCGTTAGAAATAAAAATTATGGTGAAGAAGAAACCTCAATTTTTATTGCGTTAGAAATAAAAATTATGGTGAAGAAGCATCGATTTTTTAAAATGTCAAACATTCTTTAATCCAAGGTAACTTTGAATCAAAAGCGAGAACAAAATTTTTCTTAATACAAGATTCTAGAACACTATCTCTCTTTTCAATAGAATTATTAAGTTCATATTCTTGAATTTTCTTTTTATTCCAAGTTTCTACTTTTTGAATAAACCGTTTTACAAATTCATCGGATTGTCTGAGCATACTAGAATTTTCTTCAAGAATTTTTCTCAACAATTCATTGGATAGAAAAGGTCGTTTTGTGGACTTCCCTTCAAGACGAATAAGTTTTGGAAATTTCTTTTCTAGAGCAACGATATATTTATTAGGAAGAGTTTTAGGATCATTGTCTTGTTGTGGCTTCACATTATTAATAGTATTAAAATATTCAATTGCTTCTGCTTCAGATTCCACAGATTTTTCATGAACAAGTACAATAAAATTAGTAGGAAGAATATAATGTTCTTCATAATATTTTTTAATAACATATTGTCTATGTTGGCCATCAACAAGATATTTTTGTTCTACATCTCCATCTTTGTATTTTACTACTCTGAATATTGTTTGATCAATATTACTAATATTATCACCAATATCAGAAGCAATTTTATTTGCATGCTCTAGATCAATGAAACGATTTCCTTTCCATACTGGAATGCCTACAAGTTCTTTTGCTTTAATTTTATGGAGAGTAGATTTATCTGAAAATGTATGGAGCATTTTTGGTATACTGTATATTAACGTTGGATAAAAATCAATTTTTTATATTTCGTTTCCTTGTTTTATTTTTACTATTACTATTTTTTATTACCTCTATTTTAGGAAATAAATCAAAATACCATTTTCTCTCAATATGTATATATGAATTTATAAATGATTCTAACCAATCTTTAAAGAATCTACATCTATCAGAGCGTTTTATTCTTTTATTAATTTCTTTGAAAAAATCTGGTAAAGTTTCGGATTTTTTAAATATTTCTTCAAATTCATTATATTGTGTATCAAATATATTTACAGTAAATTGAGACCCATTTAATATAAGTTTATATATATCTACAAATTCAATTGATTGTTTTGTTTCTTTTGAAGCATATATTTCTATTTCTTTATGATATTTATCATATTTTTCCTTTGGTTTTAAATAAGCATTCATTTTTTGTTCATACCATGTTTTCTTGTAAAGTGCTATAGAATATATTAAAAGATCTAGAGTTTCATTAGAATCCCTTATACATGGTATATAACTTGAGTCGCTAAAACCAATCGTGTGTATTGTTGGAAATTGTGAATTAATAAAAAATGTTATAGAATCTAGAAGTTCTTTTCCGAAACTATATTTTTCTAAATAGTCATCCGTAATATCATCAAGAGAACATTCTTGAAGAGCATTAATATTAAATAAATTCGCTGAATGTTCAACAGAATTATATCTAGAATTTTTAGTATTATTTTCTAATATAATATTTCCATCAAGACATGGTTTTTTTTCATCTCCAACACGAAAATGAAAAGTATGAAATGGTTTTCTAGTCTCAGTAAGTATAAGTTCAAATTTATAATGAGGTGTTGTAAATTTTAAAATTGTTGGATTCATTTCCATCTATTTATATTGAGTAAATACCCTTCTAGTATTTTTACGTGTATAAAGAGTACAATCTTTATATATTTATGGCGAAATCCTTTGAAGAAATACAGACTATATTAAACAAATGGAATGAACTTTATGAGAATATAGAACATTTTAATAATGAAAAAAGTGTATATAATAAGAATTGGATGTATTTAATAAAAAGTTGTAGAATATTATCTGAATATATTTATAATAATATTGATATATTAAAAGAATGGTGGAATGAATATTTAAAAGAAAATAGAAATGAATTATTTATTCGTTTTTCATTAAAATATATATCAGATAGATTATTAAAAGGTATTGATTGGCGTTGTTATAGTACTTCAGCCATTAAACCAGAAATTATAGAACAATGGGCTCAAATATTTCCAATATCACATTATGAAGAAGCAAAAGAGATTGTAAAAACAACATTATCTAAAAAAGATGAAAAATTTTGTGATGACCCAGAAATTTTAAAAATACATGAAGGAAAAGAACATTATGGTTATAATTGGGGATGTTATTATTGTGATGAAGTTCAAGATAAATGGGAGAATAAATTATACGATTCTATAAAAAATTCAAATAATATATTTTTAAATAGAACATTACAAGAAGATTTTATTCAAAAAAATAAAACTTCTATAGATATAGGAGAATGGATTCCTATAAGAGTATCTGATTATTATGATTCAGTAGAAGAATATCATGATCTTAATAAAAAAACAAGAGAAGAATTAAATAAATTGTCTGGAAAAACACAATATCAAATGAGTGAAAAATATTTTAAAGAATGCTTATATGAATGGAGAGTTTCATATAAAATAAAATTTGATACTCCATTTAATCTATTTTATACATTATGGCCGTTTCTAGAGAACATATTGTATTATGTGGAAAAGGATTTAGAGTTTATGAAGAAGATAGAAAGTTATTGATTAGTGAATATTTTAAACCATAATAGTATCAGCCAATGGCAACCCACTAATCGCATTATTCACAGACACCCTATGAGCATCCATAATAGCAGATGTGAAGAGCCAAATGAAAGTGGAAGGGATGGACCAAGCAAGAATAGAACCGATAACAGTTGTAGCAAAGTAAGGAACCATACAGAAGATGATAATAAGAATATTAATGATTGCCCAATAAGCGATAGAAGCATATACGAAAGAGCAGAATCCAAGAAGATTCTGGAGTTCAAACTTAATAGCGAGAAGAGCAAGAGCACCAAAGATAAATGTTAGACTACTAACAACTATCACTGGTGAAAGAATAATATATTTATATGCTGTGATTTGATATGGTTGATTGTTAAAATAAATAGTATTGAAAGAAGTTTCAAAGTAGATTAGAGCAACAATCATAGAAATCATTGGGATAGCTGTGAAGATGGTGGTAGAAATCTTACTACTCGCAAGACTTTCTGCCATCTTATTGAATCCGTTACGGAATGGTAGACAGCAGTCGCAACCTTTCTTTACTTCCATAGTAATGTAATCAGTCATAGAGGTTTGTAATAATTATGGATGTTGGTTTTACTGGTTCAATTTTTTTTGTTTATATGAACATTATAGATGGATGTTGCCCCGACGAGAACAAAAGAAAGAAATCCAGAAAAACAATCACGTATTGAAGGGACTCTAGGGAGTTTGAAAAGTACAATGTATGGTGATTATTCTGGTAAAGTGAAATCTGGAACTTATAGAAGAAATCGTAATACATTAAAAAAGGATTTAAAAAATGTTGGAAGAGAAATTGGTAGATTAACAAGAAAAAAAGTATCTGGAACTGCAAAACAAGCAAAAGGATATGATGAAAAGATAAAGAAACTTGAAACATTACAAGAAATTATGGGTGAAGAAACAAATGTTGAGAATTTAGAAAATAATTCTAATAATGAATCTACACCTTTAGGGAGTGTAAAAGAAAATGAAAAATTAGAAGGTTTGGAAGAAAAATTTAAAGAACAAGCAGCAATTGAGAATAAAAATGAAAATGATTTCAGTAATTTACCACCACTAGAAGAAATTACTCCTCCAGTACAAGAAAATATTATTGAAGAAATACGTGAAGGTGAAAATGCGGTTGAAGCGGTTGAGAATGTAAAAAGGGGAGAAGAAAAAGAAAAAGAAATAAAATACACTTTTGATTGTGAAACGTTATATGACCCATGTACAAAGGAACCTTTAAAAGATTTAAAAGCTCTTGAAAAACGTGTTAGAGATATTAAAAAAGGTAAAGATAATATACCATTTGGTAATTATGGATTAAAAAATTCTACAACAAATTATGAATTTTTAACAAATGTATTTATAAATCCAGAAATATCGTTGGATGATATGGTTTCATTTAAACTTTCTGAAGGTCGTGCAAAACCTGGAACAGATATATTTGAAGTATTATCAAGATTATTTGTATTTTTTGGAGGTATTGAAAATGTCAATCCAAGAGAAGGAGGTAATTATAGATTTATGGATAAATTAGAAGAAGGTGGTAGAAGATATGATGATACTAAAAAAGCTTTACAAAGTATGAAATGTATTGCTTCAAAAGGTTCTGGTGTAAGTGATATAACATTAGTTCAAATTAATGAAAATAAAAAGAAAGATGTTAAATCAGATTCACCTTATTGTGAAGTTGATTGTGATGTTTTGGAAAGTGAAAATATAAAAACATATGCTATGAGTGTAAAATGGTATACTGATGAAAAAAGTGCGGAACATTATGATTTAGAAAAATTATATACACTTGCTAATTTAAAAATACAATCTAAAGAGAGAAAACCAGTTGGTATAATAGTATTTTTAAAGAGTAAAAAAGATTTTCAAATAGCTCATAATCGTTCCTATAGACAGTATGTAAAAGAGATAGGAAATAGTTTTTTTGGATGGAATGAAGATGTAAAACCATTTTTAGAAGGTATACGTAAAAATATATTTGAATTAGCATATGAAAGAAAAATAACAATTAATCAAGCATTAGAATCACAATATTTTATTCAAGGCGCTAAACCAATATTATCTTTACAGTTACATCAAGATATAATAGTAAAAGGTATATGTGATGCATTTCAAAAGAATGAAGATAATAGATATTTAGTTGGTGTTTTACCAAGAGGTGGTAAAACTTTCATTGCTGGGGGGATAATGAGAGAGTATTTAAAACAAACAAATGTTAAAAATCTTACTATTTTCTGGATTACTGCTGCTCCCAATGAAACAAAAAGTCAAGTACAAGAAGAACTATTAGAAAGATTTCAAGATTTTAATGATTTTGAGTTTATTCCTGTAAAAGATATAAATGAAATGAAGAAAAATAAACCTCACACTGTATTTTTTTCTTCATCTCAATTATTAAATCTTCAAACATCTGGAAAGGCAAAAAACAGACCCTATTTAGAAAATTTATTATCTGGAAAGGATTCATTAGGATTAGTATTTTTTGATGAAGCCCATAAAACGGGTACTGGTCAAAAAACAAGTGATGAAATAGGAAATATATTAAAAGCATATTCAAACAATGTTCCTTTTATATTTTTAACTGCTACATATTTTAATATTTTATTTGATTATGAAATTAAAAAAGAGAATACTTTTATTTGGGATTATACTGATGTATTAATGTCAAGAGGTTTAGCAACTGAATCTGAGCAACAAGCATCTGTTGATAATTTAAAAACACGTTTTGGTGAAGAACTTGTAAATACTATTATTGAAAAAAGACAAAGATTTGGAGAAACACTTGAAACAATGGCAGATGCTTACATAGGATTTCCAGATTTATATTTTCTATCAGCAGATTTTCAAGAAGAAACATTAGAAAGGTTTCAAACGCAAAATCAATATAGACCAGATTCTGGATTTTCATTAAATTCTATATTTGCGATTAAACCAGATTCTACATTAAACGATATTAAAACAAGTGAAAATACAATAAAAAAAGACGCATATAAAATTTTTAATAATTTAGAAAACCCCAGAAATATTATAAGTTTACTAACGCCAAAAGGGGGCTTTGAAGAGAAAGGAAATGGAGGAGACCCATTAAAACAAACAGATCCATTACTTGAACCAACAATTCTTGGAAGAATTGATAAAATGAGTAGTGAATCAAAAAGTAGATTCCGTTTAGATGAAAAACCAACATTATTAATGTTTATGCCAACTGGTGGTATAGGTTCAAATATTTATTATTTATTATGTGCATGGGCGTCATTATTAATGAATCATTCATGGTGGAAAGCTAATTATGAAGTTGCATGTGTAGTAAATGAAGAAACTCCAACATCTATAAATTCAAGTGATGTAGTTCATATTATTAATAAAAATCCAAAACAAAACATTTTAGAATTAGAAAGAAAATTACATTGTTCTGATAAGAAAAAGGGACTTGTTATACTTGCTGGGCAAAAGTTAAGTATGGGTATAAGTTTACCATGTACAGATGTTGTATTTTTATTTAATGAATCAAAATCACCAGATGATATTATTCAAAAAATGTATCGTGGATTAACACCAAGTATAGATAAAAAATCAGCATATATTGTTGATTTGAATCCAGTTAGAACATTAGCCGCATTATATGGTTATACCCGTGCTTCTCATGAAGCGAGTAATACTTCATCTCAATTATTGAATATTATTTATGATACATATTCATGGGATGCTGATATATTTGAGTATAATCTTAAGAAAGGTTCTAATTCCAAACCTTTAACATTTCAACAAAGACTACGGGACCTTTTTGAAATAGCACAAGCAGATACTACAAATGAGTATCGTATAAATGAAGATATAGGAGGGCATGAAAAGAAACTAGGTGAAAATATCAGAAGAACATTAGACCCTTATTATATAAGTAAAATTCAAAGTATATTTACTGGTAAAAAGATGGAAGGGATATTTAAAAAACTAGGATTAAAAGATGATGCTAAAATAAAAATAGAAAATGGTAAATTGGTAATACGAGGAGAAAAGAAGCCAAAGGAAGGTGAACCAGTAGAAAATGAAAATGAAAAAATAGATATAGTTATTGATAATTTTATACAAACGGTTGCTGATTTTATAAAATATCTTGCGATTACAAGTAGTAAATCAACATTAGAGGAAGCATTAAAAGAGTATGAAACAAAACAAATAAATGCGGAAGGAACTAGTTTACAAAGCAATGTATTAAAACTTGTGCGTTCAAGAACAAATATTAAAGGATTGGATAATAATGAAGTATTATCAGATTTAATTGAAGAAGTTGTAAAAGAATTTTCTAGCTCAACTAGTAGGGAAATCTTTCGTCAAATGAAAGGAAAAATAGATGAACCTTCCACACGAAAAGATAAAGTTTTACAGATAATAGATAAAGGATTAAGATCTACTAGAAAAGGAAAAAAAGACTTTGGTGAAGTGTTTACCCCTTTAAATTTAGTTGAAGATATGTTATCACATTTATCATTAAAAGATTGGTCTAATCCTAAATTAAAATGGTTAGATCCTGCTAATGGGATTGGTAATTTTCCAATAACTATATTCTATAAATTAGATGAAGGTCTTAAATCATGGGAATCAAATGAAAAGAAAAGAAGAAAACATATCATTGAAAATATGTTATATATGATGGAATTACAAAGTAATAATACTAGAGTTTCAAGAAATCTTTTTTCTAGTTTATGTGAAGGATGTAAGCCTAATATATGGACAGTTAATACAATAACAACACCACTTGAAAAAATTAAAGACCATTTTAAAGTAGATGAATTTGATAGAATTATTGGAAATCCCCCTTTTCAAGATTTACAAAAAGCAGATAAAAAAAGAGGAGGCGGTGATGAATTATATATGAAATTTGTAAATAAATCATTAGAATTATTAAAAGAGAATGGTTATTTAGTATTTGTTCACCCCCCTTCATGGAGAAAACCAGAAAGTGATAAAAGTAAAAATTCTGGTATGTTTAATTTAATGGCACATGATAATCAAATAATATATTTAGAAATACATAGTAGTAAAGATGGTATGGAAGTTTTTAAAGCGGCAACTAGATATGATTATTATATATTAAAGAAAACTCCATCATTTAAAATTACTAAAATTAAAGATATAAATGGAGATATAATTGATATTGATCTAAAAGATTTTTCTTTCTTACCAAATTATAACATTAAAAATGTAGAAAAACTTTTTCCCAAAAGAGGTGATAATAAATGTGAAAAAGATAAATGTATATTAGCAGAATCTTCAGCATATGAAACACGAAAAAAATGGGTTTCACCGGAAAAAACTACAGATTATAAATATCCTTTGATACACACAACTCCAAAAACAGGACCAAGAATATTTTATTCTAATACAAAAGATAAAGGTTTATTTGGTATACCAAAAGTTATATTTGGCGATGGAGGAATTAATGAACCAGTTATTGATTTAGATGGAAAATATGGCATGACACAACATGCGATGGCAATAGCTATTAGCAATGAAAGAGAAGCAAATAAATTAAGTAAATTTTTAAAGTCTAATTTTTTTAAGAATATATTATCAGCTTGTATGTGGAGTTCTTTTCAAATAGATTGGAGACTTTTTACATATTTTAAAGATAATTTTTGGGATATAGATGTTAATTTAGATGAAAAAATTATAGATATAGGCATAGAAGAATTAGAAAATGAAGAAAGAGAAGGCGGCTCAACCCCCAAGAAACTCAAACACAAAACCCGCAAGAATAAGAAACCTTTCTTCGGTCTTTTTTAATCACCACAAAATCCGAATAACTCTTTCCAAAACATTTCCACGCAAATCCTTTGATTCTAGATATTGAATATCTGAATCAATGAATTTTTCTTTTAGTTTATCCATAATATCGTTAATATATGTTTTATCTTCAGAAATTATATTGGCTAGACGACGATTCACAATATTATCTTTACTATTGCTATTAGAATTTTTAATTGCGGTAGAATCAATATTTGTAGAAATAGGAGCATTATATTCTGTTAGACCATCTGTAGCTTTCTTGATAATTTGTTCTTCAATGTAATTTACAATAGAATTAATCTTTTCATTATAGATTTTTTCATCATTAATTTTCTTAAGATTGCGAAGCTGAGCACAAGTATATTTAGATGAAGACATTTTGTTGATACTTGTATTTGTTGGTTTACTGGTTCAATTTTTTTAATATATTTATATTATTCTGGAATTTTCCAAGCACCAATTTGTTTGCGACAAAAAGGACATTTTGTAGGAACATTATGATGGTCATCTGCTATCTTTTTCCAACAATCATAGCACATTTCGTGATTACATTGTAATTTAATAATATTTTTAGCTTCATTACAAATATTACATTCTTTATTTTCATTAATATTATTTATATGGCCAAAATACTTCCAGCAATTATCACAAGTTCCACCATATTGTTCTATTAAAAAATCTTTATCTTTAGTATTACAAAATGAATAATTGTGACATTCTATCATTGGATATTCTTTTTCTTCATCCACATACATAGAATTATATAATTCATCACACCAATTATCAAAATTTTCCAGCTGTATATTAGTAAAATTTTCAACATAATCTAATATATCAGATAATGAATGGTTTTCATTTACTTTAACATATGTTTTAATAGCAAATACTAGATTATCACCAGCAAAAAATAATAAACTACTAATTTCTTTAGTTATCAAATCACCAAAATGTTCTTTAAATTCATATGTATATATTTGCTGTAAATCACTTTCACAATCAAGCCACATATCAAAATATCCATTATAATTATCAGTAATAATTTTTTTAATATGTTGTAATAAAGAACGTGTTGTTAGTTCAAATCTTTGTTCATATGACATCTTACTATATATTTAACGTGTTTATGGTTTAAATGTGATTAATTAGACAAACGTCGCACGTTCTTCTGCTTTGGATGCCATTTGCTCAAGACTCTTGCGTTCGCTTTCCATTGTGTTTAGGATTGTGAGGATTTGTTTGTTTTTACTTATAGAATGCTTCTGTTGCTTCCGCATAATTTTTAATATGCTTCAAGAATTTTTCTTCACCAACATCACTAATTAGTTTTTTCATCTGATTAACTGTCAAATATGGTTCCCCTAAACATCTAAACTTCGCAACTACTAAAAGTTTATTACTAATAATAAGATTTGATTTTACAATTGTATCTTTAGTAATTGTGATATTTCCGATGCTAATAGTATTATCTATAATATCATTTGTTGGTAATATATTTGGATTTGTTCCATTAACAAAATCATCTACTGAAATTATTGTCATATGTTTTTCTTTTTTTGATTCTACTCCTGCTACTGGGGCTGGTTTAATATGTGATGATGCTAATACTGGTGCTACTGGTGCTACTGGTGCTACTGGTGCTACTGGTGCTACTGGTGCTACTGGTGTTGGTTTAATGAGAGATACTGCTACTGGCAATGGCTTTGCTACTTTTATCTCTGGTTTTGCTACTACAACTGACTTTGTTGCACTTTCAATAGTATTTTCAGAAGATGTGTCGCTATTTTTATAAGACCCATTATACAACTTTTTAGCAAAATTATCAGATATATACTTAATTACTCTGCTAATTTCTTTGGGGATATTACTCTCTTTAATATGTGACTTATTAATTTCAATTGAAAATAATTTATCAGATATGTCATTAATTTCTGTACAAATTAAAGTATCACTATTTCTTATAATATTTCTGAGACCAAAATCTCCAGAACTTAATGGTGCCTTTTTAAATTTATCAATAATTTTATTACCACGCATATAATATCTATTACCTACATTAGTTTCCTCACTATTATATTTATTATTTTGAAACGAAATGCGAAGTTTAATTTTAGTAGGGACTTCTGTATATTCATTATTTTTCTCAAATTCTATACAGGGTGATGTCTTCTTTTCATCATCTGGAAGACGAACAAGTTTTCCATGACCATTTTTAAAATATACCCTAATATTTCCATCTTTATTTTGATATAATTCAATAGTATTTTCGTGTTTATGATTTGCTTGAATAGTATTATATTTCAAAGGGTCATTCGCATTAATAGTGCTTTCAATACCATTGATAATAAATTTTAATGAAATATATTTATTAAGAAATTCATAATACTGTGTTCCAAAATCATAATTAGGTAAATTCTTAATAATTTCTTGTAGAATAGAAGAATCTGCTTCCATTAATATAACAGTTCCAGATTTAATCTTATCAATAGAATATTTATGCCAAATGTCTTGTTTAGAAACAGTGACTTCAGTAGGATAAATTGTCAGTGAATTATTCTTAATAGCATCAGGCCAATTAAGTTCTAATTCAGAAATCTTACTGTTATATCTAGAAATAACATGACAAGAATTTTTCTTTTGAGTAATATGAATAAGTGAGTACTTTCCACCAATTCCAAATTTACCATTTCTTTTTGGATTTGTAGATTTTCTTTGATGAAGAACAAATGCTTCTTCCATAATTTTCCTTGACATTCCATTTCCATCATCTGACATAATAAAGGTATTTTCCTTACTATCAATATAAATAATAATATTCTTTGAATTTTCATCAAGTGAGTTATCAATCAACTCACTAATACAATCTTTAGTATTAAACCCAGAATTTTGCATATTCTCAATTAGACCACTAACACTTACTCCATTATTAATACTGGATGACATTTTTTTATATATTGAAAAAATAGGTAGGACATGAATCAATTTTTTAATTTTTTGTTTTTATTCTTCAACGAATAAACAATCTACTTTTTTTTCTGAATGATGTATTTTATTTTCAATACCTTTTAAACAATTACCAATAAATTCTTCATCTGTTAATTCTGCTTTTTTACTATATTTATTATCTAGTAAAATTTTAATAACTTCTTCAATAAGATAAGAATTTGTATCAAGTTGGCAAACTTCTCCAGTTCTCATATTTAGAATCTTGAACTTCTTAATTCCATTTAATTCTTCATATTCTTTTTTCCAAATATAAGCATATACAATAAGTTGTAAGAAATGTTGAGTAGTTAACATTTCTACACATTTTAATTCCCACACAGTATCTTTTGTAATAGCATCAAGTCTCCCTTTTATAAAAACACTACCATATTCTTTAAAAGAATTACAATCGTATTGGATATCTTGTTCAAAAATAGTATCTTCTGGTAAATATTCATATAATGGTTTAATACATTGATTTACTTGTTCTTGATTCAACCATTTATAATGTTTAAATTGTTGTAATTTATGATACAATTCTTCTGAAAGAGATACATACATGGTAGTTAAATATAAATAATCTTCAACTGTTTCAAAAATATCTTTTATATTCTTATAACCATTTTGTAAAAATATATGTTGTTTTGTATTAGATATTTTAGAATATTTCTCTTTTACATATTTTGAAACTTCTGATTCACCTTTTATTTTATATTCATAGATTGCGGGTATAGTAATACCATTAATATCTGAAACATCTTCAAATTCATTAATTCCAAATTGAACTTTTGAGTCAATGGGGACATTATAATATTCTTCTTTATCAAACGTAAATAATAAATTAATAAATCCAGACAAAGATTCTAAATGATAATCTTTTAAATATTCAATTAATCCTGTAACACTTGTATTATGCATTTCAAGATTAGAAGTTTTATCAGGGATTATATAATTAAATGTATTACCTCTAAAATCTACATAAGATAAATTCATTAGTTCTTCATGTGTTGCTTTAAGAAATTCTAAAGGTTTTGCTCTTTTATCTTCAATAAGGATTAATCTTTCTTTCGCACGAGTTGCTGCTACATATAATGTTTCTGGGCAAATACTCGGGTTATATTCTTTACCATAATACTTAAAATAATTACTATCAAAATTAAAAACAATTACTAATTTTCTTTCCCTACCTTTTGCTTGATGAAAAGTGCTGAAAATTACTTTACCTTGAATAATATCTTCATCTAATTTCTTATCATCTGAGGTTGGAAAGAAACAAGGAATATTATTTTTTACCAAATGATTTTCAAGGTTACGTGTAGGCGACGATTCACCCTTTAATGATGCTGCTAAAATAAATATATCATCTGGTTTATATATCCCCTTTTGAATATAATCTAATATTAAATTCCCTAAGAAAAAATGTATTGTATAAGTGTTATCACGAATATACATAACTGGAGGCCCTTCTTTTACAGATAATATTCTTTTTTGACCTAACATTATATTATTTACAAAAGAAGTAATTTGATTT
>Ga0007854_10001777_pt1 | contig 13631 bp, 13 predicted proteins | sample CryBogCBH12Aug08_FD_60382 | JGI IMG/M metagenome (GOLD analysis project Ga0007854, IMG submission 60382) | Freshwater microbial communities from Crystal Bog, Wisconsin, USA - CBH12Aug08 | ecosystem: Environmental > Aquatic > Freshwater > Lake | place: Crystal Bog, Wisconsin, USA | collected...
AGCGGGGTTGAATTGAACGTATAGCATGGATTGGCGCGGAAAAGAAAGCAAGCGCGCTGTCAAAGCCAAAAAGGCGCGACCGGCAAGCGGTCGCGCCTGGGGAAGACGGGAAAACCTATTTTTTTTCGGCGACCACCGGCGGGGCCGCGCGCTTGGCCAGAATCGCATCCACGATTTTCTTCGCGAGCTCCGGCTTTTCCTCCAGCGCCTTTTTCGCAGCGTCCCGGCCCTGGCCGATGAGCGCGCCTTCGAACTGCAGATAGGCGCCTCTTTTATCCACGACGCCGTTTTCAATGCCGACATCCAGAATGCTGCCTTCCTTGTCGATGCCGTGGTTGTAGATGATGTCGAACTCGGCCTCGGCGAACGGCGGCGCAACCTTGTTCTTCACCACTTTGACGCGGGTGTGATTGCCGTAAACGTTGCCAGCGGCGTCCTTGAGCTGGTCTTTGCGGCGGATGTCGAGGCGCACGCTCGCGTAGAACTTCAGAGCCTTGCCACCGGGCGTGGTCTCTGGGCTGCCGAACATAACGCCAACTTTTTCGCGGAGTTGGTTGGTGAAAATGCACGTCGTCTTGGACTTGTTCAAAATCGCGGTGAGCTTGCGCAACGCCTGCGACATCAGGCGCGCCTGCATGCCCATCGTGGCCATGCCCATTTCACCGTCGAGTTCCGCCTTCGGCACCAGCGCGGCGACGGAATCGATCACAATCACGTCCAGCGCATTCGAGCGGGCGAGTGTTTCACAAATTGTCAGCGCCTCTTCGCCGCTGTCCGGCTGCGAGACGAGCAAGTCGTCCAGATTCACGCCGAGTTTCTTCGCGTAGCCGGGATCCAGCGCGTGTTCCGCGTCGATGAACGCCGCGAGGCCGCCCATCTTCTGCGCGTTCGCGATGACGTGGAGCATGAGCGTGGTCTTGCCGGAAGATTCCGGCCCGTAAATTTCCACGACGCGTCCGCGCGGAATGCCGCCGACGCCGAGCGCGAGGTCAATCGCCAGCCCGCCGGTGGGGATGACTTCGATTTTTACCTGCGCCCGGGCATCGCCGAGGCGCATGATGCTGCCTTCGCCGTAGGCTTTGGTGATGGAGGAAATCGCGGCATCCAACTCGCGTTCGCGAGTGGCGGTGGCCTTGGCATCGACAGCGGTTTTTTCGACAGTTTTTTCAGTAGATTTGGCGGCCATAAATTTTTTTGAGGATGTTTAAATTGTGCAGGCGACGGTAGTGAACTTTGCGTGAATAGTCAAATGCCGGATGTTCACAGCCAAAGGCGGCCCGGATATTTTAGTGCAAGACGCGCAGCTTGAGATTGCGGAACGAAACACTGCCGTGGTCGCCCTGGAGCGCGAGATAGCCGGCCGTGGACTTCGCAAAGTTTGGCATCGCGGCAAATTTGCTTTTCGCCACACGCGCCTTGAAGTCGTCGCTGCCGAGGACGTATTCAAAATATTTCACGCCGTTGATTTCGTGCACGCATTTCTCCGGCGAGACCAGCAGACGGACATGGTTCCATTCGCCCACCGGCTTGGTGGCGTCGAGAATTTTTCCGGTCTGCGGATCCAACGGCGGTTGATAGAGAGCGTAAAGCCAGCCGCAGCGGATTTTATCCACGGCCTTTACATTGTCCTCGAGCTGGAATTCTGGACCGGTCGCCCAGACATGATCGCCCGCGTCCGTGACGTGGAACATTATGCCGCTGTTCCCGGCCTCCGAGATGTTGTAGTCCAGTTGCAGTTCAAACCAGTCGAAGCGGTTTGACGTCACGATATCGCCCGCGTTGTGCGGATCGGCGCAGACGAGTGCGCCGTCCTTGATTTGCCAGCCGGAACGCACGTCATTCTTCTTAAAATTATGCCAGCCGGCAAACGACTGTCCGTCAAACAGCAACTGCCAGCCCGCCGCCTTTTCCGCCTCGGTGAGCGTGTTGGGCGCCGGGATTTCGGCGGCGGCGCAACAGAGGCACACCAACGCCGCGGCAAAGACGGGAAGGAATTTCATTTGGAAAGGTTAAATAAAGGGGCGTTGTCCGTAACGAAAAAACAAACCAGGTTCACCACGGTCGCGCGCCCTTGAGGATTTTTTTAACCGGCGAATTTTTCTCCCGCGCCTGGCCGGCCCGCACTTGAATGTGAAACGGCGGCTCGGGTTCCGGCGGCAACGGCGCAGCGGGCGGTGCGGGTTCCGGCTCCGCCGGTCCAGCGTCAACCACCCGGCTGATGACGGCCAGCAATTCGCTCCGGCCCCGGCCGGTTTCAGAAGAACACTGGAAAATTTCCGGCAACTGCTCGAACCAGCCGGCGATGCGCGCCTTGAACGCCGTGATGTTCGCCGCCACCTGTTCCGGCGTGCCGCGATCTGTTTTGGTGAAGACCAGCACGAACGGCAGCGCGTGGCCCGCGAGCCATTGCACGAATTCCAGATCAATCGGCTGGGGTTCAAGGCTGGAATCAATCAGCAGAAACACGCAGCAAAGATTCGGCCGGTGCTTGAGGTAGTTCGCCGCCGCGCGGTTGAACTGCGAGACGTGCTTGCGCGAACCTTCCGCGTAGCCGTAGCCCGGCAAATCCACGAGCCGCCATGTTTTGTTGACCGTGAAAAAATTGATGAGCTTCGTGAACCCCGGCGTCGGCGAGACGCGCGCCAGCCGTTCGGCGCCAGCCAGCGTGTTGAGCAGCGACGACTTGCCGACATTGGATCGGCCGATGAAGGCGAACTCCGGCAACGACTCGTCGGGACAGCCCGCGAGGTCCGATGCGCTGCGGTCAAAGATGGCGGAGGCGATGTGCATGACTGTGGGTAAAATTATCTCAGCAAACTGCCAAACGCGATACAACCATTTTTAAGCATGCCGTGTTACGTCGCCGGTGCCGGCTGTGTTTTTCAACTGCGCCTGCCGCGCGCGGATGGCCGCCGCTTCCTCGCGGATGTTGACCAGCGAAATTTGCGTCGCGTGAAACAGGTTCACGCAGCCGCCGATCAGTCCGGTCACGCCGGCGATGCCCAGCAACAAGCCCACGCCGATGACCGCTTGCAGGGCGAGGGCGCTGCCCAATTGTCCCGCCACTGCGCCGAGCAGCGTCACCAGCGTGGCCGCCACGAACGCGCCCAGCGCCACGTAGATGAAGTGCAGCGCGCGCAGCAGCAGCGCCGCCTGCTGTTCCACGCGGTTGACGTGCGCGAGGAATTTTTCCCCGCGCGCCTCTGTGGCCCGCTCGGATTCCCGCAGCAGCTCGCGCATGGATTCGCGCGTGCGCAGGAGGCGGTTGATGGTGCTCAACGCCAGCAGGCACGAGGCATTCGTGAGCAGCGCCGGCGCCGCGATGAACGTCAGCACCGCGAATGGATTGTTGGTCAGCAGATTGGAGCCCATGATGCGAATGGTTTAAACCGTCCGCTAATTACGTTCAATCCGGCGCTTCCGTCAACCTTTCATTCCGCCGCCGCCGGTTATTTCGTAATCTTCACCGGCAGCCCGGCGTCTGGTGAACGTGATTCCACCCGCGCTCAACCGATGATAATAAAAATGAACCCGTTAATTTTGTTCACCGTATTTCTCGTCGCCGCCCTGAAACTTTCGGCGGCGCCGGGTCGGCCACCGGCACCTGTCCGCGACCCGCACACGCCCGGCTTTGTCGCCGCCACGGAATTGCCGGATGGCGCCGTGCCGCCAGCGGCGGTCGACGGCAATTTCATTCTCGGCCCCACGCACACCCGCGCGGTGGAAATGAACACCAATGCGCTGCAAGGCACCGTCTTTGAATTCACCATGCAATCGGCGGACAGCAAAATTTATCCCGGCATCGCGCGCACGCCGAACACCTTTGGCACGCCCGATCCCGCCAATCCCGCCAAACTCATCGTCACCACCAGCCATCCCGCGCCTTACACGCGTAAGGTCGCGGTGTATGTGCCGCGGCAATACGTCGCCGGCACCGCCGCGCCGTTCATCGTCGGGGCGGACGGCCCGGACAAACTGTTGTTCACCGCGCTGGATCATTTGATCGCAGCGGAAAAACTTCCGCCCATGATCGCTATTTCCATCGCCAACGGCAGCGGCGATGCGCAGGGCAGCGAACGCGGTTTGGAATATGACACGCTGTCCGGCCGCTACGCCGAATTCGTCGAGACCGAGGTGTTGCCGCTGGTGGAGCAGAAATGTGCCGTCACGCTGAGCCAAGATCCCGACGCCCGCGCGACGATGGGCACCAGCTCCGGCGGTTCGTGCGCGTTGAGCATGGCGTGGTATCATCCCGAGCGGTATCACCGCGTGCTGGCGTATTCCGGCACGTTCGTGAACCAGCAATGGCCCCCGAATCCTGCCACGCCGCACGGCGCGTGGGAATTTCACGAGCACCTCATCCCGGAATCACCCGCCCAGCCGCTGCGCCTTTGGCTGGAGGTCGGCGACCGCGATTTGCTGAACCCGAATGTCATGCGCGACGGGATGCACGACTGGGTGTTGGCCAATGAAAAAATGGCGCAGGTGCTCGCCGCGAAAAAATATCATTACCAATTCCTCTTCGCCCGCAACGCCGGCCACGGCGACCGCGCCGTGAAACAGCAGACGTTGCCCGAAGCCCTCGAATGGCTCTGGCACGATTTTGTGCCGCCCGCAAAATAGCGCGCCAGCCGGTCAATCGTGATACATCCGCCAGACCACCGCCGTGCCGGTGGCCGGATCGAACGCCGCGCAGACGCTCCCGCGCTGATGTTCCTCGCTCTCCTTGAAGACCCGCTGGCCGCAGACCGCATTGGTCAGCGGCGGCAGGCTTTGTCCCAGCCGGGTGCGCGCCAGGGCGGACGCCGCGAACGTTTTTTGAAAGGCAAATCCATCCAGCGGCGCGAGCTTGGCCTGCGTCAGCAGCGCGGCAAAATCCTTTTGGCCGACGTGAAACACCGCCAGCCATTCCTCGTTCAGAAAAGTGGAATAGCCCGTGATGCGAATCTCGCTGGCCGCCGCCGGCGCGCTGCCGAGGCAAATGTAGGCGAGCCGGTGCGCCGGCGACCGCTCCGCGCCAAACCCCAGCAGCGCCACGGTCAGCACGAGCGCCGGGCCGACCAGCAACGCCCGCGCCTTGACCGGCGGCAAGCTGCGCCGCTCGATGAGCACTTTGGTCAGCGCGAAGATGGTGCTGCCCGCGCCGCCGACCAGCACCAGCAGCGGGATGAGCGGCAGCAGCGCCATCGCGCACGCCCGGCCGAAGAATTCCGCCGTGCCATAATTCGTGGCGAGGTAAAACAGCAGGCCCGCCGCCACCAGCCCGGTGTCCAGCACCCAGAGCCACCAGTAAGTTATCGGCCGCAGCCGACCGCGCGGCGCGGGGGTTTGATTTTCAATCGGATTCACGACGGCATCAGGAAAGCCGACTGGTTGGCAAACGCAAGGTATTATGCCGGGGGAGAAATTCGCGGGCCGCAGCCGTCACGCCGGGCGCAGCCGGCAAAAACCAAAATCAATCACCACGCCAGTTTCCGTTTTGGCCACCGGCACCGTGGGTGCGAGCGCATAGAACATCCGTCGGCCGTCCTGCGGATCGGGCGTCGTCACCAGCAACCCCGCCGCGCGCAGCGTCACGAGTTGCTTCAGCGTGGCGTCCAGCCGGCGGCCCGCCACCGCCTTCAACTTCGATGCCGGTTGCGGCCCGCCGCGCGCCAGCGCAAACAGCAACTTCCGCCGCACCGGGTCGGCCAGCGCCGAAAAGATCAGGTCTTCGCTCCAAACCGCCATTGGCATGACCGGCGCGGGCGTGGAAATCGTATCAGCCATGAAATAATCTCTAAATAAACTTCCGCCCTGCCGCAAGCCCACAATTTCAAGCGCCCAAAAGATCAACCGCCGCCGGTGATACAAGCCCCCAAGCTCCTTAAAAACCGTCTTCAACTGATTTTACAAGCCCAACGGCTCCTTAAACACCGGCATCAACCGTTGATACAATCCTCAATCCTCCTTAAAAAGGAATGCCGCCAGCCGATGCAAGCCCCAACGCTCCTTAAAATGGCTCCCCCACCGGTAATACAAGCCTAAACGCTCCTCAAAATGCTTCCGCAACCGAATTTACAAGCCAGAATCCTCCTTAATCTCCGACGCCAACCAGCGATGCCAGCCTCAATGCTCCTTAAAATAGGCAGACAACGGTAAATACAAGCCTCAAACCTCCTGAAGATGGGTGGTTTTCGGCAAAAGCCCTAAATTTTCTCAATTTTGACTGATTTTTGTATAAACATCGGAGAAGTTTTAGCCCTTACGGTCAAGCGCCGGCAGGAAAGCGTTTCCCGCGCCGCCGGCTTTGTGCGAGTCGCGGAGCAACGGCAGAAAATAGCCCACGGCGTGAGCCGTGGGTTATTATTGTCGCGCCACCGGCGCTTTCATTTGTTGTAGGCCACGAGGTGACGAGGCTCAATTCAAAGAAAAGTTAGAGACTCCTCATGTCGTCGCCTGCTTGATTAATTTGCGCAAATTTTTTCCAGTCGGGCGAAGGCGCGGGCAAAGGCGGCTGTAGCGTCGGTCTGTGACCGACGACGGCGCTGACACAGCGCCGCTACAGAAAATCGGGGAGGTGATGTTTGCGGACGGCTGCCGCCAAAGCTTCGCCGGTGGCCGAGTCCAGACACTCCCATTTTTTCAATTCAAGAAAAATGTTGGCACAACGTGGCGAATCAAGCATATTTTGCCGTTAGCGAATTATGGCAATACTCAAAATCCCAGAATCAGAGTTTTCAGTTCTGCGGAAAATTGCAGAATTGGACGAGCCTGTGTTTTTGGATTTGGTGAAAGCCATCGGTGAAACCGACCCAAGTTTCCTCCAATCAGATTTCTCTGGCAGTTTAGCATCCAAGATTCCAAGCGTTAAACATTCCGAATTGAAGTCAATCCTCAGAACTGTTTCGGTTCTGTATTCCATAATGCGAAGCAAGAAAAAATCGCAAGAGGATTTGACGAACGATTTGGCCGAGACAATTGAAATTGAAAAGCCTCGAATTTTTCCTGTCGAGAAAACAGTTGTTCTTAAAGCCCGCATTCAAAAACTCCTTGGTTTTGATAAAATCATCGGCTTGGCGTCAAAGGCCATGGATGTGATGACTGATCAGGATCATATTTTTTGTGGTGTCAAAGTTCTCTCCGACATTCGACCCGTTTTTCAAGACGCGCCTGATTCTATTTCTGCGGCGATGGTGGTTCACAATATGCGAATCGCATATCATCAGGATGGGAAACATCTGGAATTTTCCGTTGCAATGAATCCAGAGGATATTCGAAAATCCATAGAGGTATTGGAAAGGGCGGAGAAAAAGAGCAAAGCTCTAAAATCATTTATACAAAAAACAGGCGTAGCCTATTTTGAGGACATGGAGTAGTTATGGCACTCGTCGCAGACAGAATCGAATATAACCATCAGCCTTCCATAGCATACTACGAGTCATGCCCGGAAGATTGGTGGAAGCGCGGAGAAACTATTGAATATAGTCGCCATTCCTTCTCGCAAGCTGACGACGCTCAATCCAATCTTGAAAAGGAATTCAATAAGCTTGCTACCATTTGGAAGGCACAAACCAAAGGTGCTTCTTCGTTAACTGGCATGGTAATGAGCCCAGCATATTTAGAAATCATCGGTTACGGTGAAAAAATGATTCCTTTTATTCTAAAGGATTTGAAAAATAGTCCCAATCACTGGTTCATTGCTTTACGAATCTTGGCGCGAACTTCTCCAGTCCGCCCCGAAGACGCGGGTAACATCAAGAAAATGTCAGAAGCATGGATTTCTTGGGGCAGGGAAAATGGCATGCTCATCTAAAAAATATTTGCCGCCAGAAGTTGAGAAACACTTTCCTTTTCTCACGCGGGACTTGTATGAGGTTATAGATGATGAGCCAAAGGATTATAATTGTATAGCATTTGCTGCTGGTGATCAAACCAGGTGGTGGGAGCCAGATCCGTGGGGTGTGTATTATTGGCCAATCCCGAAGCGAGAATACACAGTCGTGTGTTTCGTTGAAATGTTTGAGTCACTCAATTATCAGAAATGCAAGTGCTCGCTCAAAAAAAGAAGTTTTGAAAAAGTTGCATTGTATCATGATCCTGTCGGTTGCGTAGCAACACCTGACCCCGCTGAAGTTTTACCAAACTCCCCAACGCACGCGGCCAGACAGTTTCCACATGGGTATTGGAGAAGCAAGTTAGGCCGTGGGGAACTAATTGAGCACAAGACTCTGAAATGTTTAAGCGGCACAGATATAACTGGACAACGAACCTCCTACGGCGAGCCAATTCAAATTCTTAAAAGACCAGTAGTGTAATTTGTTTTCTCGGTTCACTTCGGCATTTCCAGCTTCACCTTCGCCGCCACTTGCGCCACGTCCTTGTCGCCGCGGCCGGAGAGGTTCACGATGATGAGCGCGTCCTTGCTCATCTTGGGTGCGCGCACCATGCACTCGGCGACGGCGTGGGCGCTTTCGAGCGCGGGGATGATGCCTTCGAGGCGCGCGAGTTTCATGAAGGCGGCGAGCGCTTGGTCGTCGGTGGCGTAGGTGTATTCGGCGCGGCTGGCGTCGCGCAACCACGCGTGTTCCGGCCCGACGGCGGCGTAATCGAGTCCGGCGCTGACGCTGTGGGTGGATTGGATCTGGCCGAATTCATCCTGCAAAATATAGCTGCGCGTGCCCTGCAACACGCCCAGCGAGCCGCCCTGAAACCGCGCCGCGTGCTGCTCGGGCTGGATGCCGAGTCCGCCGGCTTCCACGCCGACGAGCTTCACGGATTTGTCGTCGAGGAACGGATAAAAAAGTCCGATGGCGTTCGAGCCGCCGCCGACGCAGGCGATGAGCATGTCCGGCAAACGCTTTTCCTTTTCCAAAATCTGCGCGCGCGCCTCGTCGCCGATGATGCGCTGGAAATTCCGCACCATGACCGGATACGGATGCGCGCCGTAAGCCGTGCCGAGAATGTAATGCGTGCTGCGGAGGTTCGTCACCCAGTCGCGCATGGCTTCGTTGACGGCTTCCTTCAAAGTCTTTTGCCCCGCGTGAACCGGCACGACTTCCGCGCCGAGCATTTTCATGCGATACACATTGAGTTCCTGCCGCTGGCAATCCACCGCGCCCATGTAGATGACGCATTTCATGCCGAACATCGCCGCGACGGTGGCGGAGGCGACGCCGTGCTGGCCCGCGCCGGTTTCGGCGATGATGCGGGTCTTGCCCATGCGCTTGGCGAGCAGAATCTGGCCGAGGGCGTTGTTGATCTTGTGCGCGCCGGTGTGGTTGAGGTCCTCGCGCTTGAGATAAATTTTCGCGCCGCCGAGTTCCTTGGTGAGGCGTTCGGCAAAATAAAGCGGCGACGGGCGACCGACAAATTCGGTGAGGTAATAGGAAAGCTCGCGCGCAAATTCTGGGTCGTGCTGCGCGCGAAAATATTCTTCCTCCAACTCTTGAAGCGGGTGCATCAAGGTCTCCGGCACATAGCGTCCGCCGAACGGACCGAAGTGGCCTTGGGCGTCGGGTAAATTCAAATTGGCAACTGCGCTCATGCTGGCATTTTCATGCAAAGACACAAAGGGCGCAAAGGAAAATGTTTCCTTTGCGCCTTAAGCGAGCGGAGCGCCGGTTAGAAACGCTTCGTAAACGTCAGCGTGAACGTCTGGCCTTGCGCGCGGTTCTCCGCGATGAATTCGTAGAGGTAGCGGGCTGAGACAAAGAACATCTCCTTCGGGAACGCAATGCTGATTTCCGGTCCGACCGCTGCCACACGGTTCTGCGGTGTCAGGTAAGGCGAGCCGACCGGACCGGTGTCGTCGCTGACTTTCTGCTGGTAGTAGCCGACCGCGCCGACATTAATGATTTTCGCGAGGTTGCGGCTCACGCCCCATTCGAGCGTGATGGCGTCGCCGCGCGTGACGTGCGTGTGGCGCTGTTCGGTGTTCAATTCGTAGCGGCAAAGTGCGGACACGTCCCACAGCCGGTCAGCGTCAATGTGCCAGGTGCCGCCGGCGGTCCACATCGGCGTCCAATAGCCAAGGCCGGGAAGCGTAGTTGGTGGCAGAGCCGAAACACCCGTTGGCATCCACACGCCGAGGCCGGCGGCGAAATCAAACTGCTTCAGGTGCCACGACAGGGTGGATTCGGCAAAGGCATCGCCGATGCCAAAGGAGCCACTACGATAGGTGGGAATATATTCGATTCTCGTTGGGAATAAACGAATCACTTCTTGAGAACCGGCCTGCACATTCTGATAAACCAGCGGCACAAATCCATCCACGCCGATGTTGCCGCCAAACAGCTTGGTTTCAGAAATCCACATGATGCGCGGCACGTTGGCGTAAGTGAACACATGGAAACTTGCCGGATCTGCATTTTTGCCTGAACCGTCGTTCAACCGGTCGGAATAATAACCGACATTGTAATCGCGCACATACCAGCCGGGCGGCGGCAGGGTTGCGGCGTCAATGCCTTCAACGCCGGGAACATAATGCGCAGTTGGCTGTGCTTGAACCGTGACCGCCAGCGTGGCGAGGCCGAAGGCCAGTATGAAACGGGTGATTTTACCTTTCATGGTTGCGATGGTTTAAACGTCCTGAATTTTGCCGTGTAGATAACTTTCGAACGAACTCAAGTCAAGCAGGCCATGGCCGGAAAGGTTGAACAGCAGCACTTTCTTCGTGCCGGCCTCGCGGCATTTGATGGCCTCAGCCACCACGGCCGCGATGGCGTGGGAGGATTCCGGCGCGGGCACGATGCCTTCTTTGCGCGCAAATAAAATCGCGGCCTCGAACACTTTCGTTTGGTGAATCGCTTCAGCTTCCATCAGACCCAGCTTGAGCGCGTGGCTGACCATCGGCGACATGCCGTGGTAGCGCAGCCCGCCCGCGTGAATGCTCGGCGGAATGAAATTGTGGCCGAGCGTGAACATTTTCAGCAGGGGCGTGGTTTCCGCCGTGTCGCCGAAGTCGTAGCGCAATTCGCCCTGCGTCAGCGACGGGCAGGCGGACGGCTCCACGCCGACAATGCGGTATTTTTTCCCGTTCTTGATTTTTCCGCGGATGAACGGGAAAGCCAGCCCGGCAAAATTGCTCCCGCCACCGCAACAGCCGAAGATTACGTCCGGTTCCTCGCCGGCGATTTCCATCTGCTTGATCGTTTCTTCACCGATGACGGTCTGGTGATGGCAGACATGATTCAGCACGCTGCCGAGGGAATATTTTGTGTCCGGCGTTTTCACCGTGTCTTCGATGGCTTCGCTGATGGCGATGCCGAGGCTGCCGGGATGATGCGGATCCTGCGCCTGCAACTTGCGGCCATATTCCGTCTGGTCGCTCGGACTCGCGTGGACGGTCGCGCCCCAGGTGTGCATGAGCATCCGGCGATACGGTTTCTGGTCGTAGCTGACTTTGACCATGTAGACATTGCATTCCAAGCCAAACAAACTGCACGCGAACGCCAGCGACGAACCCCACTGGCCCGCGCCGGTTTCGGTGGCGAGCCGCTTGGTGCCGGCGATTTTGTTGTAATATGCCTGCGGCACGGAGGTGTTGACCTTGTGGCTGCCGGCGGGACTGACGCCCTCGTATTTGTAGTAAATGTGCGCCGGCGTGTTCAACGCCTTTTCCAAACGCACCGCGCGCAGCAACGGCGTGGGCCGCCACAGCGCGTAGATGTCGCGCACCGGTTCGGGAATTTCGATGTATTTTTCCGCGCTGGTTTCCTGCGCGATGAGATTTTTCGGAAAGATCGCTTCCAGCGCCTCCGGCGGCATGGGCTGCTTCGTGCCCGGATGCAGCGGCGGCGGCAGCGGCTCGGGGAAATCAGCGTTGAGGTTATACCAGGCGGAAGGAATATCCGCCTGCGTCAGGTCGAAGCGCGTTTTCAGGCTCATACGATTGGGAAATCACCGGCATTATTCTCCTGAATGAAAACAGAAACCAGCCGTGTCGTGCCAAAAACCGGACTTTTTTTGGCGCGGATATTGTGATTGGGTGGGTTTATTTGGCGAGCGTGGCCAGATATTTATCAATCGCCTGTGCCGATTTTTTGCCGTCGCCCATTGCCAGAATCACCGTCGCCGCGCCGCGCACGATGTCGCCGCCGGCAAACACGCCGGGAATGCTCGTCGCGCCGTTTTCGTCGGCGACGATGTTGCCCCACTTGTTCAATTTCAATTCCGGGCAGGTCGCGGTGAGCAGCGGATTCGCCTTCGTGCCGATGGCAACGACGACGGTGTCGCAGTCCAAAACAAATTCCGAGCCGGGAATGACTTCGGGCCGGCGACGGCCGGAGCTGTCCGGTTCGCCGAGCTTCATCTTCTGGCATTTCATGCCGGTGACCCAGCGCTTGTCGCTGCCGATGACTTCGACCGGCGCGGTGAGAAATTCAAATTTTACGCCTTCCTGTTCTGCATGATGCACCTCTTCGGCGCGCGCCGGCAACTCGTCGTGCGTGCGGCGGTAAACGATCATCGCCTCCTTCGCGCCGAGCCGTTTGGCGGTGCGCACGGCGTCCATCGCCACGTTGCCGCCACCGACCACGGCGACGCGCTGGCCGACCAGCACCGGCGTGTCGCTGCGCGGAAAATCATACGCGGCCATCAAATTGATGCGCGTGAGATATTCGTTCGCGGAATAAACGCCCTTGAAATTTTCCCCCGGCACATTCATGAACACCGGCAACCCCGCGCCGTTGGCGATGAAGATGGCGTCGAATTTTTCCTGCAATTCCGGAATCGTGTAGGTGCGGCCGATGACGACGTTGCACTCAATTTTCACGCCGGCTTCCTCGAGGCGCTCGACTTCCTGCGCGACGATTTTTTTCGGCAGGCGAAATTCGGGGATGCCATAAACCAGCACGCCGCCGGGCTTGTGCAACGCCTCGTAAATCGTCACGTCGTGGCCACGCTTGGCGAGTTCGCCGGCGGCGGTGAGACCGGCCGGACCAGAACCGACGATGGCGACTTTTTTTCCGGTCGACTGCGGTTTTTCCTGCGGCAACTGGTCGCGATGCTCGCGCGCCCAGTCAGCGACATAGCGTTCGAGATAGCCGACGCCGACGGGCAATCCTTTCGCGGCGCGGACGCAAACCGCTTCGCACTGCGTTTCCTGCGGACACACGCGGCCGGTGACGGCGGGCAGCGCGTTGTCGCAGAGCAAACTTTGCGCGGCCTCGGCGATTTTGCCGGCGGTGAGCAGGTCGAGAAATTTCGGGATGTTCACGCCGACGGGACAGCCTTCCATGCAGCGCGGGTCCTTGCATTGCAGGCAGCGGTCGGCTTCGAGCAGCGCGAGGCGTTCGGGCAGGCCGAGATTCACTTCGAGGAAATTGGCGGCGCGCGCGGCGGCGTCCTGTTCCGGCATGGCCTGCCGTTTGATTTGCAGGCGTTCTTTGGTGGAAATGCGGGCGGGCATATCAGGCCTTGGAAATTTGTTTTTCGAGCCGGCAATTGTCGGAAGCGCACGCAGTGGACCGCTGTTCAAACTCGCGATAGGTTCCGAGCCGGTCCTGCAACTCGTCAAAATTCACCTTGTGGCCATCGAACTCCGGGCCGTCCACGCAGGCAAACTTCGTTTCGTTGCCGAGCGAAACGCGGCAGCCGCCGCACATGCCCGTGCCGTCAATCATCACCGGATTCAGCGAGACGATGGTGTG
>Ga0007854_10001778_pt1 | contig 13630 bp, 12 predicted proteins | sample CryBogCBH12Aug08_FD_60382 | JGI IMG/M metagenome (GOLD analysis project Ga0007854, IMG submission 60382) | Freshwater microbial communities from Crystal Bog, Wisconsin, USA - CBH12Aug08 | ecosystem: Environmental > Aquatic > Freshwater > Lake | place: Crystal Bog, Wisconsin, USA | collected...
TTCAGGAAGTTCTCCGCATCAAGGAATTTGGCCAGGACTTTTTCATCCAAGTCACCGACGCGCGGCCCGACACCGGCGGCCTCTCCGGCGCAACGCCGAGCGAAGCCGTGAGCTGGGGCAAGGTTGACCCCACGAAGCTCCCTGACGCCGTCGTGTGCTACACCGACACGACCATCGCCATGCCCATCTTCACGCATTACGCGCTCGCGAAACACAAGCCGCGCAAGCTGAAGCGGCTCTACGACCAGCGCGGCAAGATTATCAAGGCGCTGACGAAGGAATACTTCGAGCACAACGTCGGTGTGAAAATGCTCGACGGCAGCGACCCCGTCTTTTGATTTGCGATTTACGAATGACGATTTACGCGCCGCCGGCCATTTCAAAATCCAATTGAAATATGACGCGGGCTGAAATGCAGCAGCGGACAAAGACCTTCGCCAATCGGGTGGTGAAACTTTGCTCTGCGCTTTCAGACGACTGGATTTCGCGGACGCTGGGTAAACAGCTTCTCCGCTGCGGAACTTCGGTCGGCGCGAATTATCGCGCCGTGTGCCGCGCCAAGTCGAATTCGGATTTCATCAACAAGCTTCGCATCGTCGAGGAGGAATGCGATGAGTCCTTATTTTGGATGGAGTTGCTCGTGGAAAACCAGTTGGTCAAACCCGAGCGGCTCGCCGATTTGATGAAAGAAGCCAACGAAATTCTGGCAATCGTCGTCGCATCAGCAAAGACCGCCCGCGCCTCAAGCCGCGCGTAAATTGTATATCGTAAATCGTAAATTTCACGCCATGACCAAAACCCAGCTCCAGTCCCTCGCCAAAAAACACGGCACGCCGCTCGTCATCATTGACCACGACGTGCTGCGGAAAAACTACGCCGAGTTCAAAAAACATCTGCCGAAGGTGCAATGCTATTTCGCCGTGAAGGCGAACTGTGTGCCGGCCATCATCCGCACGTTTTACAAGTGCGGCGCGAGCTTTGACGTGGCGTCCATGCCGGAGTTCATGATGGTCTATGAGAACATCAAGCATCTTTCCGCCAAGGCGCAGCAGGATTTCATCTGGGACAAAATCATTTACGCCAATCCGACGAAGCCGAAGGAAACGCTGCTGGCGCTCGACAAATACAAGCCGCTCGTCACCTACGACAACGCGGAAGAGCTGAAAAAGATTCGCAAATACGCGCCGCACGCCGGCGTGGTGCTGCGGCTGCGCGTGGACAACACCGGCTCGCAATGCGAATTGTCCTCCAAGTTCGGCTGCGCGCCGAGCGAGGCGGTGGAACTGATTGAGACCGCGTTCAAACTTGGCCTCACGGTCGAGGGTTTGAGCTTCCACGTCGGCAGCCAGTGCACGAATTTTTCCAATTTCGTGTCGGCGCTGAACACGGCGGCGGCGGTGATGCAGGAATCCAAGGCGCGCGGCCACGAGCTGAAGATTCTCGACATCGGCGGCGGTTTTCCCGCGCCCTACAACAAGCACGTCCGCCCATTCCGCGAACTCGCCAAGGTTATCAACGCCGAGATTGACCGCCTGTTCGCGCCGGACATCCAGATTCTCGCCGAGCCGGGCCGCTTCCTCGTCGCGACCGCCGCCACGTCCGTCGCACAGATCATCGGCAAGGCGGTGCGCGACAGCAAGCAGTGCTACTACATCAACGACGGCGTGTATCACACCTTCAGCGGCATCATCTTCGACCATTGCCAGTATCCGCTGAAGGCGTTCAAGTCCGGCAAGAAGGAAATTTGCGCCGTGTTCGGCCAGACCTGCGACGGGCTGGACATTCTTTCCCAATCGGAACATCTGCCGCCGCTGGAGATCGAGGATTTGGTCTATGCCGAAAACATCGGCGCTTACAGCAACGCCTCGGCGACGTGGTTCAACGGCTTCCCGCCGGCAAAGGTGTTGCACATTAACCAGTGAGGGGAGGTTTTTCTCTGCGGCTTGGCGCCTTGGCGTTAAATTCCCGCCCTCGATTTACCGGCCAACTGTCGATTTTTGACCATTTTCGGCTAATTCGTTGATAATCAGCCGGTTTTCCTTAAGAACCGCCGCCAAGGGAGCTTCGGAAAGACCCCTTGCCGATACTCAAACGTAAACCGCCGATACTCAATTTAGGTTTGCCGATGCTCAAACGCAAATTTCCGATGCTCAAATGACGTTTGCCGATGCTCAGACGGGGTTTTCCTTAGCGCAATCCTGGTTTGCCAATACGCAAACGCCGTCCTTCAACACGCAATGAGGGCTGCCGATGATGGAAGTTCTAACAACCAAGGAACGAAGGAACAAAGTTTTGCCGACTTGGTTGCTTGGTTGCCTTGTTGTTAAAACCGAACTTAAGACGCGAAGAATTTCTGAATCTCCTTGATGACTTCGATGAAGCGGTCCACTTCGTCCTTCGTGTTGTAGAAATAGAAACTCGCGCGGGCGGTGGATTCCACGCCGAGCTTGTGCATCAGCGGCTGGGTGCAGTGATGCCCGCCGCGCAACGCCACGCCGCCTTGATCCGCCAGCGTCACCACGTCGTGCGCGTGAACATCCTTCAGCAGAAAACTCACGAGACCGGCGCGGTTTTGTTTCGGGCCGAAGAGGCGGATGTTGTTCAGTCCGGCCAGCCGGTCGTAGGCGTAGTTCGCCAGTTCCTGATCGTGCTTCCAAATGTTTTCGCGGCCGATGGCGTCCAGATAATCCATCGCGGCGTGCAAACCGATGGGGCCGGAAATGTCCGGCGTGCCGGCCTCGAACCGATGCGGCGCGTGCTTGAACTCCGTCTTGTCGTAGCCGACAGTCAGAATCATTTCACCGCCGCCTTGATACGGCGGCATCGTTTCAAGAATTTCTTGCCGCCCGTAAAGCACGCCGATGCCGGTCGGGCCGCAAATCTTGTGGCCACTGAACGCAAAGAAATCGCAGCCGATGGCCTGCACGTCCACCGGCAGATGTCCGGCGCTTTGCGCGCCATCCACCAGCGTGACGATGCCGAGCTTGCGCGCACGGGCGCAAAGTTCGGCGACGGGATTCACCGTGCCCATCGAGTTCGAGATGTGAACCATCGAGAGCAGCTTCACCTGCGAGGTGAGCAGCGAATCGAGCTTGGACAAATCCAGCGTGCCTTCGTCGCCGGTGACGGGAATGTAGGCAATCTTCGCGCCCGTGCGCTGCGCGAGCAACTGCCACGGCACGAGATTGCTGTGGTGCTCGACTTCGGTGAGCAAAATCACGTCGCCGGCCTTGAGGTGCTTCGCGCCCCACGTCGCCGCGACGAGGTTGATGGCCTCGGTGGTGCCGCGCGTCCAGATGATTTCGTCACCGCTCCGGGCATTGAGAAATTTCGCGGTGCGGGTGCGCGCGGCCTCGAAGGCGTTGGTCGAGCGGTTGCTCAACTCGTGGATGCCGCGATGAACATTGGCGTTGTCGCGCTCGTAATAATGCACCAGCGCGTCAATCACCGCGCGCGGTTTCTGCGAGGTGGCAGCGTTGTCAAAATACACGAGCGGCTTGCCGTGGACTTGCTGATTAAGAATCGGAAAGTCCGCGCGAAGTTTGGCCCAGTCGGTCATGGATTTTACAGTAGTCCGAGCTGCAGTTTCGCCGCCTCGGTCATCATGCCTTGGTTCCACGGCGGATCCCAGACGAGTTCCACATTGGCCTCGTCAATCGGCTCGATGGAGACGAGCTTGTTCTGCACGTCCTGCGCCAACACCGGCCCCATGCCGCAGCCGGGCGCGGTGAGCGTCATCTTGACGTCGGCCTTGAAATTGTCCGCGCCGATGGGCGTCAGATGACAGTCGTAAATGAGACCAAGATCCACGATGTTGACCGGGATTTCCGGGTCGAAACACGTCTTGAGCGCCTCCCAAACTTTTTTCTCCAGTTCCTCCTGCGTCAGCGGGCCGCTGGCGACAACCTGCGCAGGCGCGGCTTTCACTTCGAGTCCGAGCGCGTCCGCGTCCTGCTCGGCGATGCGGAACATGTTGCCGTTGACGACGACGGTGTAGCTGCCGCCGAGCGACTGCGTGATGTAAGCCTGTTCGCCTTTTTGCAGCGTCACCTTGGTGCCGATGGGCACAACGGCGGCGTCCACGTCGCGGGTCAAAATTGTCGGTTCGGAACTCATATTAAAAACATCTTCGCCGTTCCTGCGGCCAAAATCAAATCACGTCTGTTCGTTCTCGGTGCTGACCGGCTGGCCTTCGCCCTTGAGCGCGCCGATGAGCGCGTGCCAGGACAGGATCGCGCACTTCACGCGCGCCGGATATTTGTAAACGCCCGCAAACACCGCGAGCTTGCCGACATCGCCCTCCGCCTTGCCGGTGGTAACGAGTTCGCGGACGCGCTCGAACATCTGCTCCGCCTCGGCCTTCGTCTTGCCCTTCACATTTTCCGTGAGCAGCGATGCGGAGGCTTTGGAAATGCAACAGCCGGAACCGGTGAAGCCGGCGTCCTTGATCACGTCGCCTTCCAGCGTGAGAAACAATTTCAGATTGTCGCCGCACAACGGATTGAAACCTTGCGCCGAGCAGGAGCACTGCGGCAATTCATGGAAATTGCGCGGCTTCTTGCAGTGGTCAAGAATGACCTGCTGATAAAGGTCGTTGATGTCGTCGAACATGGCTTCACTTTGCCACAGCGCCGCCGAGGCGCAGAGCGAAATTATTTCCCGGCGAGATTGTGGCTGCTCTCCAGCCGGTCCCACACCAGCTTGTCGAGCGTTTCGCGCGCCGGTTCGCATTTGATGCGCTCGATGATCTCGCCGGCGAAGGCGTGAATCAACATGCGCCGCGCCGTGTCCTCGCTCATGCCGCGCGAACGCAGGTAAAAAATGCTCTCGTGATTCAACTGGCCGATGGTCGCGCCGTGCGTGCATTTCACATCGTCCGCGTAAATTTCCAACTGCGGCTTCGTGTCCGCGCAGGCGTCGTCGGACAGCAGCAGGTTTTTGTTCGTCTGCTTCGCGTCGGTCTTCTGCGCGATTTCGCGAACCAGAATCCGGCCGTGAAAAACACCTTTCGATTTGCCGTCGAGAATGCCGTTGAAATATTCGTGGCTGGCGCAATGCGGCTCGGCGTGCTCGACGATCATGTGATGGTCGGCCAACTGCTCGTCCTTCGTCAGGTAAAGGCCGTTGAGAATGCACTCCAATCCTTCACCGGCGAGCTTGGTGCGAATGTTGTTGCGGGAAAGTTTTGCGCCCAGCGCGAACGAGTGGACATTCACCTTGCTGGTGCGGCCGAATTCGCCGGAGATGGTGGCGATGTGAAACGCGCTCGCCGCCTCGTCCTGCACCTTGACGTGTTCGACGTTCGCATTTTCGCCGGCGACGATTTCCGTCACGGCGTTCGTGAGATAGGCCACGTTGCCGGTGCTCAAATAACTTTCCACCACGGTCACTTTGCTGTTGGCCTCGGCGATGATGAGGTTGCGCGGCTGGATCGTCTCGCCGGATTTTTTGGCGGAGGAAATATAAATCAACTGCACCGGCTCAGCGACCGCCACGCCTTTCGGCACAAAGATGAACGCGCCGTCGGCGAAAAACGCCTGGTTCAACGCGGCAAAGGAATTCTTCTCCGTGTGCGCATATTGGCCGAGGTGCTTTTCGATGAGCGCGGAATCCTTCGCCAGCGCGGCGGAAAGATTCTCGATGCGCACGCCGCCGGCGACGACCTTGAGGCTGGAAAGTTTGGCGGAGAAAAAGCCGTTCACGAACACCAGCCGCTGGCCGGGCAGCGCGGCAAAAACGGAATCATTCAGCGTTTTGGTTTCGGCACCATTGACGGCAACCGGGCCGGCCAACTGAAAATTCAGCTTGGCGATGGGCGCGATGTTGGTGAAACGCCAGTCCTCGTCTTTCAAGGTCGGGAAGCCCTGCTCGGCAAAGCTCGCGAGGCCGGCCTTGCGGACCGGCAGCAGCCATTTCGGCTGCGCGGCGGCTTCCACCTGCGAAAATTGGGCGACCAGCAATTCGGTTCCGTTGTCAGCTTGGGGCGTCATTTAGAATGATTCTAATTATAAATTGGCCGACAATCTCCCATGTTCCGGCGGTTAGTGCAATGTTTATTCTCGGCCCGCCGACCAGCCGAATCGCGAGCCGGCGGAGTGTTTGGAAACAACGCAAACCGCTTGCGTTCGCGCGGGCGGCTGGCAACTTGTCTGCCCATGCTTACGCAGGAAAAAATTTTGGAGGCGCTAAAGTCGGTGAAATATCCCGGCTTCTCGCGCGACATCGTTTCATTCGGACTCATCAAGGAGATTTCCACCGCCAACGGTGCCATCAGTGTTTCGTTGCAACTCACCTCGCCCAATCCCGACGCCGCGCGCCAGATCAAGATCGAGGCCGAGCAGGTTTTGAAAAAACTCTCCGGCGCGAACCAGGTCTTCGTCGAAGTGAAGCAGCCCACCACCGGCCAAGCGTCCACCGGCAGCGCCTTCGCCAGCCAGACGAAAGTTGCCGGCGTCAAGCGCATCATCGCCATCGCCAGCGGCAAGGGCGGCGTCGGCAAATCCACCTGCTCCGCCAACCTCGCCTGCGCCTTGAAACATCTCGGCGCGAAAGTCGGCCTGCTCGACTGCGACATCTACGGCCCGAGCATCCCGCTGATGATGGGCGTTTATGAAAAACCGACGGTCAGCGAAAAAGAACAGCTCGTCCCGCCGGTGGCGCACGGCGTGAAAGTGATGAGTATTGGCCTTCTGCTGAACGACGACCAGCCGGTCATCTGGCGCGGCCCGATGATCACGAAAACGATTCAGCAATTTCTCTTTGCCGTGGACTGGGGTGATTTGGATTTTCTCCTCGTAGATTTGCCGCCCGGCACCGGCGACGCGCAACTTTCACTTTGCCAGGCCGTGCCGCTCGACGGCGGCGTCATCATCAGCACGCCGCAGGAAGCCTCGCTCGGCGTCGTGCGCAAAGGCATCGCGATGTTCAACAAGGTGAACGTGCCGATTCTTGGCATCGTGGAAAACATGAGCTACTTCACCGCGCCGAACGGCGACCGCGTGGAAATTTTCGGCCACGGCGGCGGCCAGGAAGAAGCCGCGCGGCAAAACGTGCCGTTCCTCGGCGAAATTCCCCTCTTCACCGCCATCCGCGAAGGCGGCGACCGCGGCACGCCCGTCGTCGTCTCCGCACCGAATCATCCCGCCGGCAAGGCGTTCATCCAGATTGCGGAAACTGTGCGGAAAAATCTGAAGTAATCGGACGCCAACCCCACTTACTTTTTGTCGGCGCGGACGAACAGCGCCAGCGAGGCGGTGAAGCCGTGGAGAAAATTCTTGTCGCCGATGGGGCCAATCTCGCCGTTGCAGAAAAATCCGGCGATGCCCGTCGGGCCAAAATGCGCCTGCACCAGTTCGGAATCGTGGCTGGGCCGGCCAAACAGGTTTTTGCCGCGCCCGTTGCAGCAAAACAAACAACCGCCGTAGATTTCGGTGCCGGCCAGCCGAGCCTTTTCGCGCGCCAACAGTTCATTCAAGTCTTCCGACGCGGCGGCGGCATCACGGCGCTGAAACTGGATCGTTTGCCCCATGCGCGGCAGCGCGCCGACGGCCAGCACGCCGGAATTCGGATCGCCGCCGAGAAGATTTCGCACAAGGAAATCGCCGCGATGAAATTCGTCGAGGTATTCGTTCACGACGAGGCCGATATGGAGATTGCCCTGCACCTTGCGCTGTTCCTCCGGTGGCAGGCTTTGCACCGTCTCGGACAACACCGCGTAGGCGGGCCGGTTCGCGATGTTGCGGATGAGGTTTTGCTCCACGCGGGTCAGCGTCCACGCCTCGCCGATGGGCGTGCAACCCTGCGAAATCACGCCGGCCAGCGCCACGTCGCCGCCGACCGCGATGGCCACGCCGCCGTCCTCAAACACCTCGCCGTCGAGATAAACCTGCGCGAGCGGTTCGGGAAAAGCGCCGCTGGCGAGGCCGCCATAGACCGGCACGCCGGAATAATCCTTGTTCCACGACCGCAGCCAACTTTCCGCGTCGAGATGAAACGGATCAACGAACGCGAGCCAGCCGTTGACCTGGTCTTTCGCGATGCCGTTTTCCACCGGCCAGAAATGTTCGCCGTCCGCCGCCGCGACCTGGTCCTGCGTGAACCGGACGCCTTTCAGCTTTGCGCCGGGCAGCGAATACAGCGCCAGCACGAGGCCGCCGGCATTTTCGAGTTCTTCCGCATTGGCCACGAGGCCGCCGCCGGAGCAGCCGACGAGCAACGGAATCTGCGCGTGCAGCCGGAGAATCTCCAAAACCTGTTCCGCATCCGGAAAAAATTTCGGCGACAGGAAAACGAGGCCGAGCGACACCGTTTTCGCCGGCAGCCGCGCCCGCAAACGGCGCGCCCAGTCGGCGAGGCCGGCTTCGTTCATGCCGTCCGACCAGTAGGCCGCGATGGAAGTTTCTTCGCTCACAATCCTACTTCAACCATGCCACAACTTTTTCGCCGGCCCAAATATCTTTTACTTTTTGTCGCTCGCGGGCGACGGCGAATTTTTTGCCGCTGACCAAAACCTCCGCCGCCAGCGGCCGCGTGTTGTAGTTGCTCGCCATCACGAAACCGTAGGCACCGGCGCTCAACAGCGCCAGCCGGTCGCCCTCGCCGACTTTCGCGAGCGGCCGGTCCTTGCAAAAATAATCGCCGGATTCGCAAATGCCGCCGACGACATCGGACGAAACCGTCGCGCCGCCTTTTTTGGCGAGCGGAACGATTTCATGAAACGAATCGTAAAACGCCGGGCGGATGAGGTCGTTCATCGCCGCGTCCACGATGACGAAATTCTTTTTGCCCGTGCGTTTCACATACTCGACCTGCGTGACGAGCGCGCCGGCATTGCCGACGATGAAACGGCCCGGCTCGATGAGAATCTTCAAACCGAGCGGCTTCAGCAGCGGCAGCAATTTTTCCGCATAGCTCGCCGGCGTCAAAATGCCTTTCGCGGCGGATGATTTCCACCACGCCGCCGCACCGCTGGCGAGCGCCGGATTGTAAATAATTCCCAAGCCGCCGCCGGGGCTGAAAAATTCCAGCTCATATTTCTCCGCCAGCCGGCGGACGAGCGGCAGGACTTTGTTCACCGCCAGCTCGTAAGGCGTCACGTCCGTGAGCTGCGAGCCGATGTGCATCTGCACGCCGCGCAGCCAGATGTTCTTCAATTTGCTCGCGCGGGCATAAATCGCCTCGACGTGTTCGAACTGGATGCCGAATTTATTTTCGTAAGTGCCGGTGGTGATTTTGGAATGTGTCTTGGCCGACACGTTCGGGTTGATGCGCACGGCGATGGGCGCGCGCTTTTTCAACCGCGCCGCTACTTTGTTGATGCGCAAAATTTCCGGTTCGCTCTCGCAGTTGAAGGAATAAATCCCTTTCCGCAGCGCGAATTCAATTTCCGCCTCCGACTTCGCCACGCCGGCGAAGACGCACTTTTTCGGGTCGCCGCCCGCCGCGATGACGCGCTGCAATTCGCCCGCGCTTACCACGTCGAAACCGCCGCCGAGGTTGGCGAGCGTGCGCATGACGGAGAGATTGGAGTTCGCCTTCATCGCGAAGCAGATGAGGTGGTCGAGCGGCGCGAGCGCGGTATCGAGCTTCTGAAAATGATCTTCCAGCGTCGTCTGCGAATAGACGTAGAGCGGCGTGCCGAATTTCTGGGCGAGCGCGTCCACGCTCACGCCTTCACAGAACAGGTTTTTTCCGACGTAACGAAAGCTATGCATAAAGCCGACATTTTAGTGTCAGCCGGCGAAAGTTCAAGGTTCGTGAAAATAAAAAACCCGCCGGAAAAATTCCGGCGGGCTCGAAAGCGAAATATTTTACGGCTCGGCGATGATGGCCGCACGCTGCTCATGATATTGCTGCGGCGTGATCTGGTCGGCCTTGTATTGCGTAAGCAATTGCGAAAGCCGTTCGGCTTTGGATCCATTGACCGGCGGCGCGGACGCGGCCTCGACCGGCTTGGCTTCGGTGGCTGGAGCCGCTTGCGCGGGGGCGGACGCGGACGCGGGGGCATTTCCGAGTTCCGCCATTTTTTGCAAGGTCGCCGCGCGGGCGGCGGCTTGAGCCGGATTGTCACCAAGCGAAGCAGTTGAAGGTTCGGGCGTGGCCGGAGCGGGGGCAGGTGCGGCGGCTTCGGTGGCGGCGGGAGTCGTCGCCGCTGGAACCGGGGCAGCCGGAGTTTCAACCGCTGGCGCGGGCGTCGCGGCAGGCTCGGCTGCGGGAGCCGTGGCTTCTTGGGCGGGAACTGCTGCTGGAATATTAGCGGCCGGAGTTTCAGTTGTTGGCGCGGGGGTTGTGGCAGCAGGCGTCTCGACCGGTTGCGTTGCCGGAGCGGTGGCGGCTGGCGTGGCTTCCATTGCAGCAGCCGGGGCCGCAGTCTCGGCAGCAGGCACAGGTGCGGGTGTGGCGGGAACTTCAGTCGCCGGGGCCGGGGCGGCCGGGGCGGCGGTTTCCGTTGCAGTCGGCGTTGCTGTGGCTGCCGGTGCTTCGGCGGTAGGCGCGGGCGCGACAGCAGGTGCAGGTGTTTCGGCAGCAGGAGCGGGAGCAGGTGCGGTGGCTTCGGTGGCGGCGGGAGTCGTCGCCGCTGGAGCCGGGGCGGTGGCGGCCGGCGTGGCTTCCATTGCAGCAGCCGGGGCCGCAGCCTCGGCAGCGGGCACAGGCGCGGGTGTGGCGGGAGCTTCAGTCGCCGGGGCCGGGGCGGACGGCGCAGCTTCCGTTGCAGTCGGCGTCGCTGTGACTGCCGGCGCTTCGGCGGCAGGTGCGGGCACTGCGGCGGGTGCAGGTGTTTCCGCTGCGGGAGCCGTCGCCGCCGGAGCTTCAGCCGCTGGCGCGGCAGCGGGCGCGGCTTCCGTTGCGGTCGCCGCAACCGGAGCAACCGCTGCGGGAGTTTCCGCCGCCGGGGCGGCTCCAGCCGGCGTCACCTCGATGGGCGTGACGACGGCATCGGCAGCGGGAGTTGCCGCCGCGGCCGAATTCGTGTTGAGTTCGTTTATCTTTTGCTCCACCGCCTGACGCGCGATGGCCTGCGCGGGCGTGTCCTGCGCGCAAAGCACGCCGCCGCCGGCCACGGTCAGCGCGCAGATGAAAAGGGAAATTTTGGGGATGTGCATGGCGACTTCTTACGCCAATTCCGCCCGCGAATCAACTGCTTTTCCTGCCGGCGCATACAGCCCGCGCCACGCCGGCGGCAACGGACTCGCCAGCAGCGACCGGAAAATGATTCCCCGCACTTCGCCGCGCGACACTTTCACGCGCTGCGACAGCTCGATGACGCCCGCGCCGCGCAATTTTTCAATCGTCTTCACGCCGATGAGAATCGGCCACGCGCACGCCAGCCGCACGCGGAATTGTCCGAACGGCAGCGTGTTCGTGTAACGCCAGCCCGCCGCCAGATGCGACTCCGCCTTGTCCAGCTGTTCGCGGAACAGCGGGAGAAATTTTTGTTCGTTCACCGGCGACAGCAAGGTCTCCGGCAACAGCTTCGCCGGCTCCAGTTTTTCCAGCGGCAGATAGCAGCGACCGTTTTTCAAATCCGCCGGCAAGTCGCGCAAAATATTTACCAACTGCAAACCTTTGCCGAACCGGATGCCGTCGGCGATAAATTGTTTTTCATCCAGCCGCGCGTCGGGAAAAAGATGCGCGCGGCAAATCTTCGTCCAGAACTCGCCCACGCAGCCGGCGACGCGATAGGTGTAATCATCCAGCTCCGCCGCCGTTTGGAGTGAAATTATATTTTGCCGGGGCTGATGGCCCGTGGCGCTGCCACCGAAACGCCGCAAGTCCAGTTCCTGCCCGCTCGTGATGGTGGTGAGCACATCGCGAATTAATTTTTGATCCGCGGCTGCAAATTCCGACAACGCCGCCAGCGCGTCCTCAATTTTTTCCAGCAACACTTTTTCCGCTGGTGCCCCCTGCTCCTTCGCCAGTTCGCCAAAACGCAGCGGCGTGGAATTTTGGCCGAGAATCCGTTCGCGAAGTTTTTGCAACGCGTCCAGCCGTTGCGCCACCGGCAAAATTTCCGTGTCCGCAATCGTGTCCGTGGTGCGCGCGAGCAGGTAGGCGAGGCCGATCTGCGGGCGCACGGCGGCGGGCAGCACGCGCAGCGTCAGATAAAACGAGCGCGACGTCGCCTTGAGCAGATCATTTAAGGCCCCAGTCATTGCCCGCACAGGATAAAACTTCCCGCCCGCCAAGCCAGCTAAAGTCGCCACGCCAAAGCTTCCGGCTCCCCGTTGAAATCTAAAACCTCCGGCATGAATGCTCCCCGCTCCGGCTTGAAGGCTTTTTGCTCCCCAAAGACAGCCCGAAGCTCCGGCTTGGCAGCTTGGAACTGCCACCAGATACCTATTAGCTCCGGCAAGGCATCTTTGAGGCACCACCCCCTACCTCCGAGCTACCCCCTGCCACCTCGGAGCCGCCCTGACACGGCTTTTAAGTGCCTGTGTTCAAGGAGTTTTCTTCGCCGCTGGCGTCGCGGCGGCTTTGGGCGCGCCGGGGAAGCGGGTTTGCAGGTCGTTGTAGATGGCCTCGGCACCGGGACGACCCCGGCGGGCGGCTTCGCGGACGCTCTGGTAATAGGCGAGGTCGGCCATGTAGATTTCGCTGCCCACCACCATTTCCGTGCCGGTGATGAGATTGTAGAGTTCGATCAGTTGCGGAAGAAATTGATGGAACTGGTCGCGCAGTGCGATGTCCTTGGCCACTTCCGCCGGCGTGACAAAGGGCGGGATGAACTCCGGGTTGCTCGCCATGTAGCCCGTGCATTTTTCGTGGAAGCCGATGGTCTTCTCGCCCAGCTTGGGCAACTCGATGCGCTCCTGCGCGCCGACCTGAATGAGGAACGGCAGCTTGGTGCGGATGGTGGTGAAGGCCGCGAGGATGGCCGTGATGTCGGCGTCGGCGATGGTGGCGGAAACGCGATTGTCGTTGGTCATAGGAGTAGTGTTCGATTGATTCAAAGCCGCCATCACGTCTTCGACGGTGCCGTCCCAACGAGCCCCCGGCATACCGAACCGAAGTTTTTGCCCATTTGGCAGCGTCATTCCCCAGCGAAGCGGAGTGGCCATGAATATTTTTGTGTTTTCTGTTTTAGGGAAACAGGGGGTGAAACACGGTCTTCCCTTAGGCCGCGCTAAACATTTAATCCCGTCATCGCCGAAAGGCCAGCGCGAAAGCGCGTTTCTAAAAGTTACAATCTACGGTAAAGAAAAAGATTAAATTTCCGAATCGGCAGGGTTTTTTGACGGAAGGAAGCGAATTTTCAGAATTCAATTTGCGCCGCCAGTTCGAGTTTCAAATTTAGTAAATTCTGTCGGCAATTCTTTCACGCTTCGTCCCAAAGGGACAACTGGAAATTAGCCAGCTACGAAGTGGCTGGTTCACATCGTTAAAACAATTCGCGTCCCGCAAGGGACGAAGGAAAACATCACCACAAATATTTTTCGTCATATCCGACGCCATGTTTTTGGAGGAAAGCCACATATTCTTCCTGAAATGTTTTCATCCGGTGATGCTCTGCTTGATTGGCGATATATTCCTTGACCGCGTCACAATTTGAAACGCTCACAGTGAACGCACCGTAACCCGGTTGCCACGCAAAATTTTTAACGCCGATGGTTTCGTGAATCCAGCGCGACGA
>Ga0007854_10001784_pt1 | contig 13610 bp, 8 predicted proteins | sample CryBogCBH12Aug08_FD_60382 | JGI IMG/M metagenome (GOLD analysis project Ga0007854, IMG submission 60382) | Freshwater microbial communities from Crystal Bog, Wisconsin, USA - CBH12Aug08 | ecosystem: Environmental > Aquatic > Freshwater > Lake | place: Crystal Bog, Wisconsin, USA | collected...
GGTTTCCGGAATCGCCGGATGCCTCGTGTTCGGCGCGGTGGCGCGGTTGTGGAAGACGGCGCGGAGACGCGATGCGGTCCTGCTTGGTGCGGGGCTCGGCCTGCAGGTGCTCACCCGGCCCTATGAGGCGGTGCTTCTGGCCGCTTGCCTCCCGCCCGCGCTCCTGTTGATACCCGGCGCGGCACGCCTGCGCATGTGGGCAATCGCGTTTCTCGCCTTGGTGCCGTCGCTGGGCCTCACACTGCTCCATAATCATGCGGTGACGGGCCGCTGGGCGACTTTGCCCTACATGCTGAGCCGCTATCAGTACGGTGTCCCCGCATCGTTCACTTTTGAGCCGATGCCGGAGCCGCACCGTCCCCTCACCCGGACGCAGGCCCTGGACTATGAGGCACAGAAGGCCGTCCATGACGGTCTGCCGGACAGCCCGTCCGATTACTTCCCCAGGCTCGCCGGCCGGTTCAAGTTCCTCAGGTTTTTCCTCTTCGCCCCGCTCTATCCGGCTGTTCTGTTCTGCCTGCCGCTTCTGCGACGCAGCCGCCCTCTGTCGATTGCGCTCTGTCCCGCGGTATTCGCACTGGGAACCAACTTCTACCCGTACTTTTACCCGCACTATGCGGCGGCGGTCGCCTGCGTGGTCTTATTGGCTGCGGTTGTCGGCCTGGACCGGCTGGCGGCGCTCCGGCTCGGCGGACGGACCGTCGGTGCCGATGCCGCACGGGTCCTGGTCCTGATCAGTGCGGCCCAGTTCCTGTTCTGGTACGGGGTCCGGCTGTTTGGGAACGATGATATCCTCATCGCGTCCGGCCCCTATGAAAGCTGGAACTACGTCAATTTTGGCGATTCCGAGGGCCGCGGCCTGGTACGGCGGGAGCTTTCGGCCAACCCGGGCCTGAATCTCGTTTTTATCCGCTACAGCGCCCGCCACCTGTTGCGGGAATGGCTCCAAAACTCCGCGGATGTGGATCATTCCCCCACCGTCTGGGCTCTGGACCTCGGCAGTGCCGAAAACAGCCGGCTGCTCGCCTACTATCCGCACCGCAAAGCGTGGCTGCTGGAGCCGGATGTCTTTCCGCCGCGCCTGACTCCCTATTTTGCGGAGCCCCGCTAGACGCCCTTGCCCAGAGCAATCACAAAATATTCGGCAGGCTCCGGACCCGGATTGCGCCACTGGTGCTCCACGTCGGATGCCATATAGATCACCGAGCCCGCCGTGAGCCGCACCGTCCTGCCCTCATAGGTCGCCTCAAGGACGCCCCGGCGCAGCATCATGACTTCTTCATGGGAGTGGTGGTGCGGCGCGTGGGGTACCTGGCCGGGGCCCAGTTCCGTCATGTGGAGTTCGATGGGATAGCCGGTGTGGGTCTGCCAGTCAAAGACGGCGCGGGAGTGGTTCTGGCCGTTTGCCTTGACCGGAAGATCGGGGTAATCGAAGGCCTTCGGCACCAGCATTTTCTTGTCGTCTGCCGCTGCGGCGGTAGCGGCCAGAGCGGGCAGCAGCAGGGAAAGGTCTCGTCGGGAAAGGGACACGGGCATACTCCTCACGCGAGTATACCGCCCCGCGGTGACGAAATCATACCGTAACCGTCTGACCTATATAATTATGGTTCCGAAGCTGTTTGTCGGCCCAATGGAAGAAACGCCCTACCCCCCGCAAGAAATTCCCAACTCCCCGGCGCCCCCCGCCTTCGGGCTGGGCTCTCTACTGCGCGACGTGGCGATCTCCGTGGTTCTGGCCGTTGTCCTGATTGTTTTCATTTACCAGCCTGTCAAGGTCGAGGGAACAAGCATGATGCCCGGCCTTACCGACCAGGAACGCATTTTCATCAACAAATACCAGTACCGGCTGGGGCCCTCGTCCATCGAGCGGGGTGATTTGGTGGTTTTCCACTTTCCCCTGGACCCCGCCCAGTCCTACATTAAGCGCGTGATCGGCATCCCGGGCGATACGGTGGAAATTGACTCCGGCACCGTCCTGGTGAACGGCGTCCGGATCTCCGAGCCCTACCTCCCGGAGGAATACCGGGATCACATGTCCATCCGCCGCCGCACGGTCCCCCCGGACCACTACTTTGTGCTGGGAGACCACCGCAGTTCGTCCAACGACAGCCGGATGTGGGGCTTTGTCGACCGCCCGGCCATTTACGGCAAGGCGGTCTTCGTGTATTGGCCGCCCGAAAAGATGGGCCCTGTCCACTAGCCCGGGCCGACTACGGCTTGAGGAATTTGTCCCACCAGGCCAACTCCTCTGAGACCACGTGCTCCATCGTCTCCCTCCCCCGGTAGCCGTGGGCCTCGGCGGGCAGCATCACCAGCCGGACGGTCCCTCCGTTGCCCCGTACCGCCGCGTACAGTCGTTCGGACTGGATCGGGAACGTGCCGGTGTTGTCATCGGCCTCGCCGTGGATGAGCAGGATCGGGGCCTTGATTTTGTCCGCAAACCAAAACGGCGACATCCTGGTGTACACATCCTGCGCTTCCCAGAAGGTGCGCTGCTCGGACTGGAATCCGAACGGTGTCAAGGTCCGGTTGTATGCGCCGCTTTCCGCCACGCCGGCCTTGAACAGATTGGTGTGTGCCAGCAGATTGGCCGTCATGAAGGCACCGTAACTGTGCCCGAAGACGCCAACCCGGTCCCGGTCCACAACACCCATCTCAACAGCCTTGTCGATGGCAGCCTTGGCATCCATCGTCAGTTGCTCCACGTACGTGTTGTTAACGGTGTCCGGATCGCCGATGATGGGCATGGCCGCATTGTCCAGAAGCGCGTAGCCGTGCAGGACTGCCAATTGGTGGTAGTTCAGCTCGTTGAAGGTCTGGGTGGAATGCCCGGTCACCTGACCGGCCGTGTTGGCATCGCTGTACTCGTAAGGATAGGCCCAGAGCACAGCGGGCAGGCGCGTCCCGGCCTTGTAGTCGGCGGGCAGGTAGAGCGTAAATGAGAGAGGCACCCCGTCGGCCCGCTTGTAGTTGACCAGTTGTTTCCTGATTCCGGCGGTCTGCGGTGCCGGATTCTTGAAGTTGGTCAGCGCCTCCAGTTTCGTGCCGGTCCGGACGAAGTAGTTCGGCGGCTCCGTCGGGCTCTCGCGGCGCGTGAGCAGTTTGCCCGCCTTGTCATCCAGGACCGCCTCCACTACCTCATACGCATCCGTCCCGGACTGGAACGCTCTCTCGGACCTGCCGGTGGCCAGGTTGAAGCGATCCACGAAAGGATGGTCTCCCGTGGGTGAGGCCCCAAGGCCGGACAGCAGGATCTCGTCACCGTTTTGGACGGCCATGCGCCGGCCTTCCGTCGTCATCTTGTAGACCGGAGTCCCGGGATCATGGTACGCGTCCCGCTCGTTGCGGCTGAACAGCACTTTCGGCTCGGAGCCCGGTGCATCCAGATCGACCTCCACGGTCCGCACAACCCGCTTGGTGCGCTCGTAATCATCCACCAGAGCCTTGCCTCCGGCGAGAGGGCGAATGGCGCGGAACCGGTCCTGCGTCTTGTACACCTGCTTCGGCTCGCCCTGGAACGGTGCGGCGTGTTCCACAATTCTGTCGCGGAACGGAACCTTTTCCTTCGGATTGCCGCCGTCCATCGCTTCCACCCAGAGCAGCGTTGCACTCTTCGTCGGCAGCCAGTCATAGGAGCGCGGGCCGGTCCGGACGCCCCCGATGGGTGTCCTCTCCGCCAGCTGGAGCGCCGCGATCTTGTATTCGGACTTTCCGCTGCGGTCCCAGACCTCGACGTCCTGCGGAAATGCGCCCGCCGGGAGCTGATAGGAGTACGGGCGGTGCAGCCGGCCCACCAGCAGGTGCTTTTCATCCGGCGAAGGGTTCACCACAGTGAACACGGCCGGCTTGCCGACCGGCGTCACCTTGCCTGTGGAGGAGTCGAGCCATGCCAGCTGGGATGTCGCGTAATAGTCGAACAGGTCCTCGTCGTGCGGGTTGGACAGCAGATCCTCGTAGGTCGGCGCGGGTCCGGCATGCCCGAGACTTTCCTGTGTATGCGGGCCACTGGGAACCGTGCTTTCCGCGGGAGGCGCTCCGCGCCCGGCCGGAATCGTGCGGATTGCCAGCGTCCTGCTGTCTCCCATCCATTCCACCGGCCCGCTGGCGGCACCCGCCCATTCCATCGCGCCGCTGACCAGGACGCCGTTGATTGCAACCCCGTCCATGCGGCGGGTCTTACCGGTGGCGACCGCACCGACCCACAGCTCGATGCCGCGCGCCGTGGTATTCGTGAACGCGAACTGTTTCCCGTCCGGACTCCAGACTGGAGCTCCGAGCTTGCCGTCCTTCGGCGCGGCCACCGCGATATCGGCGGCATCGGAAAGCCTCTTGATGGTCAGCGCTATGTAGTTCGGGGCCAAATGCATCCCGTTCGTATTCGAATCGATCCGGATGCCGGCCAGCCGGAGCATGGGCTGGGCGACATCCGCAATGGACCGGTACCGCACAGACTGCATCAGGATGGCGTAGTCATGTTGCGGACTCACCGAAATCGTCGGGGTGGGCGGTGCATTGAGCACTTCGCGAATCACCTGGGGCGGCTGCTGGTAGGTAACTTCGCCGGCCAGAACAAACGGGGTTGTGACCAGAAGAGTGAGGCAAAAAAATGGAAGCCTAAAAAGAGGTCGGCGCATGATCGATTCTAGAACGAAACGGCATGCGGAATCGTCCCCCGGCTCGTCTTCACGGTTCCCGCGCCGGTAGTCTTCACAAATCCCGGAAACTCCTACGTTCCCGGCACGGTAAAGCTGTCGCCTGTCTTCCTGCACCAATCGGCCAGCATGGCGCGGTGCTCGGCCAGGATCCGGGAAAACTTGGGATCCACCGCCAGGTTCGTCATCTCGCCCGGGTCTTTGTCGAGGTCCACCAGGGATTCCCGGAGCCTGCCCTCGCTGAACGCAGTGTATTTGTACTTTTGGCCCCGCAACATCCGGCCGTCCGGAGTCGGCAGTTTGCCGTTGATCTCGGCCCCCTGAATCAGACGGTCGGAGACGACAACGTAGGGCCGGACGTCTTTGCCCGCACGGCCTTCCGCGGCAGCGCGCATGCTGAGACCCGGCAGAGCGGGCGGAATCGGGATGCCGGCGTAGTCGGCGATGGTGGGAATCAGGTCGATTCCTGTGTTTACGAGGTGGTTGGTGGTCCCCGGCCGGATCACGCCCGGCAGACTCATCACGAACTGGGTCCGCGCCGCCTCCTCATAGAGGATTGTCTTCTGGTTCCAGCCGTGCGAGCCCATGCACTCGCCATGGTCCGCCGAGAGAATTACGAGCGTCGACTTGTCGAGGCCCGTCTCGCGGAGTGCCTCCAGCACCACACCGATTTCCTTGTCCACCTTCTCGATCAGCCGGTAGTAGGCCCAGATATACTCGCGCCACTTTTTTTCGTCGAATCCGCCTACAGGGAACATCGGTGCCGCCTGGTACGATTGGCGGATCGTGCCGACGATATCCGGTTCATGAGCCTGCGGCGCGGAATTCGTTCGCAGCGGCGGAAGCTGATCCGGCGCGGGCGGAGTACCGACCTCCCCCAACGGCAGCTTTTGCCCGCGTGACCACTCCGCAATGTTGTGCGGATTCAGGAACGACGCCATCATCAGGAACGGTGCCGTATGTTTCGCCCGCAGAAAGGCCGCCACGTTTGCGGCGGTGAGCGGATCTTCCATCTTCGTGTCGTACTTCACGAAGCCATGGGTTTGAATTTCCTTCTCCGGAAGCGCCAGATGCCACTTGCCGTAGTACGCGGTTTCATAGCCCGCGTCCCGGAAGATCTTGCCCATCATCGGGAATTTTTTCGGGTCCAGATGGACCTTGGTCCGGTCGTCATTGTCCATGATGCCGGTTTCGGTGGGATACCGGCCCGTGAACATCGCTCCGCGCGAGGGCACGCAGAGCGGATTCGCGCAATAAGCCCGGGTGAACACCATTCCGGCGGCCGCCAGCGAGTCCATATTGGGCGTGCGGATGTCCTTGCTGCCAATCCGGTAGCTGGCGGATTCGGCAAACTGCTGGTCCGTCGTGATGATCAGGATGTTGGGTCTGGAGGCTGCGGCGGCGCCGCCCGGACCGGCGGTGCCCAAAGCTGTTGCGGCTGCCGCCAGGAACTCGCGTCTGTTCATTTGGTTACGCCACCCACAATACCGGCTGCCGGATGAAGAAGTTCCGGATGACCTCATCCACCGCCGAATCCGCCGGGAGCGTCTTCCAGAGATCCAGGTAGTCCGCACGCTGGTAGGCAAGGGCGCTGAACAGCAGAGCCTCCTGTCGCATCGGCCAGTATTCGTAATACATTACGTCCGGCGGCTTGGTCCACGTCCTCTTGTCCTTGAGGAACGGATACATGTACTCGACCGCCTTCTTCACGCCGCGGCCGTCCGCCGTCTCGAACTTCCAAAGATTCTCGCCGCCGTCGCCGGAAAGGATCTGGCAAACCGTGGTCAGAGCTTCCAGGTTGAACAGACAGTAGCCGTAGGGCTTCGTCCGCCGTAACTCCTGCGGCTGGCTGCCGTCCGGCTCGATCTGTCCCGGAATGATCACGTTCCGGAACCGGTCCGCACAGTATGCCGTCAGCTTCTTGTCGCCGGTGAGCCGCGCAAACTCGGCCACCTGCATCAGCCAGCACGTGCCGTGGTTGTTTTTCGCCGCGCCCTCCTCCATGCCGTTCTTGCTGGTGGTCATCCAGACGTTGTAATCGGCGAACCACTTTTTGGTGGTGTCGAAATCGACCGGGGAGAGCGACTTCGCCTGCTCCAGCAACGGAATCGCGCGCGCCACTTCCACCAGATGAATGGTGTCGATGACGCCCGTGCCGCGACCCGTGAACCTCCCGTGGATCGCCTGTGCGAACTGGAGGTTGGGGTTCATCCGGGTCGGCTCATCGACGAACCACGCCCGGATGTGGGCTGCGGCATGGTCGGCGAACTTCTTATCCTTCGTGAGTTTCCAGGCGGCGGCGAGCGCCGGAACCTGCACGCTCAGCTTCATCAGGAATTTGCGGTGTTCCACGAAGTTGTCGGGATTCGTCATCCCGTCCTTCTGGATGTACGGCCCGCCGGGGTTCTGCGGGTCGGGCCACCAGTAATCGCCTTCGGAGAAGAAGTCGTGCACTCCTCCGGCGCTGCGCTTGCTTTGTGCCGCAGTCACCGTTTGCGGCTTTTCGGCGAGGTATTTTGCCGCGTTCCGCAGCACGCGGGCGCGGTCAAAGCCGGCGACGTCGAACGTCGCTTCCCCGAATGCGGTGGTCGCCGTTGCCGCAGCCGTGGCGGCAAGGAATGTTCTTCTATCCATGTGACTCTCCCGGATAACGCCTAGACGGCCGGAGGTTTGGACGCCTTCCAGCCCGCTTTCCACTGCTCCATGAGCTGATTGACGAGCGCGGCATTTGCGGGCCGCTTGGCGATATTCGTGTTCTCCTGCGGGTCCGCCTGATGATCGTAAAGCTCCACCGCGTCTATCCGGGAGTGGTCCTGGCGGCCCACCCACACCGTGAGCCGGTACCGGTCCGTGCGCATCGAATACCCCATCCGGTCCTTGCCGCGCGGGTATTGGCTGAAAGCCGCCGGCTTCCAGGCGCGGTTGGGATCGTCGAGGAGCGGCTTGAAGCTGATGCCCTCCAAATGAGAGGGCAGCTGCAACCCGGCCAGTTCCGAAAGTGTCGGGAAGATGTCGACGAATTCCACCAGCGCGCGGGTGTGCCTGTTGCCCGCCTTCATGCCGGGGGCGTACATCAGCAGCGGCGCATTTGTGTCGTTTTCGACATTGCTGTGCTTGGCCCACTCGCCGTGCTCTCCCAGCTTCCAGCCATGGTCGCCCCAAAGGACAATGATGGTGTTGCGGGTCAGGCCCTGGTGTTCCAGCTCGTCCAGCACCTTGCCGATCTGCGCATCCGTGTAGCTGACCGCGGCGTAATAGCCGTGTTTCAACTGCCGCGCGATGGTGTCGTTGATCTTCCCCTCGGTCGGCATGCCCTGATAATTCCGCAGCTCGTTGCTGTTCGTCAGGGCGTACTCGGGCGCGTCCTCGGCGTGGTACGGATTCGGTGCAAGCTGGATTTTCGCCGGATCGTACAGATCCCAATACTTCTTGGGCGACACGAACGGCAGGTGCGGCTTGGCGAATCCCACCGCCAGAAAGAACGGTTCGGACTTCTTGCTGATCGTCTTTAGGGTGGCGACGGCCAAATCCGCCACCTTCCCGTCCCGATAGAAATTGTCCGGCACGTCGGCGGATTCAAACGGCGGTCCGCCCTTGGCCTTCGGCTTGTCCTCGTCGGTCTCGTCAATCGACTTCATCTTTGCGTACGTCGGGGCCGCCAGTGTCTGCCAGGGCACAGACCAGCTCTGCGGGTCGTCGTAGCCCGGGTGGAAGATCTTGCCCATTCCCTGCACGAAGTATCCGTTCTTCTTGAAGTGCTCGGGAATCGTGACAATGTTCGGCTCGGCGGCGCGGAAGTGCGTCACCAGATCCCAAACCTTGGTGGAATCCGGCCGCGTGCCGGTCAGCAGGCTGGACCGCGACGGCGAACACACGGCCTGCTGGCAGTACGCCCGCTCGAAGACCATCCCCATCTTCGCGATGCGGTCGATATTCGGGCTGTGGATGTACGTCCGGCCGAAGCAGTTCAGCTCCGGGCGCAGGTCGTCCACCGCAATAAAGAGCACATTCGGCCGCTGATCGGCGGCTGCCAAAGGTTGGGCTGCGAGTGGGGCAGAGGCGCAAGCAGCAAGAAAAGTCCGGCGGTTCAACATGGTCTTCCTTAGAATTTTAGCTTCAGGGCAAATTGCCAGTTCCGGGGCTCCGAAACCACAGCCGTCGAGATGCCGAACGACGAACTGGTCGGCGTTGTGTTGGGGACGTCAAAACTGGGATGATTCATGACGTTGTAGACTTCCGCCCGGAACTGCGCCGTCACCCGCTCCCGGATCGTGTAGTTTCGAAACAGCGAGAAGCTCCAGGTGGACTGGCCGTCGGCCCGGACCCCGCTGAAGCGGATCGGGAATGTCTGGATGTTGTTGGCCAGCTGGTTGGCGGTCGCTTTCACAAACCCGGCGTTCACATTGAACCATTCATCCGGACTCTGCTGGCCGGCGGGCAGGGCGATGTCCTTGATGTTGCCGCTAAACAGCGCGTTGCCGAAACCCAGGGGCGCGCCCGACTGCCGCACAACCGTGCCGTTTAACTGCCAGCCGCCCAACGCCGTCTTCAGCGGCGCGGGGGCGTTCGCGCCGAAGGCCTTGCCCGCTCCGTACGGGATTTCCCAGACTCCGCTCAGGGTCAGGATGCGCGGGCGGTCCAGATCGGAAACAGTCCGGTAGGGGCGCGGATCTGTCGCATTCTGAAACTCGGTGGCCTGCATGAACTTCGAGTACGTGTATCCGATCTGGACCGTATAACCCTTGTTGAACCGGCGCTCGATTCGGGTCTGAAGCGAGTGGTACCAGGAATAGCCCTGCGGTTCCAGCACGGAAATTGCGCCGAACTGCGGATACGGAGCCAGTAGGCCGGCACGCGAGATCGTGGACGTATAGACCGAGTTCAGCCCGGAGAACGGGTTGGGGAACGTGGCCGTCAGGAAGTTGATGGTCGTCTGGTCGCGTGTCTGCAGCGTGCTCAGGTATTGCGCCGGCGTCGAATTGATTTGCTTGGTGACCGCAAGGTGCGTTGTGCGGTTTCCCACGTAGCTCAGATCCAGCACAAACTGCATCGGCAGCTGCCGCTGAACACCCAGAGACCAGCGCTGGGAATACGGAGCTCTCATCTTCGGATCAAAGAACTGGATCGCCTGTCCCAAATTGGTGCTCAGCCCTCCGGCCGCGCCTGCCGCCGGAATCAGCCCGTTGGGCAGAGGGTTGGCCAGCGTCGAGGTGAAGGTCACACCGTTGTTGAGCGACGCCTGGATGGGTGTCGACTGCGAAAATCCGGTCTGCACCGGTTGGAAGGTGTCTACGCCGATGGTGCCGAAATAGATCCCGTAGCCGCTCCGCAGAACGGTCTTGTCATTCACCTGGTATGCCAGTCCGATCCGGGGAAGCCAGTTGTTGCTGTTTCCGTACGGGCTTCGGCCGGAGCCGCCCTGGCCGACGAAGGTCAAGCCGCCTTTGGCCGAAAATGCCGATACCGGCAACTCGGGGATCGGGTTTTTCGCATAGGCCGCGGCAGCCGCGGCAGCCACCGGACTGTTCACGGACGTGTCGAACGTGCCCAGCAGGCGGTTGTACCGTTCGGTAATCGGGGCTTCGAGCTCATAGCGCAGTCCCAGATTGACCGTGAGTCTGGCGGTCAGCTTGAAGTCGTCCTGAAGGAAAGCTCCATAGTACCGGTTTTGCAGCGCATAGTTCTGGGTGGAACCGGACGTCATGCTGCCGCCGGGGATTCCCATCAGCAGCGCGGCCAGTTCCTGCCCCAGCGAAGCTGCGGTCGAATTATCCAGCGGGCCCTTGGTATAGGTGTTGGCGAAGCTCAAATCCGGCGAAATCGAGCCCGGATAGCGGTTGCCGAACGTCCGGAAGAGGCGGATGTCGGCCCCGAAGCGGAACGAATGGCGGCCCCGCTCCTTCGTAAGGTCCGCGACCAGATTGTGCGTGATGGCCGATGCGAAGCCGTCTCCGTCCGACCAGTTGGATAAAGTCGCAAACCCGCTCACCGCTGCCCGCGGCACTGTGACCGTGGCCGGATTCACCAGCTGAAGCAGGGAACTGGAGAAACCAAGCTTGCTCAAATCCGTACCCTGGGTAACACGCGCTTCCGGAAAGATGGCCGCCGTCACCCCGTAGCGGATGTTCAGGACCAGCGTCGGACTGAGAATGCCCACGTAGTCGAGAGCCACGCCCTGGTTGAACTGATGGAAGATTTCCTTGGTGGCGGGCACGCCCAGCAGATCCTTCGGAATCGTGTAGCCGAAATGGTTGACCCGCGCGAACACCCGGTGGTTCTGGCTGAACTGGTGGTCGAAGCGCGCCAGGTGCGAGTCGTACCGCTGCACACGGACATCCGGGAAGTAGTAATTGTTTGTTCCGTTGGTTGTGCCGGTCTGGTCGGGCAGCGGGTAGAAGGCCGCCAGAGCCAGTCCCGGTGTGCTCAGAAGACTCTTCGGCAATACGTTGCCCGCAAACGGTGTTCTCTGGTACCGGCCTCCGGCGATTGCCGTCGTCGAGAACGGATTATAGATCTGGTAGCTGCTCCCCAGCGCCAGCAGGGCCGAGAAGTCTCCCGCCCGCTCGGCCGCCGTGGGCACCGTGCTGGTCTGGTTGGAAGTCGAAGGCTGGCCGAACCGGTTTTCCTCCCAGGAATAGAACCAGAATGTCCGGTTCCGGCCGTCGTACAGGCCCGGAATCACCACCGGCCCGCCAATGTTGGCTCCGTACCGGTGATCCTGATAAACCGACTTTTTTAGCCCGGCCTTGTTGTCAAAGAAGTTCGTCGAATCAAAGGCGCTGTTCCGTGCCCAGTAGTAGGTTTCCCCGTGGACCGCGTTTCCGCCGCTCTTCGTGCCCACATTGATCACCGGTCCCATCACATGCCCCACGCTCGCGTCATAGGGATTCGATTGGAGCTTGAAATCCTGAATGGAGCCCGACGGCGGAATGAAAGCCACCCGCGCGTACCCCTTTCCGCGATCGTTCGTCGTGTCGCTTACCCCGTCAATGTTGTACTGCGTCTGGTCATTGCCGCTGCCGTTGACCGTATTGCTGGAGGTGGCGTCCGGCGAGGAAAGTTTCATGATCCGGAGCGTCGTTGTGTTGGCGACGCCGGGGCTCAGTCTCTCCAGTTCCAGAGGATTGCCCCCGCGCTGCGGCAGTTCCGCCAGACGGCGCGTATCAATCACGTCCCCGACCGAACTTCCCGCCGTATCCAGCAGCGGCGTCGAGCCCTTCACGTCAATCGTGTCCGCAACGTTGCCGACCTCCAGCCGCACCGTCAGGTCCAGCGAATCGGCGACGTGCAGTTCCAGATCCGACTGGACGTGGGTCTTGAAGCCCGCCATTTCGGCGCTCAGCCGGTACCGGCCCGGTAGCAGGAACGGCAGCCGGAAGGTTCCGGAATCATTGGTGACAGCCGTCGCGGCCACTCCGGTATCCTGGTTGGTCGCGGTGATCCGGGCCGCCGCAACGGCCACATCCTGCGGATCTAAAACACGCCCCGCGATGGTGCCGCGGGAATCCTGCGCCGCCAGGGACGTAGCAAAACCTGCAAGAAGGGCAAGGAAAAAAACAGTACGTTGGATGGCAGACATAGCCGGACCTCCTGAACGGGAAACGTCTGGTTTCAGCGTATCCCCAAGTACCCCCGCTGTCGAGCCACTGGGCGGCATTGCTTTTGTCCAAAACGGAAATTTGCGACAATACAAACCATGGCCGCTCTTCCCGTTGACGTCTTGTGGATTGCCCGCTATGACTATCGTCCCGGCTGGAGTTTGCCCGTCCACAGTCATGACTACCTCCAGATGATCCTCTTCCTCGACGGACAGGGTACATTTGCCCTTTCTGACGACACCTTTCCCATCCGGGGCGGGGAACTGTTTCTCATCCGTTCCGGCGAAAACCACGGGCTGCGGGCCGAGTCGCTGGTCCGGACACTGGACGTGAAATTCCGTGTCGAACCCGGTGAACTCGAACAGGCTCTGCGGTCTGCCGCGCGCATGATGGTCTGGCACGAACCCTCGCTCGCGGCGCGTCTGGAGCGCATCCGCACGGAGGGAGAACGGAAACCCGCGTTCTACCGCGAACTCTGCAGCGTCCTGTTGACGGAAATCCTGTATCAGTATTTGCGGCAGGACCTCCACACCGCACCGGCGGATGACGAGGCGCTGGGCGGCCACATTCCTCCGCAGGACCAGATTTTGGAGCGTGCCGTGGCCTGCGTCCGGGGCTGTTACCACCAGCCGCTTTCGGTCCGTGAAATGGCCCGCGTCGCCGGATGCACAGACCGCACGCTGCGCCTCCACTTCCAGGAGGTCCTCCAAATGCGCCCGCTGATTTATCTCCAACGGCATCGGATCGCCCAGGCAAAGCTCCTGATCCAGCATTCCGATTACTCGCTCAAGGAAATTGCCGAACAGGTCGGCTTCCAGACGGTCCACCACTTCACACGGCTTTTTACCGCTCTGGAGGGCCGTAGCCCGGCGGCCTGGCGCCGGAACTATCTGGAAGGGATTCGCAAGGACGTCTACATCAATCCCACGTTTGAAAACCGCATCTTCACCGTTGGGGATAGTCGCGACTAGACTCCGCGCCGCAGGGGAGCCGGAGCCGGAAGTGGGCCCCCGGCTCCGGGCCCTCGGCAATCCAAAGGTCCCCGCCATGGTCGAGGACCGTTTGTCTCGAAAGCGCCAGCCCCAGTCCGAGTCCGTTCTTGCCCGAGGAAACAAAGGGCTGGAAGAGCCGTTCGCGGACCGATGCGGGAATGCCGGGCCCCGTGTCGTCGACCGATACCACCGCGCATCCCTCCACGATTTCCGCCGAGATTCGTATCTCCCCGCCCTCCGGCATCGCCTCAACCGCATTGGCAATCAAATTCACGAAGACCCGCTCCATCCGGCCCGGTTCCATCGGCAGTTCCAGCGCCGGGTCCACCGTCCAGCGGATTTCCACGCCCTGGGTCTCGGCCGCAGCG
>Ga0007854_10001786_pt1 | contig 13601 bp, 15 predicted proteins | sample CryBogCBH12Aug08_FD_60382 | JGI IMG/M metagenome (GOLD analysis project Ga0007854, IMG submission 60382) | Freshwater microbial communities from Crystal Bog, Wisconsin, USA - CBH12Aug08 | ecosystem: Environmental > Aquatic > Freshwater > Lake | place: Crystal Bog, Wisconsin, USA | collected...
TTAAATACTATATGGCCGTAATGACCAATATCACCCATGAGCATCTCGATTACCATGGTAGTTTCGAAAATTACAGGGCTGCAAAGGTCCGAATGTTCGATTGGGCCAATAAGAATAAATCTGGACTGAGAGCTGGTGTAATCAATGCAGACGACGAAAACTATGAATATTTCAAATCAGCAATTGCACATCCATTACTCTATGGTGAAAAAAACGGTGACTTAAAAGCAACTGAAGTTAAGCTTTCATCGAATGGTGTTAGTTATAAGGCCAAACTAAAAGACATTGACTACGACATTAAATGTAACCTGAGTGGAATGTTCAATGTGTACAATTCGCTTGCTGCAGTTGGTTGTGGTGTACTCCTTGGACTGACTAGACCTCAGATAGAGCAGGGGATTGCGGCGCTTGAGAGCGTAGAAGGTCGCATGACTTCAATCGATGAAGGTCAGGAATTTTCTGTGATAGTGGATTATGCCCATACACCAGATTCATTTGAAAAACTTTTCGAAGAGCTTAGGCCTGTAATTAAAGGCAAGCTGATTGTTCTTTTTGGATCTGCTGGAAGACGAGATGAAGCTAAAAGAGCTATTCAGGGACAGCTTGCAGGCAAGTATGCAGATGAAATAGTGTTAACAGAAGAAGACGATAGAGATATTGATGGCAATGAAATATTAAAGCAAATTGCGAGTGGAGCTGAAAAAGAAGGGAAAAAAGTAGGCGATAATATCTATTTAATTCTCGATAGGACCGAAGCCATTAATTTTGCCCTTAGAATTCCCAAGAACAAGGACGATCTAGTATTGCTACTAGGAAAAGGTCACGAAAAGACCATTGAGAGAGCCGATGGCGAACATCCTTGGAACGAAATAGAAGTTGCTCACCAGGAGCTCAAAAAAATACTAGGATCTTAATTCAAGAGTTAAGCACTTAACTCCACCACCGCTTTTTTGATATTCACTAATTGGAACAGGGTATACGTTCATGCCCATCTCTCTATATTTTTCTATCAAACCAGTGGCTTTGTCAGACAAAACAATATTTTCGCCATCGCTCATAGCATTCAAACCATATGCAAGTGTGTCTTCGTCGCTTGCCTCTATAACATTTGCTACGATTTCACGGATTTTATCTAGACTTTCTTTTGTGAATGCCTTAGTCCACACGGCAACTGTTGATTCATTGACTATGGTAAGGCAAGTATCTAGGTGATAAAACCTAGCATCTGCAAGCTGAATAGGGACTAGTTTAATTCCAAAGAAGTCTTCTAGTTCTTTATGTGAAGCCTGATCGCTGCGCCATGGATAGCCGGCAAAAAGAGTATCATTCCAAAGTAGGGCATCTCCTTCACCTTCAAAGTCATATTTAGGCTCAATAAAGTCGGTGTAACCATTATTTTCGAACCATTTGCGGAAATATTCAGTTTCAGGTTGACGATCTGGAGCTCTAAAGGTGGGAAGTGCAACTTTACCTTTGATGACTAATGCTCCATTAGCAGTAAAAACCATGTCTGGTAGTTTTTCTACGGGACTTATTAGCTGAACATCCCATCCTAGCTTATTTTTATATACGTCATATAGCATGTTCCATTGTTTTTTAGCTTCATCGGGTTGAACCTGGTTTTGTTTATTCATCCAGGGGTTAATCTCATATTCAATATCGAAAAAATCAGGGGAACACATTAGTATTTTTTTAATCATGAACGATATTATATCAAATAAATTTGCCATTTAATTAGACTATTGACGCCAACTTCCTATTCTAATATCATTAAATCTGATAGCTGGCACTCTCACCATTAAAGTGCTAGCGACAATACTAAAATAAGAGGAGTAATAATTATGAAAACTAAAATTCAGCCCCTTGCAGATTATGTTGTCGCTCAAAATGAGGAACCTGCAACCAGGACTCTAACAGGCATATATTTGCCTGAAAATTCTGCGCAAAAATCTCAAGTCGCCGAGGTTCTTTCTGTTGGTAAGGATGTTAAAAATGTAAAAGTCGGAGATCGAATAATCCATAAGGGATACACTTCGACTGAAATAAAAATGTCAGGCGAAGAATTTCTTCTAGTCAAAGAAGAGGACATTATAGCTACTGTTAACTAAAATTCTGGAGATATAAATTATGGCAAAGAAAATTTTTTACGACGAAGATGCAAGAAGAAGAGTACTAGCTGGGGCTCAAATACTTTATGATGCAGTCAAAACAACCATGGGTCCAAAAGGTCGCAATGTAGTAATTAGTAAAAGTTATGGAAGTCCGACAGTAACACATGATGGAGTGACTGTTGCTAAGGGAGTAGATATTCCTGAAGTTGATGATGAAACATTAGGCCAAAAGGTTGGCGCAGAGCTAATTAAACAAGCAGCAAGCAAAATGAATGATGTTGCAGGTGACGGAACAACAACTGTTACGGTTCTCACGTACAATATTCTCAACGAGGCTAACAAACTCATTGCTGCGGGACACAATCCAATGCTTCTTAGAAAGGGTCTTGAAGCCGCTGCAGACGAAGTAGTTAAGAAGCTAGGCTCTATGAGTGAATCAATCACCGGCAAGAAAAGTAGGGTTGCTGAAGTTGCTACAATCTCAGCTGGCGACAAAGAGATAGGAAGCCTAATTGCGGATGTTATCGATAAAGTTGGCAAAGAAGGTGTGGTTACAGTTGAAGAAGGGCAGGGGCTAAATCTTGAGAGTGAAGTCGTAGAGGGCTTCACGTTTTCCAGAGGATTCATTAGTCCTTATATGGTAACAGACACTGCTCGTATGGAAGCGGTGTATGAAAAGCCTTCCATTTTAGTTACAGACAAGAAGATTGGTTCAGTCCAAGAAATCCTGCCAATCCTAGAAAAATTGGCTCAAGCTGGCAAGAAAGATCTTGTTATTATTGCCGAAGATGTTGATGGTGAAGCTCTTGGAACTCTAGTGCTAAATAGACTCAAGGGTGTTTTCAATACAGTTGCCATCAAGGCTCCTGAATTTGGCGACAGAAGAAAAGATGTTCTGACAGATATTGCCGTTCTTACAGGAGCTACATTAATTAGCGAAGAACAGGGCTATAATTTCGAAACATCTGAACTTGCAATGCTTGGTAGTGCTAGAAAAGTAATAGTAACAAAGGAAGATACAACAATAATTGAGGGATCTGGCTCAAAGGGTGCTCAAAAGGAACGAACTCAGCAAATAGAAGCTCAATTAAAGGCATCTTCAAGTGAATATGATAAGGAAAACTTGGCAAAGAGAAGAGCTGCACTTGCCGGAAAAGTTGCCGTCATAAAAGTCGGTGGTGCTACAGAAACTGAAATCGAAGAAAAGAAGTTTAGAGTTGATGATGCAGTTGCTTCAGTAAAAGCCGCACTAGATGAAGGCATAGTTGCCGGAGGTGGTGTAACGCTTATTAATCTAGCTGAATCAATAAAAACTACTGGTAATGATCCAAAGTCTAACGGAGCCCAAATACTTAAAAATGCATTAGAGCAGCCTTTTAGAATCCTATTATCCAACTCTGGTATTAATCCGGATGAATGGTTGCCTCAAGTCAAAAAAGCTAAACCTGGAATGGGTATAAATGTTAATGACCCTACTAAGCTAGTAGATTTAAAGTCTAATGGCGTAATAGACCCTGCCAGAGTTACCAAAGAAGCATTGCAAAACTCAGTCAGTATTGCAGGTACAGCCATGACTATGGGTGCTTTGATTGTAGACATTCCACAAAAAAGCGATGCTACTGCCCAAATGCCAAGCGGCATGAGTGATATGGGCTATTAGAACCCATTAATAACTGATTAAATTTATTCTGTTGCTGGACTAGCTTTTTGTGTGAAGTAATTTATTTCATTTACTACATCTAATAAAGCCTGAGCTTTTTCTTTTTCATCTGATATTTTTTGAGCTGCTTCATAAGCATCCTTAACCAAATCCTGATTGTCTGAAGCTTGTATCATCATCATGGTTGTGTGGAATTTTTCTTCTGGAGTTTGATCTAATTTCCCAACTAATGGCGAGAGCTGTTGTAGAGCGTTCTTTTTAATTTCCATGAGATCACTACTCGAATTTTCTTCTGTTTTAGGCGCATCTTCAGTAGTGGCAGGCGGTATTGCTGGTTCATTTGACGTAACTGTTTCTGGGTTGGCATCTGAACTCATAGAAGGCATTTCTGGAGCAGTATAAACAGGACTGTCATTGGTTTGAGTTGATGAATCAACCATTGGAGCGGACTGTGGATCAGATGTCATAACACTCGGCATAGGCATCGGCGCAGGAGTGTATGGGGTTGGCATGGCACTAGGCATCGAAGTATCCGATACTACTGGTTGAGTTGTAGAAGCGTCAGTGCTCATCCCTTGATTATCTTGTCCAAACATTTCACCCCCTAATTTGTTTCGTAAATATACTATAATTAAATTACATTATATAAATAATAACAAATTTAAAGCATAAAAGCTTTGAATAAAGGGGTTGCATGTTAGACGATTTGAAGTTCATTCACGAAAAAGACGCCGATGATGTGCTTGGCACGGCAGGCAAGCAGTGGCAACAGGTTTTAGAAGAGTATTCGGTCAAGGTGGATAAAAAAACTTTCGATAATGTCGTTCTTTCAGGAATGGGTGGATCAGCTTTGGCTGCGGCTTTAGCCCAATCTTGGCCAGGCTTTACGGTTCCATTTGTTATCTCCAGGGATTATTCAATTCCACAATTTTTGAGCGATAAAAGTTTATTTATTGCTTCAAGCTATTCAGGCAATACAGAAGAAACTCTTACAGCATTAGAAAGTGCCGAAAAAACCGGCGCCACTATCGTGATTATTTCGTCTGGTGGAAAACTTGAGGAAATCGCTAATGAAAAATCATATACCTATGCAAAATTACCTGGAGGTTTACAACCCCGACACGCAACACTTTATGGCCTAAAAGCCTTGTTGGAAATTACAGATGGATTTGGGCTTACAGTAAATAAAGCCAGTGAATTGGCAGCAAAAAGTGACTATCTAAAACAGCTCTGTGAACCTTGGGCCGCCGAAAAACCAACAAAGGGTAATTTGGCAAAAGAAATTGCTCAAGAATTGATGGGTAAATCCGTCGTTGTTTATTCTGGCCCAATCTTAGCGCCCGTTGGCTATAAATGGAAAATTAGTTTTAACGAGAACTCGAAACATATTGCATGGTTTAATCAGTTTCCAGAGTTTAACCACAATGAATTTTTGGGTTGGACTAAACAGCCTACTCAAAAACCATACGCTGTAATTGATCTCAGATCTTCCTTAGATAATCCTAGAATATCTAAAAGATTTGAAGTGACTAAAAAATTGTTGAGTGGACTAAGGCCAAACCCCATAACCGTTGATGCAAAAGGTGAGGATAAGCTTGAGCAGATGTTATGGACAATGCTACTTGGAGACTTTGTAAGTATATATCTCGCGTTACTTTCGAATCTCAATCCTTTCCCGGTTGCATTGATTGAGGATTTGAAAAAAGAATTAGCCGATTAGGCTTTTGTTTATAGGCTATAAAAATTATATAATAGTCGAATGAGTGAGAAGGCCATTAATGGCTATAGGGGAATATATCTTGCGATAGGCTTACAGGCCTTGGTTTCAGTGTTATTTATATTTTCTGAAGCACTTTTAGATCACACTAACCAGATGCTATTTATGATCTTTAACCTATTCCTAGCTTGGGTGCCCCTACTGCCGGCAGTATTAATCAATAAATATCTCAAAAAAAATCCCTGGGTGAGCCCCTTAGGAATACTTCTTTCAGTTGCTTGGATCTGTTTTTTGCCGAATAGTTTTTATATAGTAAGCGACTCAATTCACCTAATAAACTTCAGTAGTCCCGATATTATTGTGGGCATAGTAGCATTTTTTATGATGGCTATAAATGGTCTACTCGTTGGTTTGATTAGCGTGTATTTAATAAACCAAGAACTTAATAAAAGAATAACCAGCAAATCATCTGTGTTGATTTTAGTGGGTATATTTTTACTCTGTGGTTTCGCAGTCTATTTGGGACGCTTTCTAAGATTTAATAGTTGGGACGTAATAACAAATCCGATTTCGCTAATATTTGATGTATCAAATCCAATTTTTGATGTTAATACTCAGAAGAATGCCCTAACAACTAGTTTAGGATTTTTTGGAATTATCGGTACTAGCTACTTAATTCTTTGGCGCTCGATAAACTATTTAAAATCTCTTAAGCAGGGGTAGTGATATACTAGTCTAGATGAAAGATAAGATACAAAAAGTCATAAAAGACGAGATATTTAAGCATTTTAAGGTTACTGTTGATCCCGTAATAACAAGGCCTGATGAGAAGTTCGGTGATTACACAACAAATGTAAGTTTTGGGCTTGCTCACCAGCTAAACAAAAACCCTAGAGACATAGCTGAATCCTTGATTGAAGGAATTAGGCATATGCTTGCATCTGATGCCATCCAAGTTACTAATGTATCTAATTTTATTAATATTAAGTTGAGTGATGAGGCGCTTTTAAAGGATTCTGAACTATCGCTTGAATATAAGTCTAAACTTTACTCAGACCAGGTAATTGTTTGCGAATATGCTGACCCAAATCCATTTAAGGTATTGCATGTAGGGCACCTCTATACTTCAATTGTCGGTAATGCTATAGCCAATCTTTTTGAGGTTGCTGGCGGTAAAGTATTCCGGGTTAACTTTGGTGGAGACGTTGGACGACATGTTGCAATCAATATGTGGGCAATTTTAAATCATGCCGGAAAGGGAGATCCCAAAGTTGCCCTAGAGTCCTTAGCCGGTCTCGAGGCCAAAACACTAGATGAGAAAGCTTCTTGGCTAGCCGATCGTTATGTTGAGGGAACTCAGGCTTTCGAGTCACAGGACAGCGAACCACATACTCAAATTATGAGCCTCAATAAGCAGCTTTATGAAATAGTTAACTCTAAAGACCATGACTCAGATATCGCAAAGATATATTGGCTTTGCAGAGATTGGAGTTATGCATATTTCAAAAAGTTCTATCAGGACATAAACATAACTGCATTCGATCGATACTATCCAGAAAGCGAAACTGCACCTATAGGAATCAGTACAGTAAATAAGCAATTAAAGAATGGCGTATATGAGAATAGTGACGGAGCCGTAGTCTTTAAGGGTGAAAAATATGGTCTTCACACCCGCGTATTCATAACCTCTCAGGGTTTGCCTTCTTATGAGACCAAGGACCTAGGATTAATAATGGCAAAATATCGAGACTTCAAATTCGATAAATCTATAGTTATAACTGGAAACGAAATAACTGAATATATGAGGGTTGTTTTGAAAAGCTTAGAGCAATATGAGCCGAAACTAGTTAAGGCAACAACCCATCTTACTCACGGAATGGTTAAGATGGCTGGCGGTGTTAAGATAAGCAGTCGCAAAGGGAATGGGCTAAGAGCTAAACAAGTTATTGAAGATACCGCTAAAATTAATTTCGAAACTACAAATACTCAAAATATGGATACAACCCTTGGTGCCATAAAATATGCTTTCTTGAAACAGAGACTCGGGCCAGATTTAATATACAACCCAGAGGAATCGGTGAGCATAACGGGCAATAGTGGTCCATATTTGCAATATTCGCATGCGAGATCTCGAAGTATTCTAAAGAAAGCCACTGGAAAATTAATGACCCCTGAATTCAGTCTCGACGAACAAGAAAGACAGCTCGCCCGAAAAATAAGTGAATTTCCTGATTACCTAGATAAAGCAATAATTGAGATTATGCCTCACCACCTGTGCACATACCTATATGAGCTATCACAATCATTTAATAAATTCTATGAAGTGAGCAGGGTAATTGGTGATGATAGAGAGGCTATTCGTCTAAAATTAGTGAGCCTGTATTCGAATATTCTCAAGAAAGGTCTAGAGTTATTGAGTATTTCAGCTCCTAATCAGCTTTGATGGATAGAGTATAATATTTATCAGATGAATTTTAGAGGAGATATATAGATGGATAAAGTTTTAAAAGGAAGTAAACGAGCAGTATCGAAAGTTGCTCCGATCACTTCAAAAACTATCAACGATCAGGTGGGTGGATTCGGTGAATTTATAAGAGAATACGGTATTGTCGGTCTTGCCATAGGTTTCGTATTTGGTGCTCAGGTTAAAAGCGTTGTAGATGTTTTCACCGTGACCATAGTGAACCCGCTAGTTGGGCTAATACTTCCTGGAACCGGCAGTCTAAATCAGAAGTCGTTAACTGTGCATGTTTTTTCTAAACAAGCAGTGTTTGGATGGGGTTTGTTCCTATCAACACTTATCAGCTTTTTTATAGTAGCAATCATTATTTATATGACATTTAAGACTTTGAAGCTCGATAAACTAGCTAAGAAGAAATAATAGAAATGGACGATGCGGCCTTCAGAAAAAAGTTAACAGATGAGCAATATCATGTACTCAGAGAGTCTGGGACTGAAGCTCCATTCAGTGGACAGTTTGATGATTTTTGGAAAACTGGAAATTATAAATGCGCCGCATGCGGAAACCTTTTGTTCAAATCCAACAATAAGTATGATGCTGGTTGCGGTTGGCCTAGTTTCTGGGGCGCGATTGATGATTCAAAGATTAGACTACTTAAAGATAATAGTCACGGAATGATACGCACCGAAGTTCGCTGCGGTGTTTGTGACAGCCATCTAGGCCACCTTTTTGATGACGGCCCACGTGAGCATGGCGGCAAAAGATTTTGTATTAATTCATTGTCTCTGGATTTCGATAAGTCTAAAGATTAGCACATTCTGAGTCGTAATACTTATTACCCCAGGTGGCCATTTGTCTGAGAAGGGGAATTAAATCTTTCCCTTTTTCTGTTAGGCTATATTCAATTCTTGGTGGGGACTCACGAAAGCACTCCTTCGTTATGATTCCATGGCCTTCGAGTTCGTCTAGCCTTTGCGACAATGTCTTCGGGCTGATTCCCGTTAAGGACTTTTCTAAATGGGTGAATCTCTTACTCCCATCTACTAAATCGCGCAAAATTAATGCAGTCCATTTGCTGCCAATTATTGTCATCGCGGAAGCTATGCAGCCGGTTCTTTCTTCTAAATTACTATTCTTAATTTTCATACTTTACTTTGTATAGTAATGAGCCTATTATATTAATACTACATAAAGTATATCATTAAATAAAAGGAGAAATATATGAAGCTACAAATAATTGTTGGAAGTACTAGAGAGGGAAGAAAGTCTTTACAGTTTTCTAAATGGATCACAAACACAGCAAAAGAGCTCAAAGACGTTGATGTTGAAATGGTTGACCTTATCGATTACGAATTACCACTTTTTAACGAGGCTATTTCTCCTAGATATAATCCTGAGCGAAAAGTTGATGGAGATGTGAAAAAATTTCTAGATAAATTAGCTGAGGCCGATGCATATGTATTTGTAACACCAGAATATAATCACTCGGTTTCAGGAGCTCTCAAAAACGCTCTGGACTACACTGGTTTTGAGCTTAGCAAAAAGCCTGCAGCCGTAGCTACTCATGGAAGTGTTGGTGGCGCAAGAGCAGCAGAGCATTTGAAGATGATTCTTTCAGAATGTCAGGCAGTTATAGTACCAATCAATTTACACTTCAATCACTTTATTGATGGAAATATAGATGAAGATGGGAATTTGATTAAAGAACTTAAGGAATTACAATACGGTCCTCATACTACAGTGAACACAATGCTAAGCGATCTAGTTTGGTATGCAAATGCTCTAAAAGCCGCTAGATAACCAGAACATTACCCTTGTAAAATTAGCTTTAATGTGCTAATGTATACTCAGTAAAACTTAAAACAAAAAAATAAAAAATGTCAGAAACTTTTAATGCTCCAAGTCATGAACAACCGCAAGTGTCGGATGCCGACGTTGAACAGTTCATGTCAGCTGTTGATGAGAAATATCCAAGTGGCACAGCAGTTGAGTATGGCGGTAAAGTATTTCGTTTCGATGACGCAGTGAATAAGTTTATTACGGATGAGAATGGTAATAAGACAGGCGAGAGCCAGAAAATTGTAATACTTTCTGATGTTCGTGGCGAAAAAACCATTCTTGATGCCAAAGATTTTATAGAGTCTCAGGGTATTAAATTTGATGTTGCTGAAAATCCTAAGGAAGATGATCCATTAGTTTTAGAGCAGATTCGTGAGCTAACTAGAAAACCAGATAGTGAATATCGAAAATTTAGAAACGAATTGGTCTTCAAGCCTGTAGGAATATCTTCTGACGATAATGAATCAAAATTTGATAATTTGCTAGATTCGAGTAATGATTTACCTGAAAGTTCAGTTGAAAAAGCAGCCATAAGGGAAACTGTAAGAACCAGAGTAACTCCTGAGTCTAAGAAGATTGCGGAAGAACGTATTGAGCAAGCCTATATGTCCGACCCAGGTTTAGCAGAAATCTTTAATAAATTTTCAAATGAAAATGGTTTGACGGATAGATCGGATTTAACTGAAGCTATGAGGATTAATAAAGATTTAAGAATTGAAGTCGGGACATATCTTTTAAATAAGATTGACAGGCTCTTTCATCAGATGCCTGAAAGGATTCAGGATAATACTGAGAAGAAGCCATCTACCGAAGGCTATAATCACATACCTGTAATGACAAGTCGTGAATATGCAACATTGCTTGCAATGTCTATGCTTGATGGAACGTTTGATGACAAAAGAGTAGGCGGTGATACTATCCAATATAAAGAAGGTACAGATAAGGTGATTTTGGGTCAGCATAGAGCTGCTGCCCAAAAATTAATAAGCCTGGCTTAATTTAAGTATGATTGAAATAGACAAAACAATAAAGCCAACAAAACTCTTATGGGTAGACCTAGAGATGACGGGTTTAGATCCAAATAATCACGTAATCATTGAGGTTGCGGCACTTGTTACCGATTTTGATTTTAAGACACTTGCAAAGTATGACGCAGTAATCAGTCAGCCAGATGAAAAATTGAGCAATATGAATGAGTGGTCCGCGGTTCAACATAAGAACAGTGGATTGATCGAAAAAATTCATCAAAGTGGCAAGAAAGAAGATCAAGTCATAAAAGATTTGGTTGAATTTATTAAAGTTAATTTTAAGGGAGAGCCAGCTATTTTAGCGGGCAATTCCATATACAATGATCGTAAATTTATTGAAAAACATTGGCCAGAGGTTACTGAGCTACTGCACTACAGAATGCTTGATGTTACATCATTCAAAATATTAATGGAAAATAAGTTGGAGAATAAGTTTCATAAAAAAGATAGCCACAGAGCTTCCGACGATATCAGGGCTTCGATTGATGAGCTAGAATTTTATTTAGATAAATTGTCAAAAATTAGTGAAAAAGACTAGAGTGATTTATAATTTCTTCCCATGTTTGAGTATTCCCAAGTAAAAGAGATAATTACATCTTATGACAATGTAACCGCAAGCAATCCTTATGGGGATGAGATTGAGGTTTATTCACTTAATGAGCAAATGTTTGCATTGCTTTACAAGGATTTAATGCCGTTACAGCTGTCTCTTAGGTGCGACCGGTTGCTCTCAAAACATTTAAGAGAAAAATATGAAACGGTATTGTCTGGCAGGGACTTGAATCCAAAGTCATGGATTACAGTGATACTTACAGGCCAATTAACTCTTGAAGAGGTGAGAGATCTTGTTAGGCACTCTTATGAACTTGCAAAGGAACTAGATTCTAATTAGACTGCAAGGTTTTTGAATAATCTATTAAAATTTTATTTTGCTTGTAAAGGGTATTTAGTAGAGTCTTCATATTAGCATTACTTTCGCCACTATAAGCGAGGCTTAAATTATTTTGGTACTGATTAATTTTTGTTTGATAGTTCGATATGTAAGCAGCATCAAAGGCTCCGTTCAGAAGGGATGAGGCAAGGCTTGTTTTAACAGATGAACTTGAATAGTTTTTTTCTGGTTGAGTAATTGGTACGCCTTTTGCAGCTGAGACTTTTATAAGCTGCGATTGGGCGCTAGACATGCTTAGCTGTGTAGTGGCAGATAGATTAAGAATAGACTGATTCTTTGAGTTTGTTGTGCCTTGATTCGCTATTTGCATCATTATTGATTGATCCTCGACTAAATTAATGATGTTCTTGTTGTTGGCGTTTTTTGAGCCGGATAGTACAAGGTTTAGGATTATGGCTGCAATGATTATTATTATAATTCCACCAACTACAACAAAAATTCTAGATTTCATGCTACCATTACCCCTAGAAAAGGAATTTCTTTGAGGAGAATGATTATCATTCATGAAATAGAATTGGTCATTGTTGGTGTTCTGATTTGGTTGCATATCTATTATTTAACCATAACTGACTTCATGTACCCAAGTAACTTTAGCGTACAATAGAAATATATGAGTGCAATTGATGAAATTAAAGAGAGAATTTCTATCGAGGACGTTGTTAGTCAATATGTCCAGCTGAAGCGTGCCGGAAGAAATTTCAAAGGGCTGAGTCCATTCAATTCAGAAAAAAGCCCTAGTTTTATTGTTAGTCCAGAAAAACAAATTTGGCACGATTTCAGTAGTGGAAAAGGTGGTAATGTTTTCAGTTTTATTATGGAGATGGAGGGAGTTGATTTCAGGGGTGCTTTAGAAATACTAGCTCGACAGTCCGGGGTGGATTTAACTAAATACGACAATAAGTCTTATGCAAGAGACGCAAAAATCAAAGAGAAACTATATGAGGTTCTCGAAATAGCTACTAAGTTTTATCAGATTCATCTTTCAAAGAATACCGGTGCCCAAGAGTATGTGTTTAAGAAACGTGGAATAGATAAGCCCACGGCACTATCATTCCGAATAGGATATTCGCCCAACAATCGATCAGACTTGTCAGATTATTTAATCAAAAAAGGTTTCAACGCTGCACAAATAAAAGGTGCGGGACTCGGGATAGAACGAGACGGTAAGCTTATCGATATGTTTAGGGGAAGAATTATGATTCCATTGACCGATCCAAACGGCAGGACAATAGGATTCACTGCCAGAGAATTGGTATCTAGCCCAAATTCTCCCAAATATATAAATACTCCTCAAACTATGCTCTATGATAAGAGTCGACATATATTCGGTTTCGATAAAGCCAAGGAGGCAATTAGAAAGCTTAACTATGCAGTTGTTGTTGAGGGGAATATGGATGTCATATCATCTCACCAGGCCGGCGTGAGTCAGGTTGTTGCAACCGCAGGAACCGCACTAACGGAATATCACCTAAAAGGTCTAAACCGCTTCACATCAGACATTAGACTGTGCTTTGATCAGGATCCTGCTGGAATTAAAGCAACCGAGAGATCCATACCCATAGCCTCTAAGGTTGGGGTTAGTCTATCGATGATAAATATAACTGGAGGTAAGGATCCGGATGAGCTCATAAAGTCTAATCCCGATTCATGGCTGGGATTTATAAATAAGCCTATTTACGCAGTGGATTGGCTGATAGATTACTATAAAAATGTTCTAGATTTAAATAGTGGACAGGGTAAGAGGGAATTTAGCGACATAGTTCTTAAAGTAGTTCGAAGCATTAGTGATCCGGTTGAGAAAGATCATTATCTGACTAAGGTGGCCGAAATAAT
>Ga0007854_10001790_pt1 | contig 13583 bp, 12 predicted proteins | sample CryBogCBH12Aug08_FD_60382 | JGI IMG/M metagenome (GOLD analysis project Ga0007854, IMG submission 60382) | Freshwater microbial communities from Crystal Bog, Wisconsin, USA - CBH12Aug08 | ecosystem: Environmental > Aquatic > Freshwater > Lake | place: Crystal Bog, Wisconsin, USA | collected...
CGCATCCGGTTGAGGCAAACTTCCCACATGGCGAAAAAAACTACTGCGAAAGAATCGGTTGCCGCTCCCCGACTGAAGCGTTCGGCACTGGTTGACACGCGCGTCATTTATTGCGGCGACAACCTGGACCAGCTCAAGAAGTTACCCGACGCCTGCGTGGATTTGATTTACATTGACCCGCCGTTCAATTCCAACCGCAACTACGAGATTTTTTGGCCGGAGACCGGCGAAAAGCGGCGCTTTGACGACCGCCACGAATCCACCAAGGCGTATATTGACTACATGCGCCCGCGCTGCGAACAACTGGCGCGTGTTCTCAAAAAGACCGGGAGCTTTTATTACCACTGCGACTGGCACGCCAGCCATTACGTCAAAGTCATGCTCGACCAGATTTTCGGCGAAAGCAATTTTCAGAATGAAATTATTTGGAAGCGCACGAGCGCACACAGCAGTTCCAAACGGTATGGTCCGGTGCATGACTCGATTTTTTTCTATACCCGATCCAATGACTATACCTGGAATCAATCGTATCAGCCTTACGACGAAGATTATCTGCGGGACAATTACCGCAACACGGATCAGGACGGCAGGAAATGGAAGTCTACGGATTTGACCGGCGATGGCATCCGGCGTGGCGACAGCGGCAAGCCATGGCGAAAGATTGATGTGTCCGCCAAGGGCCGGCACTGGGCGATTCCCGACACTGGAACCAAACTGAAAGGAGGAACCACGCAGGAAAAACTGGATGAACTGGATGCCAAGGGTTTGATTTATTGGCCGGAAAAAGCCGGCGGCATTCCGCGCTTCAAACAATTTGCCGACGAAATGCCCGGGATTCCTTTGCAGACCGTTTGGAACGACATTCCGCCGATTGGCGCGCACGCCGCCGAACGGTTGGGTTATCCCACGCAGAAACCGCTGGCCCTTTTGGAACGCCTAATCAAGACGAGCAGCCAGGAAAACGACATTGTGCTGGATGCGTTTTGCGGTTGCGGCACGGCCGTCGTTGCGGCCCAGCAATTGAAGCGCCAGTGGATTGGGATTGATATTTCGCCGACGGCTTGCGCGGTCATGGCCAAACGCATCCGCGACAACACGACGCTGCGCGAGGACGAGGATTTGTGGAAAATCGGGCGCGGGTTCGTGGTGCAAAACCTGCCGTTCACCGTCGAGTTGCTGCGCAAGATGCCGCCGTTTGAGTTTGAGAACTGGGCGGTGAAGCAGTTGAACGGGCGCGCCAACAAAGTGCAAATCGGCGACAAAGGTATTGATGGTCGCATCTATCCTGTCGGCTTGACCCCGCGCGAGACCGGCGCGGGCGAACTGGCGCTGGAAGAATCCTGGTATCCAATCCAGGTGAAGCAAAAGGAAAAAGTCGGGCGCCCCGACATTGACGCCTTCGAGACCGCCATGCGCCGCGCCGCCCGCACGAAAGGCTTTTTCGTATCCTTCGACTACAGCGAAGACGCCGAGCGCGAAGTCACCCACTTTTGGAAGGAAGAACAGCGCACCATCATCCTGCTCACCGTACAGGAACTGCTGGACGGCAATTTCGCGCATAAACTCGTTTAAATAGAAAGGAACACAAATATATGGGTCATGGAAACCATTGGGAATGTCTCGGCGGCACCGCCGAAGAAAGAATCAAACAATTTATTCCGCTCACAATCGCCAAAGGCGCGATCGGTTCATCGGCGGAATTGGTTGGTGAGTGGTTTGATAGCCCAAAGCGCAAGGAAACCATCAATGTCATCACCTATCCCGAAACGCCGTTGCGGTGTATGGCGATGTTGGTGTCCCAAGGTTCAAAAAAACACGCGCTTCTTTCTGGTTTTCCCTATGCGGCCAAGGGTGGCAAGCAGCGGTTACAAATTGTGGATGCGCGTGACGATGGTAATCATGCGGAAGGGTTGTTGCTTTGCGAAACGACGGACAAAAATGCCGTGATTGGCTTTTTCGACACGCATTATTATCGCAACCAAAACCAATACAAGGTCGGCGAGCAATACGATTTTGAAGTGGCCGGTTTGATTTATGAGGCCGAATGCACAAACGATAAGCCAATCGAAGTGACTGATCAAAAAGTGCTGACCGAGCGCTATGCTGCCCGCAATGAAACTCCCGAACGGCTTCCCGATGGCAGCATTCCTCCCGATGTCGTTCATTACGCCGGACTGACCGGACTTGGTCCAAGTAAGAACTATCCAGATGATGCGGAGTTTTATTGCGTCATCGGCAAAGTGACGGAGTTTGATCTGGAGGGTATCCGCATTTATCAAATCATCCCGCGCTTTGAGGATGAAGGCCAAGAGCAGGTGCCGCTGCCGCGTATCATCTACGGCGTGGCATCGGCTTTTCAAAGCGGTTATTTGCCAAAAGTCGGCGATAGCATCGGCGGCATGTTGTGGGTGCAGGGATTTCTTGATGAAAAATAATTAAACGACTTGTGTCAACCCGGCCTTCTGCCCAAGGAGGAGGAGCCTCGCGCGCTGCGTCTATGAAAAAATCAGCGGCGGGATTGACCAGCCGGTCAGCCGAATTAACAGCGACATACGAAAGCAGTTCCTTCTCCCAGGGGGAGAAGGCTAGGATGAGGGCGAGCAACAAAACAATTCAACCAAGCCATGACCGAACTGGACAAACAACTTCGTGAGGCTGCGACAGATGGAAATCTGCAAGTCGTCAAAGAATTAATCGCACGCGGAGCAAACTTGAACGCTCCATCCGAAGAAGACGACGGCGAAACGATTTTCACCTGCGCGGTTTTTTAATCACAATCACGATTATATTTATGAGCTTTTGCAGCTTGGCGCCAAGGCGGATGTGCCGGATTGCGAAGGCGCAACGCCGTTGTCATTGGCCGTCATGGGCAATGATTTTCTGCTGGCCCGAATGCTTTTGAAGGCGGGCGCAAATCCAAACACCATCGCTTACAAAACCGAGGAACCCCAAACGGCGTTGGATACTGCTTACGATGATTACTGTGTGCAAGATACAAAAGCAGAGGAGATGAATCTCGATGCCATTGTTGAATTGCTAAAACAACATGGCGGCAAGAAATACCGTGGGCTATTTTCGGTGGCGGGTTAATTCGGCAAATAAATCCTGAATATCCTGTCCCTCCTGTCAATAATCTTTGCCCCAACTCAATATCCAATATGGCCGGGCGGAGTTGCCGTTCCGCCCCGTGGCTGCGACGCCCCCGTTGCAGAGGGGGTGGCGACGCCTCGTCGCCAGACCTCCCGCCCCTCCGCCGGAGCGCAGAACATTGCTCTGCGTGTTTCCGCACGGCTTCGCCGCTCCTGGCAACTCGCCGAGCGATGCGCGGCGCTCCGCCCGGAATGGGCGGGGTGGGGGGAGGCACGCTGTTAATTCAATCGTGGGGGCAGGGTTACGTGCCCGGCGCAAAGGTTTTTTTCATGGTTCCGGCTTTACACCCGGAAGGCGGGCGGGCAAGCTGGCAGCCTAAAGATTTTATATGTGTGGCATCATCGGATACGTTGGAAAAAAGGCGGCCGCCCCCATTCTGCTGGAAGGTCTGCGCCGGCTGGAATATCGCGGCTATGACAGCGCGGGCCTGGCGGTGCTGAACGGCCAAGGGCTGGGGGTGCGGAAAAAACTGGGCAAGATTGACGAGGGCCTGGCACCGCTGGTGAAAACCTCCCCGGTCGCCGGTGCCACCGGCATCGGCCACACGCGCTGGGCCACGCACGGGGTGCCGTCGGACGTCAATTCCCATCCGCACTTGGACGGCAGCGGCAAAATTGCCATCGTACACAACGGGGTGATAGAAAATTTTGATTTAATCAAGCAGCGGCTGGCGAAGGCGGGGCACAAATTCCTGTCCAGCACGGACACCGAGGTGCTGGCGCACCTGATTGGCGAACATTATGCGAAGCGCACCGGGGGCGGGCCGGAGGCGCTGGAGCAGGCGGTGGCGGACGCCTTGCGCGAGGTGGTGGGCACCTACGGGCTGGCGGTGATCTGCACGGACTGTCCGGGGGTGATTGTGGGGGCGCGGCGGGGTTCGCCGATGATCATCGGGATTGGCATGGACGAGCATTTTGTGGCGAGCGACGCCAACGCGATTGTGGCGCACACCAAGCAGGTCGTTTACCTGAACGACTACGACGTGGCGACCATCCGGGCGGAGGGCTTTGAGGTCAGCAACCTCGGGGCCGAGACGGCGACGGTGCAGATCAGCAAGCTGGAGTTCAGCCAGGAGGACGCGGTGCGGGGCAAGCACGCGCATTTCATGCTCAAGGAAATCTACGAGCAGCCGCAGACCATCCGGAACGCGCTGCGCGGGCGGCTGGATTTCGAGGGAGCCACGACGAAGTTTGGCGGGCTGAACATGAGCATTGCGGAACTGCGGGGGATTGACCGCATCGTGATTGCCGCCAGCGGCACGAGCTGGCACGCGGCGCTGGTCGGGGAATATTTGATTGAGGAGCTGGCGCAACTGCCGGTGGAGGTGGAGTTCGCGCATGAATTCTGCTACCGCAACGCGCCGCTGGAAAAGAACACCGTGCTGCTGGTGCTTTCGCAGTCCGGCGAGACGGCGGACACGCTGGCGGCCCTGCGCGAGGCCAAGCGCCGGGGGCACCGGGCGCTGGCGATTGTGAACGTGGTGGGCAGCACGATTGCGCGGGAGTCGGATGGCGGCATTTACATGCACGCCGGCCCGGAGATTGGGGTGGCCTCGACCAAGGCGTTCATCTCCACGCTCACGGTGCTGACCCTGCTGGGGGTGCATTTGGGGCGCATGCGGATGCTGTCCGCGAACCGGGCCCGGGAGATCATGCGCGCGCTGGAGGCGCTGCCGAAGCAGGTGGAGAAGCTGCTGGCGCAGAATGACGCCATCAAAAAGCTGGCCAAAAAATATCACAAGGCGAACGATTTCTTTTTCCTCGGGCGCGGCTACACCTTCCCGGTGGCCCTGGAGGGGGCGCTGAAGCTGAAGGAGATTTCCTATGTTCATGCGGAGGGCTATTCGGCGGCGGAAATGAAGCACGGGCCGATTGCGCTGATTGACGCGAAGACGCCCACGGTGTTTGTGGTGCCGCAGGATTCCATGTATGAGAAGACGATGGCGAATCTCGCGATGATTCGGGCGCGCAAGGGGCCGGTGATTGCGGTGGCGACGGTCGGGGACAAGGCGATTGCCAAGGTGGCGGACGACGTGATTTATCTGCCGCCCGTGCTGGAGGCGGTGTCGCCCATCCTGGCCAGCATACCGCTGCAACTGTTCGCCTATCATCTGGCCGTGGCGCGCGGGTGCGATGTGGACAAGCCGCGCAACCTGGCGAAGAGTGTGACGGTGGAGTGAGGCTGGCCGGCGGCTGATTTGTCATCGGGCGCAGCGGGCATTTGACCGTGCGCCCGATTTTTTGCATTATCGTCCCATGGCCAGCACGTTTGGACAGCTTTTCCGCATCACCACCTGGGGCGAGTCCCACGGCGGCGGCGTGGGGGTGGTGGTGGACGGCTGTCCGCCGCGCCTGAAACTTTCCGAGGCGGACATCCAGCCGGAACTGGATCGCCGCCGTCCGGGGCAGTCCAAAATCGTCACCCCGCGCAAGGAATCGGACACGGTGCAAATCTTGTCCGGGATTTCCACCACGGGGCGGACGCTGGGCACGCCGATTTCGCTGTGGGTGAAAAACGAGGATCAGCGTTCCGAGGCCTACTCGGAGATGGAGCACAAGTTTCGACCGTCCCATGCGGACTACACCTATTTCGCCAAATACGGCATCCGGGCCTGGCAGGGCGGGGGCCGCGCCAGCGCGCGCGAGACCATCGGCCGGGTGGCGGCGGGGGCCATTGCCAAAAAATTCCTGCGCGAACAGTTCGGCGTGGAAGTTCTGGCCTATGTGAAACAGGTGCAGAAAATCGTCGGCACAGTGGATCCGGAAACGGTGACGCTGAAGCAGGTGGAGGCGAACATCGTGCGCTGTCCCGATGCGGCGGCGGCGGAGAAGATGATCCGGCTGATTGAGCGGATGCGGCGCGCGGGGAACACCGTGGGCGGCGTGGTGGAGGGGGTGGCGCGCGGCGTGCCGGCGGGCTGGGGCGAGCCGGTGTTTGACAAGCTGGATGCGGAGCTGGCGCGGGCCATGTTGAGCCTGCCGGCCTGCAAGGGTTTTGAGAGCGGCTCGGGTTTTGGCGGCATCCTGCTGACCGGGCGCGAGCACAACGACCCGTTCCGGGCGCGGGGCGGGAAGGTGCGCACCACGTCGAACCGGTCGGGCGGCATCCAGGGCGGCATTTCCAACGGGGAGACCATTTTTTTCCGCACGGCGTTCAAGCCGGTGGCCACGGTGATGCACGAGCAGGACACGGTGGACGACACGCTGCACAACACCACGCTGAAGGGGCGCGGTCGGCATGATCCGTGCGTGCTGCCCCGGGCGGTGCCGATGGTGGAGGCCATGGCCGCGCTGGTGCTGGCCGATCAGGCGCTGCGCCAGCGCGCCCAAGCCGGCGGATAAAGCACTTGCTTTGCGGCGCGCCGGGCGCGAATGTTCTTTCAACCACACCGATGCCATGCCAGAGAAAACCTCGAACGAAATCAGCCGCGATGCGCGGGTGCTGTATCAAAAGGCCGCCGAAGCGGCGCAGCGGGAAAACCATGACTATGCCCTGACCCTGTTCTGCCAGGTGCTGGAGAAGGAGCCGGGCTTCCTGGAATGCCGGAAACAACTGCGCGCCGCCCAGCTCCAAAAGGCGGGCACCGGCGGCACGGGATTTTTTCGGAAGATGATGAGCGGCGCCGGCTCCTCGCCGCTGCTGGCCAAGGCGCAGCTTGCGCTGCGCCGGGATCCGGCGGAGGCGTTGGCCGTGGCCGAGCAGGTGCTGAACAGCGACCCGCACAGCGTCGCCGCCCAGCGCATCATCGTGAACGCGGCCCAGGCGCTGGAATTGCCGCAGACGGCCATCTTCGCCCTGGAACAGATGGTCAAGGCGGCGCCCAAGGACAAGGACATCGCCATCGAATACGCCGATGCGCTCTCCCGGGGCGGCGGCGACCCCGCGCATGGCGAGCGGGTGCTGCAAGACTTGCTGCGCGCCAACCCGAACGATGCGGACCTGGGCCAGGCGTTGAAAAACCTGTCCGCCCGCAAGACGCTCGATGAGGGCGGCTACGGGGCGCTGGAGGGCGGCCAGGGTTCCTTCCGCGACGTGCTCAAGGACAAGGAGGAGGCGGTTTCACTGGAGCGCGAGAACAAGGTGCAGCGAACCGAGGACAACGCCGCGCGGCTGGTGGAGGAATACGAGGGGCGGCTGCGGAGCGAACCGGGCAACCTGAAAGTGGCCCGCTCGCTGGCGGAACTTTACGCCCAGCAGAACAATTTTGCCGGGGCGCTGAACCTGTATGAACAAATCCGCCAGGCCACGCCGGATCCGACCATTGACCGCGCGATTGCGGACACCACCGCCCGCCAGTTTGAATGGCAGATTTCGCAGTTGAACCCGTTCGCGGAGGATCACGCGCAGCAGGTGGCGGCCATTCAGGCGCAGAAGCAGGCCTTTCAGCTCGGGGAATGCCGGAAACGCGCGGACAAGTATCCCACCGACCTGGCGATTAAATTCGAGCTGGGGTCGCTGTATCTGCAAAACGGCCAGGTGGGCGAGGCGATTGCCGAGTTGCAGAAGGCGCAGAACAACCCGCACAAGCGGATTGCGGCCATGAACCTGCTGGCGCAGTGCTTTGCCAAACGGAAGATGTTCGACCTGGCCGCGCGCAAGCTGCAGGAGGCGCTCAAGGAAAAGCCGGGGTTTGACGACGAAAAGAAAGACCTCATTTACCAGCTCGGCTGCGTCCTCGAAAGCATGGGCAAACGCGAGGAGGCCATCGAGCAGTTCAAGCAGATTTACGAGACGGACATCAGCTATCGCGACGTGTCCGCCAAAGTGGACGCGTTTTACGCGGGGCAGTGACGGCGGGTTGCGTTTGAAGGGATTGGGGGCAACGCCCGCTTTCCCCGGGGAGAGAGTTTTCACTGGGGAGATTTTCGGCGGTTCGCCCGCCCGGTCGACCAATCCAGCGACCGGATGGTTTCAAAACGCGGCAACCATTTGCTCCTAACCCCGAAGGAAATCTCTGCAAAAGTCGCTTTGGTTGTAGCGGCGGTCTGTGACCGCCGTGTTTTCATTGGTATTCCACACCCCGACGGCGGTCATAGACCGCCGCTACAGGCTATTTGCAGAGGCATCATTGTGGCCTGATGTTCGCGGAGCACGGCGGTCATAGACCGCCGCTACAGGCTATTTGCAGAGGCATCATTGTGGCCTGATGCTCGCGGAGCACGGCGGTCATAGACCGCCGCTACAGGCTATTTGCAGAGGCATCATTGTGGCCTGATGCTCGTGGAGCACGGCGGTCACAGACCGCCGCTACAGGCTTTTGCAGAGACTTCCGAAGGGGTTGCATCATTCAGCCCAGGTTGGCCCGCAACGCGAGACTACTCTGGGTAGCGTAATCAATAATCCTCCCAACCCCGACGGGGTTGTGTCCGCTGTCCCTGTCGGGCGGACAGTCTAGGCGGGTTCATGCCCAAAGCCGGCGGCAAGCCGGCGCTCCGACGGATTGCGACTTACGGGAACAGTGTCAAGCTGCGTTCAAATGTGGCGGGATAATGATAAAGAAATGGACTAGTCGCTGGCTTGGTGATATAGTTCATCCAACAGCCTAATTCTTTATTTTGGAACCGAAAAACTGGCATATCCGGGGCTTTGGCGCGTGCATGATTGACGGTTTTCCGCATCAGCCGGAAGATTCGTTTTTCCATCATGCTCTGACTCGGCTGCGCCAGGAAACTTCGCAGGCCATCACCTCGTCCATGTTCACCCTGGGCGGCTTTCCGATTACCCGGGTGCCCAAGCATCTGCCCGGCAAGTGCCTGGCCTTGCACCCGGATATTGTGGTGGTGCAGTTTGCAGCCACCGACTTGGTGGTGCCCCTGCGCCGGAAACGCAACCGGGATGGCACCCTGTCGTCGGCTTTTCACGGTCGGTCGGCAAAACGGGCAACGCTGGCGGCCCGGCTGCGCTGGCAGGCGCAGGGCCTGCTGGGGGACATGCTGCAATTGGAGCCGGTGACGCCGGTGGAGGTTTACCTCGAGACCATGCGGGGGATTATCCTGACTTTGCTGGAGCACAAAATCAGGCCCGTGGTGGTGTCGCCGTTTGTGTTTGGCGGGCGGCGTTCCGATCGCAATGCGCGCCATTGTGCCGGGCAGCTCAAGGCCTTTGTGGCCACCCAGCCCGGGGCGGTTTTTGTGGATGCCTATGCCGCCTTGGATCGGGAGCCGCGCCACCGGGTGCTGCTGGCGGATGGCGGACATTTGTCGCTGACCGGCCAGCAGGTGGTGGCGGAAGTATTGCTGCCGGAACTGCGGCGCACGGTGGTGGGCCAGACAACGGGCTGATTTCGCGGGGACGAAATTATTTAGGGAGCGCGCCCGCCCGGGCACAATTTTCCGCGTCCTCGCGGAAAACCCGGGCGCACCAATAACGGCCAAGTTCGGTTGGCGTTCGGATGCGCCGGAAGCTGGGCGCGAGGGCGCACCCAGCTACGCCCGGGGCGGGCGTGCTCCCCAACGCCTGCGGCGAGGGGATTCGCTGTTGGCAGTGTGCCGGCACACGGGACGGAACGCCCCGTGTGCCAGCCAACGGCCAAGTGCTAACTTCCCGCTTGGCCCTTCGCTCAATTCACCGCCACGTCAATCTGCCGGGGCTTGGCTTCCTCGGCCTTGGGCAGCGTGACGGTCAGGATGCCGTCCTTGTAGGCGGCTTTGACCTTGTTGGCGGCCACGGCGGCAGGCAGGGACAACATGCGGGAGAACTTGCCGAAGTAACGTTCCTGCCGATGCACTTCGGTGCCTTCCGGAAGCGTGTCCACCTTGCGTTCCCCGCAGATGACCAGCGAGCCGTCCTGCAGCGAGACGTCAATGTCTTCGCGCTGGAGACCGGGCACCTCGACGCGCACGGTGAAGTTGTCCTTGTCTTCCTGCACTTCCAAGGCGGGTGCCCAGGCCAGGGCGGGAGCCTCGAAGAGGCGGTCAATTTCATCCTGCAATGAGGCCAGCCGGCCGAGGGTGGGCCACGCGAGTCCGGGACGTTGATATTGCATGAGTTTCATATATTTTTTAATAGTTGGTTGTTGGTTATGGTTTCAGTTTCAACACCAGACTAATAGCTTGGGTCGTGCCAAATATCTCAATGCGCATAAATAATTGAATAACAACACGCTTTATCATTGGTGGAAGGCGTGGGGATGGCAGGGTGGAAACTTTTGGCACAGTGACTGTGCCAACCGGGGGCGGGCGGTGGCACAGTTGGCACAGGGTTTGAGGGCGGGGAGCGCGCCCGCCCGGGCGCACCGAAAACGGCCAAGCCGGGTGGGCGGTCGCCCGCGCCAGAAGCTGGGTGCGCGGGCACCCCAACTCCGGTTACAACTCCGGGAAGCGGCGGTGCCAGTCGGTGGCCTGCTCGTAGGCGTGGGCGAGGCGGAGCAGGGTGGCTTCGCCAAAGGGTTGGCCCAGCAATTGCAGGCCGATGGGCAGCGCGGGGTTTTGGGTGAACCCGCACGGCAGGCTTAGCCCGCAGATGCCGGCCAGATTGCACGAGATGGTGAAGATGTCGGACAGATACATCTGCAGCGGGTCGCCGGATTTTTCGCCGAGCTTGAAGGCGGCGGTGGGCGCGGTGGGGGTGATGATGGCATCCACCGTTTCAAACGCCTTCAGAAAATCGTTGCGGATGAGGGTGCGGACTTTCTGGGCGCGCAGATAATAGGCGTCGTAGTAGCCGCTGCTCAGCACGTAGGTGCCGAGGATGATGCGGCGTTTGACTTCCGGGCCGAACCCGGCGCCGCGCGTCTTGGAATACAGTTCAATCGGGTCGTTGCCCTCCACGCGCGCGCCGTAGCGGATGCCGTCGAACCGGGCCAGGTTGGCGGAGGCTTCGGCGGTGGCGATGATGTAATAGGTGGCGACGGCGTAATCGGTGTGCGGCAGGGAAATCTCCACGATTTCGGCGCCAAGCTCCTGATACTTTTTCACGGCGGCGTCCACGGCGGCTTTCACTTCCGCGTCCAGTCCGCCAATCAGGTATTCGCGGGGCAGGCCGAGTTTCAGGCCCTTGATGTCGCCGGTCAGCGCGGCGGGGTAGTCCGGCACGGGGATGGGAATGCTGGTGGAATCGCGGAGGTCCTGGCCGCTGAGGACGCCGAGCAGGGTGGCGGCGTCGCGGATGTCCTTGGTGAAGGGGCCGACCTGGTCGAGGGAGCTGGCAAAGGCCACCAGGCCGTAGCGGGAAACGCGGCCGTAGGTGGGTTTCAGGCCCACGCAACCGCACAGGGCGGCGGGCTGGCGGATGGAGCCGCCGGTGTCGGTGCCCAGGCTGGCGAGGCATTCCTGCGCGACCACGGCGGCGGCGGAACCGCCGGAGGAGCCGCCGGGGGCGCGGCTGGTGTCCCAGGGGTTGCGGGTGGCGCCAAAGGCGGAGTTTTCCGTGGAACTGCCCATGGCAAACTCATCCATGTTCAGCCGGCCAAAGACAATGGCCCCGGCGGCGCGGAGTTTTTCGATGACGGTGGCGTCGTAGGGCGAAATGAAGCTGCCCAGGATTTTGGACGCGCAGTTGAGCGGATGGTTTTTGACGGCGAGGACGTCCTTGATGGCGATGGGCACGCCGAGCAGGGGCAGTTGCGCGCCCGCCGCAAGCTGCCGGTCGGCGGCGTCGGCTTGGGCGAGGGCGTCGGCGGCATTGACGCTGAGGAAGGCATGGATGCGGTCATCCACCTGGGCGATGCGATCGAGGCAGGCCTGGGTGGCTTCGCGGGCGGAGACTTCGCGGCGGCGGAGCCGGGCGGTGAGTGCGGAAATCGTGAGCTGGTTGAGCATGGCAAGTGGGGGGCGGGGTTACTCGACGATTTTGGGGACGATGAACAGGCCGCCGCTTTTTTTGGGGGCGTTGCGCAGGGCCTCGTCGTGCGGGAGCGAGGGCTGGACGACATCGGGCCGGGTGACGTTCACGAGGGGGACGGCGTGCGCGGTCGGCTCGACGCCGGAGACGTCGAGTTCGCGCAGTTTTTCGATATAGCCGAGAATGTTGCCCAGTTGCGCGCCGAGCTGTTTTTCCTCGTCGGGCGAGAGGGCCAGGCGCGCGAGGTGCGCGACATACTTCACATCAATTTCAGCGGATGCCATGCGTAAAGACTAAAGTTCGGCGGGCAGAGTTCAACCTGAAAAGCAAACCAAACGAATCGGGGCGGGACACGAATGGCACGAATCGGCACGAATCGGGGGCAACGGTTCCAGCAACCCGAGTTTCCGGGCAAACGGCAGCGTGGCCGTTTCCTTGCGAAATAGCCAGTCAAGGCCAGCTTAGCACATTGTCCCGGTTCACCCCAACATTGGCGGGCCGGCGAACCAGACCATGGTTCAAAGGCGCGGAATTTCACGGGATGGCCAGGCGGTTGGTGCAGAATAGGGTGTCGGGGGCGGAGCCGAAGCGTAACTGGAGGAGGGATCCTTGCACCGAACCGTCGGATAGCAGCACGTTGCCGTAATACCTACCAAACGACAACATGCCGGCATTCTTGTGCCGGTCAGGAGACCAGGTGGCTGTATTCGTGCCCAGGTTCAACACGCCCGGACGCACGGGTTGGCCGTTAATGAGGAGGTTGTCATCGCCGGACAGGATGCCCTGGGGTTGGCTAGGATCCGTGTCCAACCCGGCGAAGTAGCTGATGTTTTTGGCCGTGAAGTTGACCGAGAAGTTTGTGGCCCAATGGTGGTTGGCGTCGCTCGGGCACGCCAAGATTTTGGGTGTGCTCAACTCGTTGGACATGCATTGAAACACGGCGACAACATTCCCGGTGGCTGCCAGTTCCATGGCCCCGCCATTGGTCACGGAAAGTTCACTGGGATACTTGTCCAGATTGTCACCAGACCAGATTCTGTAGGCTAGGCCAATTTCTTTGAGGCAATTCACGCAACCAATCCGGCTGGCTTGAATTCGAGGAGGGGCTAGAAGCGGAAGAAAAGCCGCCCCGAGCACCACGAGCACCACGACCACAAACAGCACGACCAGCACCTCCGTGAGCGTCATCGCCCGGAGCTGTGGCTGTTTGCCGCGCAGTTTCATGAGTTGACTCAGCCTACTCCCGACCTGCTAACGTGCAATGCTAAAATCCGGCGGGGGGGCTTGGTTGCATCGTTGAATGGTTACATGGTTGCATGGTGGGGGAAACATCCGCCCAGCCACACGTAAGGTTTTCAGCCACTGTTGGCCTCGCCATGACGGCGCGCACGGAGTGACGCGCCCTACCGTCTGACCGGATTTCAATCCTCGTCAAACTTGCGGTTTACGAGGGCTTCCAGTTCGGTGATGGCGGCATCGGCATCGTTGCCTTTGGCCAGGAGGGTGACTTTGCTGCCGGGGCCGGCGGCGAGCATCATCAGGCCCATGATGCTTTTGCCGTTGATTTTTTCGCCGTCTTTTTCCACGAAGATGTCGCTGCCAAAGCGGTTGGCGATTTTCACAAACATGGCGGCGGGCCGGGCGTGGATGCC
>Ga0007854_10001792_pt1 | contig 13577 bp, 7 predicted proteins | sample CryBogCBH12Aug08_FD_60382 | JGI IMG/M metagenome (GOLD analysis project Ga0007854, IMG submission 60382) | Freshwater microbial communities from Crystal Bog, Wisconsin, USA - CBH12Aug08 | ecosystem: Environmental > Aquatic > Freshwater > Lake | place: Crystal Bog, Wisconsin, USA | collected...
CACGGTACAGACCCAGCCCCAAGGTGAAGTGTGTGCCGTCTCGAACGGAACCGGCACGGCCGCTACGAACGTGACGAGCGTCAGCGTGGTCTGTCTGCCGGACGTCACGATCGGCGGTACGGTGTCCGGCCTGAACGGCGGCATCGTCGTGTTGACCGATAACGTCTCGGACACGCTGGCCGTGGGATCGAACGGCGCGTTCAGTTTCGCGCAGAAGATTCATAACGGCGGCACGTACGCCGTGGCCGTCAAGACGCCTCCCAGCGGCGAACTGTGCACGGTCGCCAACGGCTCGGGCACCGCGTCGGGCGACGTCAGCAGCGTGGCGGTGACCTGCGCGCCGTTCGTACGTCGGCCGCTCCCGGCGATTTATCGCACCGGCAAATCGATCGCGTACAGCGCTTACCGTGCCGGCGGCCCGGGCGTGGGCGAACTGCCTGCCGATGCCGATGTGCTGCAGGATCTCGGCTTGCTGCACGCGGCCGGCTTTAACCTGCTGCGTCTGTTTGGCGCCGACGCCGTGGCACAGAAAATCATTTCGCTCGCACAGGCGAACTACCCAGAGATGCGCTTCCACCTCGGCATCTACTTGGAAGGCGCGCCGGCGTCGTGCAGTGATTCGGTCAACGCCGCGCAAATGGCGACGGCAATCAGTCTGGCGAACACCTACTCGAACGTCGTGGCGGTGAGCGTTGGCAACGAAACCTCGTTCGCGGGCAACTTGCCGGCGGCGTGCCTCGTCAGCTACGTACAGAACGTTCGCTCCCAGATCACCCAGCCCGTCACCGCCGACGACGACTACACGTTCTATGCCGGCCTCACCGCGACCGGTGAGAAGCCTGATACGGTCCTGCCGGTGCTGGACTTCGTGTCCATCCACACCTACCCGCTCAGCAACTCCGGCCGTTGGGATTGGCAGCAGCTCGCGGTACCGACCGGTCCCGGACGCGCGGTGGCCATGATGAATGCCGCGCTGCAGAACGCCCAGGACACCTACAACGCGGTCGCCAACTACCTGTACCGCGACCTGTCCGGCAACACCGTCACCGTGGGCTCGTCCCTGCCGATCGTGATCGGCGAGACCGGTTGGAAGGCCACCCAAACCAACCCGAGTTCGACGATCGAGTTGTTCACCGCCAATCCGATCAACCAGAAGTGGTACTTCGATTTGTTGAACGGCTGGCAGGCGGCGGGCACGGGTCCGGTCGCGATCTTCTACTTTGAAGCCTTCGATGAGGCCTGGAAGGGTACCGACGATGGCTGGGGTCTGTGGGATGCAACCCGGACGGCGCGCTATGCCTTGTGCGGCACACCGGTCGGCAGCGCGTGCAATAACCCGGTCTACGACGGCGCGGGGTACTACCCGTGATCTCCAGAACGCGACGCATGAACCGGGAGTCCCTCGTGAACACAGTAACCCTTCGTAAGCCCCTGGCCCTTGCGCTGGCCGCCTTGCTCGGCAGCAGCGCCGCTCACGCGGTGAAACTCGGTGACATCGAATTGAACGGCTTCGCGAAGGACGAACTGTCGTTCTGCGATAACTGCTCACTCGGCCTGTCCAACCCGTCCTCGTACGACCCGCGGGGCGTATTGAACCCGCCGACCCCGATGCTGAACCAACCCGGCGAGTCGGGGCAGACCACCGCGAATCTGGGCTTGGCCATGCTCACGGCAGGGCTCAATCACGAGTTCGATAATGCGTGGGCCGTCACCGGCCGCGCCACGGTGCGCGAGCGCAACAACGGACCCGACATTTACGGCAATTACCTGATCGACCTGTACGCGGGCATCGCGTATCCGAAGTTCGGCAGCCTCGACGTCGGCAAGATCACCTCCCGACTGTGGACGCGCTCGGACTCCTTCGCCTACCCCATGGGCTTGTCGAGTCCGTGGGCCGAATCGGGTGCCGGCTACGGCGTCTTCCCGAAGGCCGTACGCTACGGGACGCGCGAGTTTGAAATCGGCGTGGGCAAAATTCGCTTCGAGGTAACGGGCGCCACCGCGCAGAAGCGCGAACCGCTGAACGCGAGCTCGAGTGTCGTCGCCCCGCCGACCCCCAAAGCGCTCGAAGTCTTCGTGCAATACTCGAACGCGAAGAATCTGATCGAGGTGATTTTTCAAGATAGCAGCGGCGGCCGCCAGAGCGCCTTCCCCAAGGGGGCCTTTTACGGTGCCCAGGGTGACACCAACGGACCGACGACGTCGCCGGACTACAAAGCGCCGACGGAAGATGCGCTCATCATCGAAGGCACGCATTGGTTCAACCCCACCTGGAAGCTCACCTACGGCCTGAAGCGCAGCGAATGGTCCGGTCAACAGCAGCAATGCGACTACGGCCCGACGAGCCCCACGGCGAGCAACTGCTTCTGGGATCAGCCGGGCTTCAACTACGCCTCGGACTTTCAGCGTCACCACGCGATTGAGTGGGACGCGATGGCCGGCGTGGGCTACAACTATCGCCTGTGGACGTTCACCTTCGGCGGTGTGCGCTACAACAAAGCCTACGTCCGCACGCCGACCGAATACGGCCAGTCCAACAGCGCGACCTTCGTGAATGCCGGCATCTATCGCAAGCTGCCGGAGGTCTCCAAGCACATGGAGGTGTACGGCGGCTTCGGTCATGTCATCTTTGATCGGCAACTGCCGGCCCCGTTGTCGTTCGCCAACAATACGGCGATTTTCAATGTCGACCCGCGTGAGAGTCGGTCCGCGAATTCGATTACGATCGGCGCCAATTTCATCTTCTGAGGTCACCATGCGCAGCCCCCTTCCGATGCCCCGCCCGCGCCGTCTGGCGGGGGCTCGCGCGACCCGACTTGTCATGACCCTGTGCGCCTTCTGGGTCGCGGGGCACGCGCAGGCCGGCAGCGATGGGTTAGAGCGTCACGGCGCTGGGGGCGTGCTCGCCCGGCCGATCGCTGCGGATCTGGGTTTCGACACCCCGCCGCCTGCCCCGACCTACCGAATCGGTCCGGCGGCGGCCGAAGCGGTGCCGACCAATCAGTGGTACTCCACCACCGTGTTTCATCGTTGGGCCTACCCCCTGTATGCCCAACCGATGAGCTACCGGCCGACCGAAGCCGGCTTTGAGGTCGGCTTGCCGACGAAGGTCGTGTCCATCGAGGACGACGGGCGCAAACGCTTCATACGCTATCCACACGTGGCGGCCTTGACCGTCGCGGCGACGGCGTACCGCCCCACCCACAGTGCCTTGGTCGCGCACGGCGACTGGCTGGTCACCGTGCGCCTCGCCGACGACGCGGGCCATGGCCTCGACGCGACCGTGCTGCACGGCAGCCCCTACAGTTACTACACGGTGGACGCAGGCGACTTGCGCTTCCACGGCCAGACCACGACGGAAATCGCGAACGGCACGGACGGCCCGACGGTCGTCCTGCGCATCGGCGGCCAAGCGTTCGCCATTTACGCCCCGCACGGAGCGCGCTTCGAGCACACCGGCCCGACGGATCTCGTGCTGCACCTGAACGACGGTGCGCGCTACGCCGTCGTGGCCGGACTGCCCGACGAGCGGCCGGAGACGCTGGCGCTCTTCGCCGAGCACGCCTACGCCTTGCCCACCGACACGCGGGTGTCGTGGCACTACGACGAAGCCCACGGGACGGTGGAGTCCACCTACACGGTGACGACCCGAGCCTTGGAAGGCTCGCAGACCACGACGTTAATGGGGCTCTATCCGCATCAGTGGAGCGCCACCGACGTCGCACCGGCCTCGAGCCCGACCTACGCCTCGGTGCGTGGGGCGATCCGCGTGATCGCGGCGAACGCCTTCACGGTGAGTCGCCCGTTCAACGGGATCTTGCCGCGCTGGGGTGAGATCCGGGATCCGCAGACCCGCGCCCAAGTGGACGCGCTGTTGAACGGCGACGTGGCCAAGGCCGACCAGCTGTTCATGAAGCAAGGGCACGGCACCTACTGGATCGGCAAAGGCTTGGGTGCCGTGAGCCAGCTCATCGGTATTGCCGAAGCCGAGGGGCGCTTGAAGCAGCGCGACGAACTGATCGACGCGCTCAAAGCCCGTCTCGAAACCTGGTTCGATGGCCGCCACCCGCAGCACTACACCTACGACGCCAGCTACGGCGCGCTGTTCGGCTTCCCACAAGAGTACGGCAGCGTCACGCAGATCAACGACCATCACTTCCATTACGGGTATTGGCTGCAGGCGGCCGCCGCGATCGGCCTGCGCGATCCGGACTGGCTCGGCGAGGACCGCTGGGGCCCGATGGTGCGCGAGCTCGTGGCCGACATCGCCACGACCGAGCGCGGTCGTCGTGACTTCCCGTTCCTGCGCAACTTTGACCCGTACGAAGGTCATTCGTGGGCGTCCGGCACGCAGGCCTCCGATCTCGGTAACAACCAGGAGAGCTCGTCGGAAGCAGTCAACGCCTGGGCCGGGTTGATCTTCTTGGGGTCGGCGATGCACGACACCCAGCTGCGCGATCTGGGCATCTATCTCTACACCAGCGAAGTCGCCTCGGTGCAGCAGTACTGGTTTGATCTGCCGCGCAACGTCTTAGCCCCCGAACTGGCGAGCCCCTTTGCCAGCATGGTGTTCGGTTCCCAGTACGGCTACAACACGTGGTGGACCGAAGAGCCGCGGCAAATCATGGGCATCAACTTGTTGCCGATCACGACCGCCTCGCTGTACCTCGGCCGCGACCCGGCCGCCGTGCAACGCGGCTTTGCGGCCTTGCCCATCGAGGTAAAGGCCTACCAGACGCGCGGCATCACGGACGGCACGCCGCCCGATATCTGGCAGGACGTCATGGCCGAGTACCTCGCCCTCGTCGACCCCACGGCGGCGCTGAAAAGCTGGGACCGACGCTCCTATGTCGAAATCGGCGACACGCGCACCCATACCCTGTACTGGATCGAGAGCCTGGCCGAGATGGGGCGTCCGGATTTTACGGTGACCGCCGACACCGCCTTGTCGGGCGTCTTCTTGAAAGACGGCCAGCGCACTCATCTGGCCTACAACCCGGAGGCCACCGCCCGCACGGTGCACTTCAGCGACGGCGTCAGCGTGGAAGTGCCGGCGCACAGTCTCGGTCGGGATCGTTAGCCGCTCGCAGCGCACGCGGGGGACGGCAGCGCTACACTGTACGGACCGAAGGGCATTCGCCCACTGAGGTCCGTCACAATGGTTGTATTCCGTGGACTCCGCGCGCGGCCCGCCGCGCTCTTGCTGGGCCTCGCCTGCGCCGCACTCGCGCAGGCGACGCCGAGCGACCCCTACCCCTCCACCTATCAGGCGGCCACCGTCGCCCCGGTGTTGATTCAAGGCGCGACCGTGCTCACCGGCACCGGCGAGCGCCTCGATAACACCGACATCCTGTTGAAGGATGGGGTGATCGCCGCCATCGGTCCGCACCTGACGGCGCCGGACGGCGCACAGATCGTCGATGCTCGCGGTCGCACGGTCACCCCCGGGATCATCGATATCCATTCCCATCTCGGCGTCTATCCCAGCCCCGCCGTCTCCTCGCTGCAAGACGGCAACGAAATGACCGCGCCCGTGACGGCCAACGTCTGGGCGGAACACTCCATCTGGCCCGTGGATCCGGGCTTCCAGACGGCCCTCGAGGGCGGCGTCACATCGCTCGAGATACTGCCCGGCTCCGCCAACCTCATCGGCGGACGCGGCGTCGTGGTCAAGAACGTCTCGGCCGTGACGTACCAAGCCATGAAATTTCCCGGTGCACCGCAGGGGCTGAAAATGGCCTGCGGCGAGAACCCGAAGCGCGTCTACGGCAGCCACAATCAGGCGCCCTCGACGCGGATGGGCAATGTCGCCGGCTATCGCGCGCAGTGGATTGAAGCGAAGAGCTACCTGCAAGATCAGAAGGATTACGAAGCCAAAATTCGCGCCGGCGGTAAAGCCGCCGAGGACGCGAAGCCGCCGAAGCAGGATCTGCGCCTCGACACGCTCGCCGGCGCCCTGAAGGGTGAAATCCCCGTGCAGATGCACTGCTATCGGGCCGATGAAATGGCCACGATGATCGACATGTCCAAGGAGTTCGGCTTCCACATCGCCGCCTTCCACCACGCGGCCGAGGCCTACAAGATCGCTAACCGCTTGGCCGAGAACGGCATCTGTGCGGCCATGTGGGCCGACTGGTGGGGCTTCAAGATGGAGTCCTTCGACGGCATTCAAGAAAACATCGCCATGGTCGATGCAACCCCGAACGGCTGCGCGATCGTGCACTCGGACTCCGAAGAAGGCATCCAACGTCTCAACCAGGAAGCGGCCAAGGCCATGGCGCGCGGCAACGCGGCGGGCCTGCCCATCACACCGGAGCATGCGATCCGCTGGATCACCCTGAATCCGGCCCGTGCCCTTGGCATCGGCGAACGCACCGGTTCGATCGAGATCGGCAAAATGGCCGACGTCGTCATCTGGAACCGGGATCCGTTCAGCGTGTATGCGTTGACCGAAGCCGTCTATGTCGACGGCGCATTGCAGTTTGACCGCGCGCACCCCGCCGCGGCGCCGCGATCGGATTTCCTGCTCGGGCAACCGGCCTTGCGTGGAGACGCACCATGAAACTGTCTGCCTTAACCCCCGTCGCTGCGCTGCTGCTGTCACTGACCGCCCAGGGCGCCGCCACGCTGTACCAGCATGCGCACGTCGCAACGGGCCGCGGTGCGGTGCTGAACGACGCCTCCGTGCTCATCGTCGACGGTCGCGTGCGCGCGATCGGTGCCTCGCTCGAGGCGCCTGCCGGCACCACGATCGTCAACGCGACCGGCCGTTGGATCACGCCCGCACTCTTCGGCGGCATCGGCTCGATGGGCGTCGTCGAAGTGAGCGCCGAAGGCACGACGAACGACAGCAGCCTGAGTCTCGGCGAAGTCCGTCCGGAGTTTGATCCGGCATTGGCGTTCAACCCCGACTCGGAACCCGTCGAAGTCGCCCGCGTCGAAGGCGTCGGCTTTGCGTTACTCGCGCCCGAACCCGGCAGTCACACGCACGGTGGCAACGTGATTGCCGGACTTGCGGATGTCGTCACGCTGGATGGGCGTGGGCCGCACGCGCCGACCGCGCTGGTCGTCGAGATGGGCCACCAAGGCGGAGCGCTGGCGGGCGACAACCGCGCCGGCGCGTTCCTGCTCTTGGGCGACGCCTTGGAAGAGGCCCGCCATCCGCCCAAGCCCGGCGAACCGCGGCGTCTCACCGAGGCGGGTCGCTCGACCTTGCGTGAGGTGCTCGCCGGTCGCACGCCGGTGCTCTTCCAGGTCGATCGGGCCGCCGATATCCGTGCCGTGCTGAGCTTCGCCGCACAGCAGCGCGTGAAGGCCATCATTGCCGGCGGCGCTGAGGCGTGGCGCGTGGCGGCGGATCTGGCCAAGGCGCAAGTCCCGGTCGTGATCGATCCGTTCGATGATCTGCCGGCGGACTTCGATCGCATTGCCTCGACGCTCGAAAACGCGGCGCGCCTCGAACACGCGGGTGTCACGGTCGCGTTCAGTCTGCGCACGAGTGCACCGCACGAGGCCCGTAAGCTGCGCCAAGGCGCGGGCAATGCGGTGGCGCACGGCATGTCGTGGGAGCGCGCGTTTGCGGCGATCACGAGCGTTCCTGCTCACCTCTTTGCCGCAGGCGACGACTTGGGCTCGTTGGACGTCGGCCACAAAGCCAATCTCGTGGTGTGGAGCGGTGACCCGCTCGAGGTCACGTCACTGGTCCAGAACGAGTGGCTGGACGGGACGCCGCGTTCGCTCGACACGCGCCAGACGGCGCTGCGCGCCCGCTACCTGGAGCGCTTAACGCGCGGGCAAGCGCGCTAAACGCCCCCGCCAGTGCAAAGGGCCACCCCGCGCAAGCAGGGTGGCCCTTTTGTTTGGGTCCGATCAAACAGCGACGTTTAAGCGCCGTGCAACTCGGCGATATGCAAGCGGCCGGCCACGCGATCCACGACTCGCTTCGGCGGCGGCGGCGGATTTTGGCGGAATCGCTCTAACGCTTCTTTTAAGGCGACCGTGTCGACCATCGGCAGCGTGGCCAGGTGCTCGTCCAGTACGGCGCGAAAGCGTACGTTCGCGTGCGACAACCGAGCGCGCTCCAACACCGGTCGGAAGTAACGATCGCAAAACTCCGGGTCGCGCAACTGCCGCAAGGCCGTGTCGTTTCCTTCGGCCGCGAGCGCCTTGGCACGCACCGCGTAGGTCATGGCGGTTTCGACCAGCGCTTGGGCAAAGCAGCCTTCGCGCTCGTAACACACGCGCAGACGCGCATGGATCTCGGCCTCGAGTGCTAGACGTGCGTGCGCGTCGGTCACCAATTGCGGATCGGCCAACATGCCGTGGAAGGCGGTAAACGCATCGGCTTTGCGTCCGGTGCGGTGCCATTGAAAGGCTTCACGAATCCGCGCAGACGCGTTGTGCACCCGCGCACCAAAGCGCGCTTCGATCCGTTCAAGGGCCGCGTCCACCGTGGGTTTTGGCGTATACGCCGGCACCGCCGGTGTCGGGGCTGTCTCTGTCTTTCGACGCGCAGCTCCGAGAAAACTAAGCACACCCATGCACTACCTCGACGTCAGCGTTGATAAGGGATCAACCGTGGGAGTGAATACTCACCACTGCGAAAACGCCGGAAAGATTGCAGGCTGTAGCCATACCGCGACGCGACCCAGTTCACAGTTGTCCATCGCCATCACGCGCACTGCGATAGCTGCGACTTGAGTCACGTTTTTAAGGGGTTTTTGCGCAGGCTTGTCGGCACGCGTGCGACAGCCGATACGAAGATGAAATCTTTGTAATGCAGCGTTAAGTAGTGTGGAAAGCCCGCCTCCACGGGTTGCGGACGCTAGGAAATCAGTCCCGCGCGTCGTGCCGCGCGCAAGCGCATCGACAGCTGTCCTGTACGAGCGCAGCGTGCGCGCATCGTGTCGATGTAAATGGCGCCGCCGGACGGATGCCGGCGGCGCGTGCGTCGCTCAGTGATGGACGCCGAGCGCATCCAGCAACGACGGGGCGGCTTCGGGCTTGAAGGCACGGAAGTCCTGTCCCATGAACGCCGCCACGGTGGCGGCCAACTGCGACTGGGTGATGGGCGCAACGTTCTGGCGCTCACCGACGGCCGGCACGTCGGGTCCGATGGCCGCGACCCAAATCTCATCCGATCCCGGCTGCTTCACGCCGTGATCGATCCAGTCGTGGCGCCCCCGTCCACGCCCGTGATCGGCCGTGAAGATCAGCGTGGTCGTTCCCTTGTACTCGGGGATCGACTGCAACTGCCGCCACAAATCGGCGACGAAGGCGTCCGCGTTATGCGCCGCCGACAACAGGCCGTCGTAGCGATTCATATGCGCGTAGTTGTCGGTGTCGCCGTAACCGACAAACAGCACGCGGGGATGGCTCTTCGCAAGGTGATCCCGAACCACGATGTGCAACATGGCGTCGGTCGGATCCGGATCTTCGATCATGACCTGCGTCTCGTACAGTTCGCGCAACAACTGACCCCGCGGACTGGTATCCGCCGCGTCAACGAGGTTGCGGCCCGAGCGGATCGTCAGGTGACTGCGGCCTTCATTGAAGATGTCGTGGAAGGTGTCCCAGGTACCGTAGATCTCCACCTTCCCCTTCAACTCGGGGAGTGTGTTTAGCCACTCGTACACGGTCACGTTCGGGTTGATGCCGAATTCGTTCGAACGAATCTTCGGGTCGGCGACGCCGGAGGACATTTCGTTGTAGCCCGGGAACGAAAACCACTGGTCGTTCGTCACGGTCGCCAGACTGCCCTTGGTGCGATTACCAAAGATCTGACCTTCTTTGGCGATCGTGCCCCAGAGAAACGGCATCAACTTGGCACGGCGCTTTTGCACGTCGTCGTCCCAGTAGCGCGCCTTCAAGGTTTTGGCGTCCGTCCAGTTGGATTCCTTGTCGCCGAGTAGGAGCGGATCCGCACCGGAGAACACCTCTTGCCAGCGCAGGCCGTCACTCACCACAAAGACCACGTTACGGGTCTTGAGGGGTTCCGCAACGGCGACGCCCCCCAACCACAGCGCCGCCAATGCGACCGCACACACACGAAGCGTTCCGATCATACGAACCCCCAAGTAAGCAATGGACAAGGCATCAGGATACCCAGAGCACATCGCAGCGACATGTCGGGGTTACGCTAAATACAACCCGCACTATTACAAGAATAAGACGGGAAATCAGGGTTTTGTACGGGATTGCCCTACCTTTCACCCCCAAAAAAATGGTGATCACCCCCATTTCGCGAGGCAATCGCGAAAACGGACTCTACAGGCCAATCGCAGAAGCAAAAGGGTCGGTTCTGCCTAGGTTCGGTCCAAACGGCACTGAATCGGATGGAACGACCCGAAACAGAACGGCCGTAAGGTCCCTTGGGAGAGTTTGGCAATGTCGAATCGCAAGAGTTTCCAACTGGCGCACGCAGTCGCCTTGACCCTCGGCGCGCTCATTCCGGCGACCGCTGCACTGGCCGCCCCGTCGGTCACCTCTGTCTTTACGACGTATTCGGCGGCGGGAACTCCCACGGCGATCAACATTAATGGCTCTGGCCTGTGTGCGACGCCGTGTGTCGCTCCCACGGTCACCGTCGGCGGTACTGCGGTCACTGTGACCTCGACCAGCGCGACCCTGGTCTCGGCCAACCTCCCCTTGCTTTCCAATGGAACCTACACGCTGGTCCTCACCGCAGGCACCACGGGTTCTGCGACCTATGATTTTCCCGTCGCCACCGAAGTCGCCGCAGGCGCGACCGGCGCCACGGGTGCCACCGGCGCGACGGGTGCCGCGGGTGCCGCGGGTGCTGCCGGTGCTGCGGGCGCCGCAGGTCCAGCGGGTGCGACCGGCGCGGCCGGCGCAGCAGGTGCTAAGGGTGCCACCGGCGCGACAGGCGCCACGGGTGCAACGGGCGCGGGCGCGACGGGTGCTACGGGTGCCACGGGCGCCGCGGGTGCCGCGGGTGCGACGGGCGCTGCAGGCGCTACGGGTGCCGCAGGTGCGACCGGCGCGGCCGGTGCCGTGGGTGCTACGGGTGCCGCCGGCGCGGCAGGCGCCGCGGGTGCTGCCGGCGCTAAGGGCGCGACCGGTGCCACCGGTGCGACGGGTGTAGGTTCGACGGGCGCCACCGGCGCCGCGGGTGCGACGGGCGCGACCGGTGCCGCTGGTGCGACCGGCGCCGCAGGCGCGGTCGGCGCGACGGGTGCTGCAGGTGCCGCCGGCGCCGTGGGTGCCACGGGCGCTGCGGGTGCAGTCGGTGCAACCGGCGCCGCCGGTGCCGTGGGTGCCACGGGCGCGGTCGGCGCCGCAGGTGCTGCCGGCGCGAAGGGTGCGACCGGTGCGACCGGCGCAACGGGTGTAGGTTCGACGGGCGCGACGGGCGCTGCCGGTGCGACTGGCGCTACCGGTGCTGCCGGCGCTACTGGCGCGACCGGTGTGGGTGCGACGGGTGCCACTGGCGCCGCAGGAGCGACCGGCGCCACGGGTGCTGCCGGCGCTACCGGCGCCGCGGGCGCTACGGGCGCTATCGGTGCCACCGGTGCCGCGGGTGCAGTCGGTGCAACCGGCGCAGCGGGCGCCGTCGGTGCCACGGGCGCTGCCGGCGCGGCCGGTGCTAAGGGTGCAACGGGCGCGACCGGCGCCACGGGCGTCGGTTCGACGGGCGCAACGGGCGCAACGGGTGCTGCTGGTGCTACCGGCGCCACGGGCGCTGCCGGTGCGACGGGCGCCACGGGTGCTGCCGGCGCTACCGGCGCGACAGGCGTGGGTGCGACGGGTGCCACCGGCGCCGTGGGTGCGACGGGCGCTGCCGGTGCTACCGGCGCCGCGGGTGCCACTGGCGCTATCGGTGCCACCGGCGCCGCAGGTGCGGTCGGCGCGACCGGCGCGGTCGGCGCAACCGGTGTAGCCGGCGCGATTGGTGCTACCGGCGCGGCTGGCGCCGTCGGTGCCACCGGTGCTGCAGGTGCGGCTGGCGCGAAGGGCTCTACGGGTGCGACGGGCGCTACCGGCGGGAACGGTGCGACGGGTGCTACCGGCGCCGTCGGTGCCACGGGTGCCACGGGTGTTGCCGGCGCCACCGGCGCAGTCGGTGCTACCGGCGCCACCGGCGCGGCCGGCGCGACGGGTGCCGTCGGTGCCACCGGCGCAACGGGTGTTGCTGGCGCCACCGGCGCGGTCGGTGCCACGGGTGCCGTCGGCGCCACCGGCGCGCAGGGTGCTCAGGGTATTCAAGGTGTCGCCGGAGCCACGGGTGCTCAGGGCCTGGTCGGCCCCACCGGCGCCATCGGCGTCACGGGCGCGCAAGGCCAGCAGGGCATCCAAGGCGTTCAGGGCGCCGTCGGCGCCACGGGTGCCACGGGCGCTCAGGGCCTGCAAGGTCCTGCGGGTCCGCAGGGCGTCCAAGGTATCGCCGGTGCCACCGGCGCGACCGGTCCGGTCGGTGCAACGGGCGCGGGCATCAGCGTGTTCGGCTCTGCCAACATAATCGCCGGCACGGCCGGTATGGCCACGACGGCCTCGGGCACGCAGAACGTCGGTATCGGCGTCGGCGCACTGGCGGCCAACACGACCGGCTCGCAGAACGTTGCGATTGGTTGGAGCGCGGGTAGCGCGCTCACGACCGGCAGCTACAACATCGACATCGGCGCGAACGGCGCGGCGGGCGAAGCGAACACGATTCGCATCGGCCAGCCGGGCGTTCAGACGAACGCGTTCATTCCGGCCATCACGCAGACCGACCTCACGGCCAACCCGGGTGCGTTGCCGGTGTTCATTGATGCCAGCGGCCACCTCGGTGTCTCGCAGGCCTTTGGCACGCCGACGGCCAACCCGGTAGTCCCGAACGGTACGGTGACGACGAACGGTCCTTGCGCCGTCTCGGACTTGCAGGGCACCTGGACGGTGTACATGAACGTGCAGTCCAACACGCCGATCGGTCAGTTCAATCCGTCGCCGGCGTTCCTCTCGGACGTCTGCTCGGTGTCGTTCAACGCCAACGGTACGGTCAGCAACTTCCTCTGCACGAACTTGTCGTTCAACACGGTCCAGCAGGGAACGAACCAGATTGCGGCGACCGTCGCCCCGAAGAGCTGTGACTTCACGTATCTGCAGCAGGAATCGGTCGGTGGCGCCAACTCTGGCAACCCCCGCTCGATGTACTTCACGCTGGACGCGTCGCGCAACCTGATGATCGGTGTCGTCACGAACACGCTGGCGGTTGGCGTGAACGGCGCACCGAACTTCTCGGGCAGCCTGAACGGTGTCCGGCATCCGTAATCCGCGAATACTGGATCCGAGTCTCTCGGGCCTCGGATCCAGCGATGATGTCTATGTGGTTCTTCTGATGTTGACCCGGCCGTTGCGCCGGGTCTCTTTTTTGGCTCGTCGATCGCGCTCATCCCAAACCGATGGGGTCGAGCGGTGATCCTGACCCGACCTTAATGCGCTCGTGCGCTAGTTTGCGGCGAGACGCGGATCGACGCTCAGCTACGCAACGTCAACTCGGCTGCGCGTAGACGGCCGATCTCATCGCGCACGCGGGCGGCTTGTTCAAACTCGAGGTTCTTCGCGAGTTTCATCATCTC
>Ga0007854_10001794_pt1 | contig 13572 bp, 4 predicted proteins | sample CryBogCBH12Aug08_FD_60382 | JGI IMG/M metagenome (GOLD analysis project Ga0007854, IMG submission 60382) | Freshwater microbial communities from Crystal Bog, Wisconsin, USA - CBH12Aug08 | ecosystem: Environmental > Aquatic > Freshwater > Lake | place: Crystal Bog, Wisconsin, USA | collected...
GCTGGCCGACCATCTGCCCAGCGAAGCCGCCGAAGCCCTGTTGGATTTGGCCGTCGGCGTAACCCCGCAAGTGGCCCAGGCAATCGCCGGGGAGTCCGATCCATTCCTACATCCCGATGCCCAGCGGCGGTTCCGCATGATGAACAACGTGGAAGAATTGGCTAGAGCACTTGACTACCCTTGGGAAAAGTGGACGGTTTTCCTCCATCCGGCACAGTGCCAACTGGTCGAACGCGACTACAGCGGGCCGGCAAGGGTTTCCGGTTCGGCGGGAACGGGCAAAACCATCGTGGCATTGCACCGGGCCGTAACCCTGACCCGTGCCAACCCAGAAGCTCGGGTCCTGCTCACCACATTCTCCGAAAATTTGGCGAATGCCTTGCGCACCAAGCTCAAACGACTCATTAGCAACGAACCACGACTTGGCGAAAGGCTTGAAGTGCATGCGATGGATGCCATCGGTCTGCGGCTCTATGAGCTTAACTTTGGCAAGGCAAAGCTGGCCTCCAACACCCAAGTACATGGACTACTCAACGAAGCGTCCAATCTTGTCGAAGGCCACAAATTCAGCCTGCGTTTCTTGCGAACCGAGTGGGAACAGGTGGTGGATGCTTGGCAATTGGGCGATTGGGAATCCTACCGCGATGTCAAACGCCTAGGACGGAAAACCCGCTTATCGGAACCCCAACGGCGATTGCTCTGGGCAATCTTCGACCAAGTTCGCATCAGTCTAAAAAAACTTGGCCTGATCACCCATGCCGAGATGTTCACACGACTGGCCCACCACCTTGCCAATGGCAAGCCCCCGCCGTTCGATTTTGCCGTAGTCGATGAAGCACAGGACATAGGCGTGGCCCAATTGCGTTTTCTTGCAACGCTCGGGGCGGGCCGTGCCAACGGCCTTTTCTTCGCCGGGGATTTGGGACAGCGGATTTTTCAACAAGCCTTTTCGTGGAAAGCTCTCGGCATTGACATACGCGGCCGCTCACGCACTTTGCACATCAATTACCGGACATCCCACCAGATCAGAACCCACGCCGATCATTTGCTGGGGCCTGAAATGTCCGACGTTGACGGCAATACAGAGGAAAGACGCGGCACGGTTTCCTTGTTCAACGGGTCAGAGCCTAGAATTTTGATGCTGGACACACCGGAAGCGGAAATCCAGGCAGTTGCCCAGTGGCTTTCTCAACTCTCCAATGAAGGCATCAGGCCCCATGAAATTGGCGTTATCGTCCGATCCATAGTCGAGTTAGACCGCGCCAAAGCAGCCGTTGTGCAATCAGGACTAGCCTTCAAACTTCTGGACGAACACGTTGAAACGACGACAGAGTATGTCTCGGTCTGCATCATGCACCTGGCCAAGGGCTTGGAATTCCGCGCCGTGGCAGTCATGGCCTGCGATGACGAGGTCATCCCCTCGCAAGAGCGTATCGAAACCGTCACCGACGATGCCGACCTTGAAGAAGTGTATGACACCGAACGCCAACTGCTGTACGTCGCCTGCACCCGCGCACGGGATCATTTGCTGGTGACCAGCGGTGACGTACCTTCCGAATTTCTTGATGATTTGCGAATTTAGAACAATATAAAACGGCCTAGGAGAAAGCCATGGATCCAAATAAGTGGTTGATACATTTCCTGTTCATTCATGTCAGAAAAACCCAGCCAGACGGGAGGGCGCTCTATGCTTACAAATGCACAGAAGGAAAATACCAAGAATTGCATAGCCAAATTCGACAAAGCATTAGCCCCGCTTTAAGAAACCGTCCACCAAAACTGTTTGAAGCCTTATTTTGCCTGTATGCCGCCGAGACTTGGCGACGCAATCATGACGGCGGGGTTTGGAAGTGGGAGACTGTGTTTGGGTCCGTTGACTGCACGACACCGGAAAACCAAGGCATCATCCGAGAGTGGGTACGCAGAGGATTGGAGTATTGGAAACGGGACATTTTGCACAGCCACGGAGGTGACAAAGAATATCTCATCACCATCGCTTGCGAAGGCGGTTTGCCCTTGAAATTGCTGCAACAGGAAAGCGCAAGCCTCAACCAATACTTCCGGGAATTGCTGGCCGAGCATCATCGCCAGCAACACAGCCCACAGTTTGACATCACCGCCCTGGCCCGGCAAATCGCCGCTTTGCGCCTGCCTAAATCACTGCATCAAGAAATCGTCTACCGCCTCAGCGGCGAGTTGATCCAGGCTATCGTGAACTTGCAAGCCAAAGTCGCCGATGGGGCCGATCCCATCACCGCGTTAGACAAAACGGGAGAACCTTGGCGAAAAACCCTCCCTTTATCATTGGAAGACGACACTGTAAAAGCCTTGCTGCGTGGCTTGATCCGCCAAGCCAAAGACTTGGCCCAAGTTGGCCCGCAACGGCTGCGCTGGCGAAGGCGGTTGATTCCTCAAGCTCAGGGCTGTACGCTGGAGAGCCGTTTGGAACTGCCAAGCAGCGTGACCGGCACAAGCTTGCGGGGATGGACCAACCGGGACAAGCACCCCCCGCGCCTGCGGTTACTCCTGCAAGGTACGGAAGGCATGGAAACCGTAGCCCGTCTGACCAGAACCCAAGGCGATGGGGATTCGGCACGCTATCGCTTGGAAGTGCTGCGCCACAATGGCATCCGATTCACTGGGCGGGCTGCGGCAATAGCCCCTACTATCTGGCTTAGCGATGGCGATACAGAGACGAGATTATCCTCCACCGGTGAGATTGAATTGGGCGAATTGCCCTGGATGTTCGTTGAGCGAGGCGAGGATAAAGAATGGACAGCGGAAGGTTCTGGGCGAACCAAGGAATCACAAGCATGGATTCTAGCCCCATCGGATAGTTCGTTCAGTGTGATTGAAGGTCTTTGCGAAGAAAAAGGTAATGCCCCACAACTCCATCGAACTTTATATGCCATACAGGGCAAGATTCGTTTTGACCTGGCTACGGGCGAATCCTGTCTGTTCCAATGCGGAGCGGAGGGAGAAAGCGAAGAGGAGTGGCGGTTAGAAGGGAACACTCTCGCCATTGCCTTGAACCCCCATCCTGTCTTCCTAGGAATACCGAAACTTGCAGCTATCAACCCCGATGGCAAACGCATTGTCGGCCAGTCCAGACCATTGGAGTGGCGTCCTGTGGACGCACCCAATGGGGTATGGAACAAAGATTTCACGGCGTGTTCTGGGACAGTATGGCTCCGCGCCTTTGATCCCGCTACGCAAACTCTGTGTTTTCGCCGCCAAGCCGATGTATTGCCAACCGGTGCGGGAATAGATGTGATTAGGATCGGAAGCCATGCGGAACCAGGCCGCATCCGTTTATCGGGCCTGCGAGACGCCACTTTCTTCCTGCCACATCTGCCCAATTGCCGTATCGAATGGGAACAACAGGAGGACGGTACACATGAACTCCTTTGCTTTGCTGGTTCTGGACTGATGATCGCACAATTTCCATTGGAATTGCGCTGGCCGGATGGCCGAAAGTTGGCGTTAGATCTGCCGTTTCCCTGCCAAGGTGCTGCCTTTATGCGGGGTGGTCAAGTCCTTGGCAAAGGGCAAACCATCGCGTTGGGTCGACTAGGCGCGGTTGTCGCCGTGGCTCAAACCCTTGGCAACGGCAGCGGTTTCTGGCTGGAGGCTACCGTCAAATCGGACGAGGCTTCCAACCTTCACCGAAAACTGTGGTTGCGCGAACCATTGAAGCCCATAGGAAATGGGCGGTCGCAATTTGAACTGCATCGCTGGCAAGAGCAACTCGGTTCTTTGTTGTCCATGACCCGCAAGCTGGATGTCAGTGCGTTCTTGGAGATTCATGATCGAACCGGAACTGTAGTTGACAAGCTCGAAGTGGCTCGTTTCGATGTGGAATTTACGCCTGATAAAGAACAAGGTTGGGTGAGTCTCTCTGCTGGAGAAGTAAGCCGACTGGAGGAAGACTGGCAAAGCCGGGTGATCGTGAAAATGATCCCGCTTTGGAATCCTGCTGAGGAGGCCAGGGAATTACAGAGGGTCTGCGAAGAAAACACCTCTGCTTGGCAACTCCCTGATGGCTTGAGGCCTGGCCCTTGGTGGATTTTAGGATATGACGGTGATTGGGCGCGTTTTCGTCCCTTGTTGTGGGTTGTGCGGACAGAAGAGGAAGACAACAAGGATGAAGCTTCGCTCGCCCCCACTTTGGAGCAAGCTGTTTGCTCTCGCAATGAATCGCGCCCAAAACGGATGAGTGAGCTGGTAGATGGGTTAGCCAATGATCCTGCACACACGGATTGGGGGCGAGTGTTTGAGTACTTTAAACTCGCCGAAACCTATCCGGCCAGTGCTTTGGATTTGTTGTCGGCATTGACTCGCTCCCATGAAGCTATGGCCTTGGCCCTAATCCGAAGTTCGGAAGATCAATTTGAGGCGGTTTGGACTCTGGCCCATCAACTGCCGTTTTCTTGGCATCTGCTGCCGGTGCGAAGTTGGTGGATTGCCGCTGAACGGCATTTTCAATGGCTCCGCGCTGCATTGAAAGATGTTGATGGCAACAATGCTATGCTGCTGGAACTTTTTAATGGGTTTCGCCAAAGAGCCGTGAGCCGCCAAGCATTTTTCACCCCTTTGTGCGATTGGATGCAGGAAGGGTTGTTTCCACAAACAGGCATAAATGGAAGCGAGTTAAGCCTTGCCAGAGGACTGCCTTCAATTCTTGAGGAGAAGATCAAAGCAGCAGAGCAGGACTTGCAAAGCCGCCATACCGAGGGAGAAAACTGGACAATGGGGCCAATAACCATTGAAGCCACACAGAAGCCGGGATTTCCTGTGACAAGGTGTTATGCAAAGTTTGAAAAGCCATTTAAGGCGGTACGTTGCGCTCCCTTTGTCGGCGCGCATCTCTGTTTACAGGGGCGAAGTAGTTTCGATCGACAAACCGGGCCAGGCGCATGGCTTGCCACACATTCAGGCTTGCCAAACCAATCCTCGGAAGACCTGCATTTTGAACTCCGCCAACTGCGTGATTTTGACCGCGAATGGTTCGATGAAGCCTTCGCTATCGAGCTATGCCTGGGACTTGCCCAACTCGCCAATATAGGAAACCCGCGATGACAGCCCCTTTCCTACCTTTTTACGCCACCCTCGCCACGCAACTAAACCGGGGGGCCAGCCGAGCAGCCTTAGGGCTATTAGGATTTCGCAACGACCCTTTGCGCGAGCATTTACGTAGTTTGTTTGAAGGTATGCCCGGAACAAGGCATTCGTTTTTAGCTGACCCGGTGTTTGAGGCGATGTTTGGCTGGAAAACAGTCAATAAAACATTGGGTCAGTTGTCTGGAAATTTGCTGCATCCAGCTTTAGTGGATGCGCTGGAAAACCCGGCCAAAGATAAAGGAGGGGATTATCTCATCGACCCTTGGGTAGGTGGACAACAACCCTACCGCCACCAGATGGAGGCGTGGACAGCGTTAGCAGAGGAACCGCCCCGTTCTGTGCTGGTCAGCAGCGGCACGGGTTCCGGCAAGACCGAGTGTTTCCTAATCCCTATCCTGAACGACTTGGCCCACGAGACTGACAGCCACCCTGGGCCGTTGGTCGGAGTCAGGGCCTTGTTTATTTATCCGCTGAATGCCCTTATCAAAAGCCAGCGCGACCGCCTCACAGCCTGGTCGGAACCATTCAAAGGCAAAATCCGCTATTGCCTTTATAACGGCGAAACGCCTCCACATTCACCGCCAAATCGGGCGCGTGAGTGGCATTGTGAAGTGCTGGGCCGCAATGAATTACGGAGTAATCCACCACCGATTCTCGTCACCAACGCCACAATGTTGGAATACATGCTAGTGCGTACCGAGGATCGGCCCGTTTTACGACAATCACAGGGTCTATTGCGCTGGATCGTCATTGACGAGGCCCATAATTACATAGGCTCGCAAGCAGCTGAACTGACTTTGTTGCTACGCCGTGTGCTTCATGCCTTCGGCCGCCGTGCCGAGGATGTCCATTTCATCGCCACCTCTGCAACGATTGCCGGGAGCGGCGATGACGGTAAAAATGCCCTGCGTGAGTTTTTAGCTGACATTGCCGGAGTTGGAACGGAGCGAGTCCATGTCGTCATAGGCGAGCGCGAAGTTCCAGAATTGTCAAAATCCTTAACTCGTTTGAACAAATCTCGCCCTAGTCTTGAAAAACTGCATTCGTTACCCCCGCGAGAACGTTATGAAACCCTAGCCGCCGATCCGTGTGTTCGCAAAATTCGCGAACGCTTGATTAGCCAAGCCGAGTTGACATCCAACTTGGCTAAGTTAGCCTTCGACAACGATACGGAAACTGCCCGACGCGAGACTATAGATTTGCTGGATTTGTGTTCCCAGTCTTGGTTGGAAAAACCCAAGGGTCAGAAGGAACCGCTCTTGCCATTGCGTGGGCATTTCTTCCAACGCGCCCAAGATGGTTTATGGGCTTGCGCCAATAGAGAGTGTGCGGGGCGCAAAGAAACCTTGCTGGATGACCCGCGTTGGTCTTTCGGCAAGTTATTTTTTGAGCGGCGGCAACATTGTAATGTTGAGGGTTGCGGTAGTCCGGTTTTTGAACTGGTGCAATGTGGCGAGTGCGGGGCTGAGTATTTATCCGCTGTGGAAGTGTCCGAACAGGGTATCGACAAACTTAAACCAAAACTACACCGCCAAGACGAGGATGAATTTCAGCAGGAATTGGAGCCTGCGGAGGATGAGGAATCAGAAGACGAAGAGGGCGAAATCGGGATAGACGAAGAAACTGGACGAGGATATCCACGTTTACTGGGAGCGGATGACAACCAATATAGCGCAAAGATGGAATTGTGGCCCGACCATAGGCTGGAAAACTGGACAGGCAAACACGGCATACCTGTTTATTTACAAGTCCCAGATGATGAGAGTTTGCTCGTTTGCGCGTGCTGCAAGGAACGCGACCGCTCAGGGCGGCATCTGTTCAAACCCGTGCGCTTGGGCGCACCGTTTCTCCTGCAAACTGCAACCCCTGTATTGCTGGGTCAAATGAAACCCTTTGGCAAGAGCGAAAAAGTGTTGCCTTGGGAAGGTCGCAGACTCATCAGTTTCACCGATAGTCGCCAGGGCACGGCCCGCTTTGCCGCAAAGCTTCAGCAGGAAGCCGAGCGCAATTATGTCCGTAGTTTGCTTTATCACGCGGTTGCGGATCGGGCGCGGCCCATCAGCCATCAACGATTGGAAGAATTGCACCAAGAAATCTCAAAAATTGAGCAGGCAATTGTTATAACCCCATCCCTTAAAGACCTCCTTGGTAATACTCTGGAAGAAAAGCGCAAACAATTAACGGAGCTTTCTACGGTTCCTTTAGGACGGTTGCAATGGTGTGAAGCAATTGACATGCTGCTTGCTAGAGACACCTTTACCAAACTGCTATTACCACCACTGAAAGAGCAATCCTTTGGAGTCGGTGAACGTTCCCTCGCTGAACTATGCCTGTGGCGGGAATTCCTGTTTCGCCCGAAACGTCAATTCTCAATGGAAGGTTTGGGGTTGTTGCGGCTCGATTACAGCGGCTTAAACAGCATAACCCAAATACCAGATGTCTTTGCGCAACGTAGCTTGAAAGTCGATGGATGGCGGGAACTGTTACAGGTCACTCTCGATTTCCTTATTCGTGGCAGAAAGTCAGTAGCCATACCCTACGACATGATGCGTTGGATTGGCTATCCCGGATCACCAACAACCGTTATCCCACCCAACCAAGAAAAACGGCGCGGGCAAGTCACTTGGCCGTCCACTCGCACCCCCACAACCCGCCGCGCCCGTTTGGTGAGGCTGCTGGCCTATGCCTTCAAACTGGATATGGAAAAGGAACAAGACCGGGCTTATATCCAGGAAATGTTGATTGCGATATGGCGGGCCATCCAACCTCTATTAAACTCCACAGAGAGCAATTCCTACCAACTTAACCTGGGATTGCAAACCAGTATTGTCGAAGTACGGGAGGCTTGGGCTTGCCCAGTGACGCGCCGGTTGCTACCCGTGACATTCAGAGGCATCACTCCGTATTTGCCGGAGTCGCCCGATAAATCGTTGGCTGAGTGTGAAAAATTCGACCTGCCCAAGTTGGAAATGCCCTTTTGGAACGAATCGGAAACCGGTGAACGCGAACACTGGCTGGAAAACCATCCGGCCATACAAACCTTACGGGAGCGGGGTTTGTGGACAGACTTGAACGACCGCATAGCCGGATTCAGCCCTTATTTCCGTTCAGTGGAGCATTCTGCCCAAATCCCCGGTTGGCAACTAACCCGCCGTGAGAGTGAATTCAAACAAGGCGGAATCAACCTGCTCAGCTGCTCGACCACAATGGAAATGGGTGTGGACATCGGCGGCTTGTCGGGCGTGGCGATGAACAACGCGCCACCACATCCAGCTAATTTCCTGCAACGGGCCGGTCGTGCCGGGCGACGGGGTGAAACAGCCGCTGTCAGCTTTACCTTATGCAAAAGTACTCCACACGGCGAAGCCGTGTTTAGGAATCCATTATGGCCTTTCACAACTGCATTGGCTATGCCTCGGGTTTCGCTACAAAGCCAGCGCATAGTTCAGCGTCATATAAACGCCATTAGCTTGGCTGCTTTCCTTGCCACACGCGCACCGGATAATATTCTTCACTTACGGGCCGGTTGGTTTTTCGAACCGCCAAACGAGCATCAGAGTGCGCCTTGGGCCATTTTTCAGCAGTGGCTGGCAACGACGGGAGAGGATGAGTACCTTCGGCAAGGTATCCAAGGATTGTTGCGGCGAACTTGCTTGGAGGGTAGGTCAGCCCATTTCGTATTGGCTAATGCCGGTTCAATGATCGAGCAAGTGCGTGAAGAATGGCAAAACGAACTGGCTGCTTTGTTGGAAAATCTCGACGTTGTAAAAACGCCTGCCGGGAGTAGCAAGCCGGAGAAAGCCATCAGTCTTCAACTGGAACGGATTCGCCGGGAGTATCTGCTGGGTGAATTGGCAAACCGGGGTTTTTTGCCCGGTTATGGTTTTCCCACTGGCATAGTTTCCCTGCTCACGTCTACCTTGGATGATTTCAACATACGAAGGCCACCAGACAGGCCGGAACGGGAAGACAACCGCGCCCGCCGTGCCGGTTCGCCTTCCCGCGATTTGGCCTTGGCAATCCGTGACTACGCTCCCGGCACTGATACTGTGTTAGATGGCCGGGTGTACCGCAGCGGCGGGGTGACGCTGAATTGGCAGATTCCCGCCGAGGCGGATGCCGGGCCAGAAATCCAATCCCTTCGCTGGGTGTGGCGTTGCCAGTCTTGCGGCGGCAATGGCACTTTGCCGACTATGCCTGCGAGTTGCCCACAATGCGGTGAAGGCAACTCGCAGAAGCTGACCCGTTACGAATACCTGCAACCCGCCGGTTTCGCAGTGGATATTCGCTGCAAGCCGCACAATGACATCACCACCCCACAATACATCCCGGTGCGCGATCCGCTGATTTCCTTGGAGGGTGCGCCATGGTTGGCGTTGCCATCCGCCGCCTTGGGCCGTTGCCGGGTCAGTTCACGTGGAGCTTTGTTTCACCGTACCGACGGATTGCACGGAGAAGGTTATGCCCTCTGCCTACGTTGCGGTTTTGCCGATTCGATGAAGGCCGACCGCAGTTTGCCCGACACGCTGGTCGGCCATAAGCGTTTGCGCGGCGGGCGTAATGACGACCGTGAACAGGAATGCCCCGGCAACGAAGAGCCTTGGGCAATCAAACAGAGTGTTCGCTTAGGGCTGGAGACACATACGGATGTGTTTGAACTGCAATTGCATGACGTTGCGGGCCGTCCTATCGAGCGCATTGCCGCGTACTCTCTGGCTGTGGCTTTGCGCACTGCCTTATCCCAGCAGTTAGGCATTGAGGAGCGGGAAATTGGATGCACGGTACAAGCTAGGCTTGATGGCGCAGGCCATGCCACACAGTCCATTTATCTGTATGACACGGCCAGCGATGGTGCGGGTTATGCGACACAAGCCGTTTATGGCCTGAAATCATTGTTTGTGTCGGCTAAAAAGGCTCTGGAATGTCCCCGCGACTGCGATGCCGCCTGCCAAGCCTGTTTGCTAACTTATGATACCCAGCATCATGTCGATGATTTGGATAGGAAAGCCGCGTTGGCCATCGTGGACGAGGCTTTCCTCAATGCGCTGGAGCTGCCCGCCTATCTGCAAGCCTTCGGCCCCCAAACTACCCTGGAAATGGAACCTTTGGGGCTGGCTTTACTCAGGGAATTGCAGCACCACACGGCAAGCGAACTACGGGTTTTTCTTGGCGGGGACGTGAAGCAATGGGAGCCTTTGGCGTGGCGGTTACGCGATGAACTCTTAAACCTTAAAGATACCACCATAGTATTGCGCATCATCTTGCCACGACCCTGCCCGGATACCTTGGATGATGCCCAGCGAGGCGAATTGGCAGCCTTGCTGGCGGTAGCAGGGGCAGAAGTGCATGTTTCACCTAGCTTGGAAATGCGAGGCGGTTTGCCACTGGTCTTGGCCCTTGGTCACGATCATGGAAGTAGCCTTTGGGCTTGTAGTCAAGCGGATGCCTTAGCACCCTCCTCTCTCTGGGGTAGCGGCGATTTGGGTGCGCAGTTTGTCCGATTCAACGATTCGAAAACGTTGCAGCCTATTCCCGAACACTGGTTTCACCTTCAAGTCGATGCCTTGCGACCAAGTGCCGATAAGATGGCGGAATTGTGCATTGGCCAAGAACTGAATGTTCCCCGCAAAGACTTCGGGCCAAAGGCCTGGCGTTTGCTATTAGAAAAAGCCCCTGCTCTGAAAGCCAGGCTTGAGGCGGGTACATCATTGGTCGATTTGTCTTACACAGACCGCTACCTTCGCTCGCCTTTGGCAGTTATTCTACTTTATGAATTGATTCAGCCGCTCACCCACTTTTCGTGCGGGCTAGCAAGGGATACAACATTGAGCATTGTTACTAGCCGCATAGAACGGAACGATTTGCTTGACCCGCGATGGCTGCATCAAGATTGGCGCGACAGCACACACCGTCGATCTGCATTCGAGGCGCTGTTCAATCCCTTGGGACAATTCAATTATTCCGAAAAGGCCAATGCCGATTTACCCCATGCACGGGTTTTAATGCTGAGGTGGTCGGACGGGGCAGTTTGGGAGATAAGGCTTGACCAAGGATTAGGCTATTGGCGGACTGGGTTGCGTCATCTGTTTCCCTTCGACCAAAGTGAAAATAAACAAATGGCTGAGCTAAAATCTGCATCGCCCCGGCTGGAAGCAAGCAATCCTCATCACCTCACTTATTGGTATGTATTGCAAAGGATATGACGATTTGAACGATCACACAGATTGATCAAATAGCCTGATGGTTGGAATGCGAATGCTGGAAACCCTTCTTACAATCAACTCGCCGGACATGAACCTGCTCGATAAGATACAACCCTTTTACGTCATGCAATTGCTAAACCGCGCCAAGGCATTGGAACAGGCCGGCGCGGATGTCGTCCACATGGAAATCGGCGAGCCGGATTTCCCCACGCCGCCCTTGGTCGTGAATGCCGGGATAGAGTTTCTTTCCAAAGGCGAGGTGAAATACACACCCGCAGCCGGTTTGTCGGCCTTGCGCGAAGCCATTGCCCGGTTTTACGCGGAACGTTACAACGTGGAAGTGCCTGTCAGTCGAATCTTTGTCACCCCCGGTGCTTCGGGGGCGGTGTTGTTGGCCTTGGCGGGCTTGTTGGAACGGGGCGGCGAAGTATTGCTGTCCGATCCGGGTTATCCCTGTTACCCCAATTTTGTGCGGCTGCTCGGCGGCGAACCGCGCCTTGTTCCAGTAGGCGTTGAAACGAATTTCCAACTTGACGCGGCAACGCTGGGTCGACACTGGACACCGCAAGCGAGGGGCGCGGTCATGGCCTCGCCTTCCAACCCGACTGGCACGATGACCGATGGCGCAACTTTACGAGAAATCGCCGATTTTATCGATGCACACGGCGGGTTCTGGCTGTCCGACGAGATTTATCACGGGCTGGTGTATGGCGAACCGGCCCGCAGTGCCCTTGAGTTTTCCGAGCAAGCCTTTGTCGTCAACAGCTTTTCCAAATACTTCGGCATGACTGGCTGGCGTTTGGGCTGGGCGGTCGTCCCAGAAGCCTTCGTCGGATTGGCAGAACGTCTGGCGCAAAACCTGTTCATCTCCGCCCCCACGCATTCGCAAATGGCCGCGCTGGCGGCTTTCAGCCCGGACAACCTGGCGGAGTTGGAACGGCGGCGGTGCGAGTTTGAAACCCGGCGTGATTTTCTATTGCGGGAATTACCCGGCCTAGGATTCGGCATTCCGGTTCGGCCCCAAGGCGCGTTTTACATCTATGCCGATTGCAGCCGGTGGACCGATGACAGCTTCGAGTTCGCTTGGCGACTGCTGGAAGAAGCCCATGTCGCCGTCACACCTGGCAAGGATTTCGGCCTGAACGAACAGCAACACCATCTGCGTTTTGCCTACACGGCCTCGTTGAGGCATCTGAACGAAGGCTTAAGGCGGATTCGGGATTTCCTAGGCCCACCTTGATGCGCTATGTTAGAAACCTTCAAGCTAGAGCATCTTTTTTCCCAGGAAAAATTGGAATCTTATATGGCGGTCCAACAAGATTCTTTCATGAGTAATTTTTCCTAGGAAAAATTTAAAGTGCCAGCAGTAAGCTGCTAGGGCAACTTATAACGTACTCTTATTGATAGAGTGAACGGCAACCACTTCTTTGATTTTTTCTAACAGAGAGTCGTCAACCAATTGTGCAACTTGGGATGAAAATAAAAGAAAAGATCCTTTTGCACCTTTCTTGAAGGTGAACAGTGACTCTCCTTCAGCGTTTGTGTATTTTATGCTTGTAGATGACTGAGTGTGGATGATTTTTCCCTCACCTTTTTCATTTCTATCGAATTCATACAAATGTCGAATCTCATCTTTTCCCAATTTTCCTGCCTCTATCTTTGGGATCAGCTTGATTACCGCATCGTCTCCTAATATTTCGCATGCCTTGGCAATTTCATATCCAACACGGTAACCAATTAGTGATATGTTATTGAATTCTTTAACAACCTCCTGAGAAAGTCCTGCAAACCCTAGGTAGTAGGAAATAACTGAATTTGATAGCCTTTCCATTTCAGCAAGTTCTGTACGGGTTTTAAATAATTCATTGTCCAATGCTCTTTTATAGCTGCATGCCCTGGCATAATCGGAAATATCTTTTCTTTCCCTGTTCTCAGCCTGCATGATTATGTAGGCTTCTTGGTCATTCATCTCACGTACGGCTACCAACAATTTTCGCTGAGTAGCTATAGCAGCAAGCCAGCGAACATGACCACAGATGATCTCAAAGCGATGCTTTTGATCATTGTCTGGATGTTTGATAGTATTTCACGGTTGACTGCATCAAATGCTGATATCGCTCGTCGATAGTTTGTTGGTCGCTTCAGTGATTTTCCCAATTTATCGCGTATATTGTTGATATCGGCAAGTGTGTACACACGCCTTCCGTCTTCGTTTTTTTGGGGTTCAGGAATATCTCCACATCGTTCT
>Ga0007854_10001797_pt1 | contig 13565 bp, 8 predicted proteins | sample CryBogCBH12Aug08_FD_60382 | JGI IMG/M metagenome (GOLD analysis project Ga0007854, IMG submission 60382) | Freshwater microbial communities from Crystal Bog, Wisconsin, USA - CBH12Aug08 | ecosystem: Environmental > Aquatic > Freshwater > Lake | place: Crystal Bog, Wisconsin, USA | collected...
CCCGATAGTAGTGCGGGGCGACTGGCAGATCTCACGTTGAGTACTCATGTGGGGGTTGAAGCCTGTTCCAATAACCTGGCTCCCACGACGAGCACAACAGTTATGCTCGCTTTGAGTGATGCCTTGGCGATAGCAGTCATGGATCGCCGTAATTTTTCGAAAGAAGACTTTGCTCGGTTTCACCCGAGTGGAACGCTCGGAAAGCGTTTGCTCCTTCGGGTCTCTGATGCCATGCATGCTTTCCCAGATATTGCTGTCGCCAGTTTGGAATCTTCAATTTTGGATGTCATGCAGGCGATTACCAAAGCTGGAGTTGGCGCGGCTTGTATAGTGGATGAAAATCGATCGCTGATCGGGGTTATCAGTGATGGAGATCTTCGTCGTCACTTCGTTACGGCCGAGCGACCGTTTGAGGCGACGGCTGCTGCGATACTGAATCGCAATCCTTCAACCATCACTCCTGACCTATTGGCAGTCGAGGCATTGGAGATTTTCCAGAATCATCCCCGAAAATTAGGGGATCTTCCGGTGATTGAAAGCGGAAAAGTTGTTGGTCTACTTCTTTTAAAAGACCTGCTCAGAATCGGGATCGTGTAGATTTCCACCGCTACTAGATGCAGTGTTTTGGTGCTATCAGGTACCCGTTGAACCTAACTGCGTTTAGTCTCCAGTGTTATCCCCATGCCAAGACGTGGGGGACGTATCACGGTGGGAAAACGGTGCATAAATCGTGCCTAACCTGTTGGCAATTTGTGCGCAATTTTTGTCTTGACTTTCTACAGGTTGTGGTTAGATAATGCTTAGGCCACTACAGGTAGTGGTTTGAAGGGAAGCGATGCATTGTCCGTTTTGTGGTTACTACGATCAGAGAGTCTTAGACTCTCGCCCTGCACGAGACGGAGAGGCAATCCGTAGAAGACGCGAATGCATAGGATGCGGCCGTAGATTCACGACGTTTGAAGAGCCGGAAAGGCCGCGTCTTTTTGTGATTAAAAGAGACGGATCGCGTCAAGAATTCAGCCGTGACAAAGTTCTGAGTTCCTTAGTTTTGGCATGCCGCAAACGCCCGGTGGATGTCGAGACCTTAAGGCAAGCTTCTGAGCGCGTTGAGCGAGATCTTTTCCAAGAATTCGAGGAAGAGGTCCCGTCCAAGTCGATCGGTGAGCAAGTTCTCAAGGAACTCAAAAACGTGGATACGGTCGCTTATGTCCGCTTTGCAAGTGTGTACTTCGAATTCGAAACTGTTGTCGATTTCGAAGAGATTATCAGTTCAGTACAGAGAGAAGTAGCCGGAGAGGCCGTGCTACGTTGATTCTAGGGGAATGGATTCACTATGAAAATTAGCCGTTACTTCACTAAAGAAGGTGCCGACCCGTATGCAGGCATCCCATTCGAGCCGCGCAAGAGCGAGATTCGAAATCCGGATGGCTCAACCGTTTTCTTGATGGAAGACGTGATGGTTCCCGCTCATTGGAGCCAGGTTGCTACCGATATTCTCGCCCAGAAATATTTCCGTAAGGCGGGGCTCACGGTTGGACAGATCAATGGGGTCGAGGGCAATGTGAATGCCCAATTTTTGGTCCCCACAGCAGAGCATGAAACCGATAGTCGACAAGTGTTTCATCGCTTGGCCGGTTGCTGGCGACACTGGGGGGAAACTCACGGCTACTTCACCACCCCTGAAGACGCTCAAGCCTTTTATGACGAATTGGTTCACATGTTGGCAATGCAGATTGCCGCTCCGAATTCTCCTCAGTGGTTCAATACCGGGTTGCACTATGCCTACGGAATCACGGGCGTTGCACAAGGACACTATTATGTCGACCCTAAGACGGGTGAACTAAGTAAGAGCCTCAATGCCTATCAGCGACCTCAGCCCCATGCCTGCTTCATCCTAAGCGTCAAAGATGACCTTGTGAATGAGGGGGGCATCATGGACCTGTGGACTCGGGAAGCCCGAATCTTCAAGTACGGATCTGGTGTTGGAACGAATTTCTCCAAGATTCGTGGAGAGAACGAGAAACTTAGCGGTGGTGGCAAGTCCAGCGGATTGATGAGTTTCCTCAGGGTTGGTGACCGAAGCGCAGGCGCGATCAAGTCTGGTGGCACCACGCGACGAGCCGCCAAGATGGTCTGCTTGGATGTTGACCATCCCGATATCGAGACGTTTGTCAATTGGAAGGTCATTGAGGAGCAGAAAGTTGCTTCGTTGGTAACTGGATCCAAATTGAATGAACGACACCTCAATGCGGTGATGAAGGCTTGTTGGCAACCCAATGGTCCTCTAACAGATGAGCAAACGCCTGATTTCAATCCTCGATCAAACTACGAGCTTCGTAAAGCCATTGCGGAAGCCAAATTGGACGAAATCCCGCTGAACTACATTCAGCGAGCCATTCAGTTTGCACAGCAAGGGTTCAAGGCACTGAAATTCCCGACCTATGACACCGGTTACGAGTCAGAAGCCTATTTGACGGTTTCAGGTCAAAACAGCAATAACTCTGTTCGTATCTCAAACGAATTCTTCCAGGCTGTTGAGCGAGATGAAGAGTGGGCGCTCAAGGCAAGAACCAACGGGAAGACGGTCAAGAAAGTTGACGCCAAAGACCTTTGGGAGCAGATTTGTGAAGCAGCTTGGAACAGTGCCGATCCAGGTCTTCAGTACGACACGACCATCAACGAGTGGCATACCTGCCCTGCTGATGGACGGATCAATGCGAGCAACCCTTGCTCCGAGTACATGTTCTTGGACGACACAGCATGCAACCTGGCCAGCATCAACCTTGTTCGGTTCTACAACACAGAGACCGGAGAGTTTGATATCGCCGGCTATGAGCACGCAATTCGCATCTGGACCATTGTTCTAGAAGTCTCGGTGCTTATGGCTCAGTTCCCGTCCCGAGAGATTGCTCAACTCAGCTATGAGTTCCGAACACTCGGATTGGGATATGCCAACCTCGGCGCCCTTCTCATGCAGATGGGAATTCCGTATGACAGTTCGCAAGGATTTGCGATCACTGGTGCCTTAACTTCGATCCTGGGTGGCGACAGCTATGCAGCCAGCGCTGAAATGGCAGGCGAATTGGGAGTATTCCCAGCGTTTGACCGCAATCGAGAATCGATGCTTCGAGTCATTCGAAATCACCGACGAGCGGCGTATAACGCACCGAAGGATGATTACGAAGGATTGAATATCTACCCAGTGGGAATCAATCAGGCAGATTGTCCAGAGAAGTTATTGCAGGCAGCTCGCGCTTCGTGGGACCGGGCTGAAGCCTTGGGATCTGAGCATGGATTCAAGAACGCGCAGGTAACCGTATTGGCTCCGACGGGCACCATTGGCTTGATCATGGACTGCGATACCACCGGTATCGAACCGGACTTCGCATTGGTTAAGTTCAAAAAGCTTGCCGGTGGCGGTTACTTCAAGATCATCAACCAATCGATCCCGCCCGCATTGACCAAGTTGGGCTATACCGAATCTCAGATATCGGACATCATTGGCTACGCTTTGGGTCACAAGACTCTGAGAGGGGCTCCGTTCATTAACCATGAATCCCTTGCAGCCAAAGGGTTCACCAACGAGGCTCTCGACCAACTCGAAACCGCCCTACAGAATGCATTTGAAATCGGCTTTGCCTTCAATAAGTGGACGTTCGGTGAGGAGTTCTGCAAGGGTGTTCTCGGCTTCTCAGAAGATCAGTTGAACGATTGGCAGTTCAATATGCTGATGGAATTGGGCTTTACAAAGGCAGAAATCGATGCTGCAAATGAATACGTCTGTGGCACTATGACGGTCGAAGGTGCTCCCCATCTTAAGTCCGAGCATTTACCGGTCTTTGATTGCGCCAATCGATGCGGAAAGAAGGGACAGCGATTTATCAGTGCCAACGGCCATATTCGCCAAATGGCGGCTGCTCAGCCGTTCCTATCTGGTGCAATCTCTAAGACAATCAACCTTCCAGCAGAGGCCTCAATCCAAGACGTTAAGGATGCCTATTGGCTTTCTTGGACGCTGGGTCTTAAAGCCAATGCACTCTATCGAGATGGATCCAAACTCAGCCAGCCCCTCAATTCATCTTCTGATGATGCGGCCGCGGCAATTTTGGAGGCTTCGATTGAGGAGGAGTTCGCGACCCCAGTTGCAGTAGCTTCTACAGCGGCTATTGTTCCGGAACCCGAAGTTGATCCAGTCATGGAGATTGCGACGAAGCTCGTCTACCGATATATCTCCAAGCGAAGAGTTATGCCTGGTCGACGCCGTGGATATACGCAAAAGGCTCGCGTGGGTGGCCACAAGGTTTACATCAGAACAGGTGAATTTGAGGATGGAGCTTTGGGCGAGATCTTCATCGACATGCACCGAGAGGGTGCGGCATTCCGAAGTTTGATGAACTGCTTCGCAATTGCGGTCTCGCTCGGTCTGCAATACGGTGTTCCGCTTGAGGAGTTCGTTGAGGCGTTTGTCTTCACTCGGTTCGAGCCAAATGGTTCGGTTCAGGGACACGACAATATTAAGATGTCCACTTCAGTCATTGACTACATCTTCCGAGAATTGGCGTTGAGCTACCTTGGTCGCACCGACCTGGTTCAGGTTAAGCCCGAGGATCTTCGAGGAGATTCGATCGGGAAACCCAATCAATCCCCAGCATTCGAAGATGAAAAGGTAGAGAGCAACGACTTCAAAGGGCAGGTCCCTGGGCGAGCTCATGATGACCACACTGCAGCCGGTTTCAGGCCAAATGCAGGACAGGATGCGTTACCTTTCGACAATAGCCCTCATGCAGTCGGTAGTCCGACTTGGGAAATTGAGCAGAAGCAGAAAGCAGCGCCTGCGCAATATGAAGAGCGAGTGGTGAGTGGACATGGGGCAAACGTCAAGGTATTGATGGAATCCACCGAAGTCCGTCAAGCGCCCAAGCCAGTGAATTCTGGAGCGCTTATTGCGGAGAAAATTCGACAGGCTCGTTTGAAAGGCTATGAAGGGGATCCTTGCACTAACTGCGGAGCGTTCACTATGGTTCGCAACGGGGTCTGCTTGAAATGCGATTCGTGCGGTGAGACGAGCGGTTGTAGCTAGGCCGTTCGTGACTTTGAAATCAAAAGGGGCGTGTCGTTTGACACGTCCCTTTGTTGTTATCTATGGTGTCGAGAATTTAAACGAGTCTTTCTAGCAAAGACGTATTTATAAATCAGAGCGTTTGATCCCCCAGTAAGAATCAATGGCCTTTTTCCAATCTCCTTCGGTGAATGCAGATGACACGGTAAAGATTAGGCCGTCAGGAAATCCTGTGCGGAGTTTCATATTCTCTTTAGTTGCATCCATGGTCGACGTTGAATACAGGTAGTCCGAAATTGATTTGTAAATCTGGAATCGGTCCGCCTGACTCATTCCGCGGTCGGTTGCAAGATAGGCACGAACCATTGATTTTTCGTCAATTCTCAAGTCCGTCCCCTGGAATGAAACGAAAGTCATCAGGAAAGAGAACAGGCTCGGATGCTTGTCAAACTTCAAAGCGAATGCCAGCATTTCACTATTAGTTTTTGTCGGTGGGGTGTCACGTAGTATCATGCCGAGGTCTAGTCTAGGCCCAACCAGAGTAGTAGTACCAGCTAGAATACGTAATTCTTCAATGGTGTCCTCAGATAAGGATCCCAACTGAAAAACATCGTCAAAAAATGGCTCAAATCCTTGAGGAGTGCCGAGGCGCCCCGAGAGAAAGTCCATACTCTAATTTCATCGGGTTTTCCTTGAGCCAAGGCATGGGCATATTGACCTAACTCAACGTATTCTTGTTTCCTCTTGGCGAAAGCCAAAGATCCTATGGAAGTGTTCCTGATAAGAAAGTTACCGAGAAACCACTGAAGTTCCTCGGTATCCACTTTAGGACGCGAGGAGATGTAGTCAAGGAGAGTTCGATAGAATGGACTGTCTCCTTTTCCTTTGAACTTCAAATGTTCTACTCTTAGGGGCGCTGCTGCAAAGAGGCTTGAGATTTGATTAAGTTTGATGGATGAAGCTAAGACAACGACCGGCACACCTGGTCTGAGCCCAATTGGGCCAAGAATGGCTTCCTTAACGGTGTGTTGATCTGTCTGGAAAGCAGCCTTTCTTCCGCTGTCGAGAGGGTAGTAAAGGGAAATGGTTTGATCAGAAATTGGTGCCGCTGAATCAAGGATTTTAAAAGTCTGGTGGTATTTACCGCTAGTGCCAGTTGAGTCTGGCTCTGGAGGTGCTATTGGTACCAACAGGAGCGTAACAGTCGGTTCCTCGTTTGGAACTCTACTGGCAAAAAAGGCATCTCCATTCCTAACTGAATCTGGCGTTCTAAAGGATCGTAGCCAAGATTGGCCCTGAGCATAACTCCAAGAATTAATTCCCAAGGCCAAGGCAATCAAACTGGAAATATGGGATCGGATCAGCATGGTTGGGAAAATTAGTGCCATTGAACAACGGTGGTGATCAATGATTTTTGTGTGAAATTGGTTGGGGCTTGCAGTATGGGATCCGTTTAGCTGTCGAAGCAGTCATAGCTGATCCTCCTCGCAATGATTGCGAGTTTGTTTTCCCCATTCAAGCCGATCAAACCAATGATCTTACGCTTTCTTAAATGTCTTAACCCAATCGATTCCTGATGGAGTGAGGGAATATCCCTTGCCGTAGTCTCCTGCGCGGCACTCAGAGCTGACTGCTCTTGGTCCGGGACGGATAAGCCCACGTAGACACAGACTCCAAGCGCAGTCCATCAGGAGCCTGTCTACCAGGACAGCTCCGTGAACTTCAGTTCCCGGAGGTGGAGGAGCGTTTCGAATCTCCTCGTGTACCCACGGGAGAAACAGGTCGTAGTCATGAGAATGGCGCTGCATCGGTCCATTCGGATCTCGCAGAGTTTCCCAGATGAACTCTCGGAGATACTCCTCCGTTTCCTCGACACCCCTCAAAAGCAAACCTCGAGTAGCTAACAGCATGATCAACTATACGACGCTTATTGATTGCCAGAGTTTGCCGGAAGAGAGAAGACATTCGGGATCCAATGAACTGAGTGTTTTAATGAGCACTATATTCCGGATCGTTAGCGAGTGAAGTTCTCATGAGAAGCAACACGTTCATCGCCTGACTTCTGCTCTCAGTGAATATTCCAGGTTTTGAGCGTGAAGTATTTCGAAGTCCCAATAAGTTACATGTATTAATACTGGGTAATTGAACGAAAGATATCGAATCTTCCTCTTGAGTATTGGAGCTTCAGCGTTCAAAAGTGATTGAAGCTTTAAGGGTGAGCTAATGAACAAAGTAGTGTTAAGTTCTATGGTGACTACCTTGCTGGCGATTTCGAGCCAAGCAATGGCAGCGCATTGGCAATTTGTATCTGTGACAGACGGGGCTCTGGGATTTATTGGAGGTCCAGGCGCGAGTAGGAGCGCAAGGTCACTTATAAACGTGACGATAAACACCGGGCCCTATAAACAGGAAATCTACGGAACAGGAACATTCCCATTTTATGGGGAGAATGATTACCTTGCTGGACAAGGCTCAAGTGGTTCCGGGCTATTTACCTATAACAGCTATACGAACTCGTATTATCAATTTGTGTACAAATGGGTCTCCGACAGTCCCAGCGATGTACCGCCGAGTCCAAATCAGAATATTGGTGCGCTAGGATATCAGCTCTCTCGAGTTCAAAGCTATGGGTGTAATATCACAACGTCCGGTACGACCTATCTTCAAAATTGGACGGGAAGCATTGTGTTTCTGACCGCACAACTTACGGTGCCGTATTCCTCAGCGGCACCTCCCAAAGCCTATCCAAATGCCCAGACGACAGCTCATGACTTAGTGTCACTCAATAGCCAGTTGTACGTGCTGTCTGCCAAGAACGTGGGTGGAGCCTCTATAAGTCTCACAAATGGGGTGACTTATGCCACTATCACCAATTCTCTCAATGACATGAGTGGCAATTGGGCTGTGAATTTTGGATCAAATGGTAACGGCCCAGGATCATATACCGTGATTTGCGGAACTCAGACGACTTCCTATGTTGGCCCAGCTTTGATTGGAGCATTACCGATCACCCTCTGATGCTTGGTCAATGCTACATACTGCTGAGCTGAATCCTAAGGAAGAATCCAGAAAGGGTGAATCTGGCTGGGGTACGCGCTTCTTCGAACATTTGTTATTGCTTGTACGAAATGAAGCGACAACAGTTGTTGGTATCTGGCTCTGTCACCTTTAGGTGGCAGAGCCAGGCTTTTGGTTTATTGACCCTTGTCGGTCATATCGGCGCTTTGAGAGTAGTTGTCACCCATCAGATGGGTGCAGAAATACTCATAGAGCATCTCATTGAAATAAGGCTGTAGGTCGCCATAACCATGAGGTTTGCCGGGCATCAGCATGAAATCGAACCGCTTATTTGCTCGAATGAGAGCGTCAATTAAGCGGTAGGTACCGGCATAGTGGACGTTGTTGTCCATGTCGCCATGCACCAAAAGGAGTTTGCCTTTCAGGTTTGCCGCAATCTCAGCATTGGTTGGAACGTGAATCTCAAAGTGAGACTCACCTGCGGTTGTCGTTTGGGTTCCAGTGCCTTGGTTTCCTCCCGTTCCAGCGCCATTGCGACGGCGTCTTTGCTGTTGTTGCTGTTGCGGATCGTCAGACGCTAACGGCAATAACAAGCGATCCAAGATCACGGCATCCTGGTACGATTGGGCGAATTCCTCGTCGTCATTCGACTGCCAATCAACCGGAAATTCTTCATCTACATCCGGACCGCCAGCTCCGCTACCTGCAGCGCTAGTGGCAACCGGTGGCTTAACCGGTCCAGCAACCTCACGCAGACCGTGATACTGCTCCGACCAATTCTGATTGTAAATGTTGTTATCGTGATTGCCTGAGCTAGAAACGCCGACTTTGAAGAATCCGTTGTAAGGTGGAAGTAGCATGGCAGCAGCGGTCATAAAGCCACCGCCTGAGTGACCAAATATTCCAACTCGGTCTGTGTCGAGCCATGGGTAGATCGCGCCGAGTTGTTCAACACCAGCCTTCTTGTCCGCCAGTCCATAGTCACGAAGATTGAAATAGCCGAAGGTGTCGTACGCCTTGGATCGCTTGGGATTACCACCTCGGTTGCCAATTTGAACGACGATGAACCCCAATTGGGCCAGCCGCTGAGTCCCTGCGGTTGCGGAAAAGGTGGTATTCACACTTTCGGTCTGCGGGCCTGGGTAGACGTTGAGGATGACCGGATACTTCTTTTTGGGATCGAAGTCAAATGGCTTCCACATAGCGCCATAGATGTCCGTAACGCCGTCAGCTGCCTTGACCTTGAATGCTTCCGGCATTTTCCAACCGGTTTGGTAAAGACGGGTTAGATCGGTTTCTTCCAGCTTCATGATGACCTTGCCCTTGTCGTCTCGAACGACAGACTGAGGGGCAAGGTCAACGCGCGAATAGCTATCGACTTCGTAGTGATGCTTGGGAGAAAGGACAGAGGTGTGATCACCATCACCTTGGTCGAGCAGTGTGAGTTCTGTGCCTTCCAGATTGGCCCGATAGAGGTGGGTGAAGGTAGGGTTCTGGTCAGCTTCGCGTCCGTTGCCTTGAAGCCAGATTTCGCCTTTATCGCCATCCAACTCGACGATTGAGTCAGTACGGAACGGGCCAGAAGTAATTTCATTCTTGAGCTTTCCGTCGTTTGTGTAGCGATAATATCGTCCCCAGCCACTTCGCTCTGACCACCAGATCAAGTCTCCGCCGGGCTTGACATATCGAACTGGCTGAACCCCTATAAAGCCCGTTTCTGTTGTTTCGGTGATCAATGGCTTCAACAAGTTGATCTTCATGTCGACATCACAGAGTTCCAAATTCCTTTGGAGGCGATCTCGACGAGCAAATCGGAGGTGATCAGAATTTTCGAGCCAGTGAACGTCAAATAGTTGCTGGTCCTTCCATTTCTCGATCTTCATTCGTTGAAGACTTTTGCTATCACGATGGAAGACATACAACTCGGTCTGGGTCACGTCAACGTCTCCGGGCATGGAGTACTTGTACGTCACTACCTCTGGTCGAGGCATTGCCAAGGAGTTCACTAGATAAAGATCTTTGACTTTACGAGAATCGCGTCGCTCAATCGCAAACGATTTAGAGTCAGGAGACCAGACGGCATTCACTCGTACGCGCTTTTCTTTCGCATCTGCGGCCGCGGCACCATAACCGTAATCTTTAACCCCGTCCTTGGTCAACTGGATCGGCTTATCCTCAGCGCTTACTTCGGCATAGTATAAGTTTTCGTCTTGAGCATAAACAAAAGCCTTCTTGTCTGGTGAAGTGTTTCGGAAGTTGGCATTGGGTCCACGCTGGCCACGACCTGCTCCAGTGCCGCGTTGACCACCGAATCGAGCAGGAGGTGTGCCATCATCCTCAGGCGGGTCGTTGGGACTGACTTTGCCCACAGATTTGACATTGCCAGTGGCCACGTCACATTCGTACCGTGTCCCTTCCACTACAAACCGGAACGCTTTACCATCTTTGGTGAAGGTAACAGTGGTGATCGGCAAATTAGTTGTGTCGTAAGGTTTATGGACCAATTCACTCAATTGAGCTGCCATTTTTGCAGGATCAAAGAGCAGATGTTTTGACCTGGCATGGGGATCCACACGGTAGAACTTGGTTCCCGAACTATCTTTCCAACTGTACCAAAACACTTCAGTATCGTTGATCCAATGGGGAACGACGCTCGCGCTGAAGACGTATTGCTGAAGATATTCGGTGGTAAACCTGTTTGCCAGTTTCCAATTGGCGTGGTTTACTGGTTTTGGCAAATTGTCTGCCTGAGCCATGCCCAAAAGGGCGACCGCGCAAACTGACCAAGTCGCAATCCTAAAAGGTGTTGAGGGAGAAAATGGTGATAGATGTCGAACCCTTGAGATTCGACCGACTGAGTGATTCCCCATTCGACTATTATCGAACTTCAAGCTTTTGCGTTGGGAATGGTTAGAGGATTCATACTAACGGGCAAAGGCTGATGGCACTTATGAGAAATCGTCTATTCCCATTTTCAGTTGCTTTGGCTGGCTGTTTACTGGCACCTTATCCAACTATCGTTCGGGCACAAGGTCAAGCACCATTAAAAGGGACAGACCCAAAGTCTATGATGGTAGAGCTCATCCAAGCGTTGAATTCGAAAAGCCGTGATCGTATCCATGGGTTCCTCGAGGAGTGGATCTTGCCTGGAGGAAACATCGAGCAAAGGACCGGACGCTGGATGACCATCTCAGAAGGGGGAGCGCCCTTCTCCATGCTCTCGAATCGACTCACAACGGCCAATGAAGTGGATTCAATTGTAAGAGACCGAGAAGGAACGCGCCTTGTTTTTAAACTTCATCTCCAACCCAAGCCCTTTCTTAAGCTGATCGGTTTGCAGATAGCGCCCGCGTTCCGAGCCGAGGGAGCTTCGGATGAATTGAGCCAATGGGCTGATTTGAATAGTCTTTGTGGTCAAATCTTAGCGAAAACCCATGGAACCGGTATGGCGATGGTCGTATCCCATCACGGGAAAATCAGTGCTGGGCTATCAGGAACCCGCTTCTTGGGTAGCGGACCGGCAATTAAATCCGGAGACATTTGGTCGGTTGGCGCTATTGGCAAGGCAATCTGTGCGTCGGTTATTGGGCGTCTTGCTGAGGAGCGAAAGCTGAATTGGAAATCTACTTTGCGCCAACTCCTTCCAGGGGTCCCCATGAGTCCGGGATTTGAAAAGGTTACGATCAGTCAGTTGATGCACCATAGGGCGGGTTTTCCTCAGGATATCCCGGTACCAGAAGGGAAGATTCGGCCGACAGATCAGGGGTTGATGGAGGCACGATTCCGCTATCTGAAGTCGGCACTAGTTGGGACGATCGTTGCCAAGCCTGGTTCTAAATTCATCTATTCCAATGTTGGTTATGCTGTGCTGGCTGGAATTGCGGAGCGGCTCACCGGCAAGCCGTATGAGAAGTTGGTCTCAGATTTTGTTTTTGCTCCCCTCAAGCTCAAGAATAGTTTCATAGGGTTACGGCATCTGCGAACAGATGCGACAGGCTACCGGGAGTATGGGGATGGGTTACATGTGATTGATCCGACCGATGGGAACTCTCCGATTACGATTGGGGCAGGGGGGTGTGTCTTCATGAGCCTGGGTGACCTGACTCGATTTGGCCAAGCTCATCTGGAAGGAATGAAAGGGAAGAACGGTTTTTTGAAAGCCGCGACGATGGTGGCCTTACATCAGGGTGAAGCTACTGAAAGCCGAGGCGATAGGATGTATGGGTGCGGATGGTCTATTGAAACCTTGCCCAATCTTCCGGTGATGCATGGGCACAATGGAGCCTCAGCTGGGCACCGAGTTCAATTGTCGGTATATCCTGATGCAGACTTGGTGGTGGCAGCAGCTATCAATCTGGTGGATAGCAACGACCCATCGCCGGGTCTTTTAGCGTCGATGGCAGTTGCCAAGCGCTATTCCAAATGATTTATTGGATGTGGCATCACAGGCAGATACGAGGCCTGTTATGCTTGATAGGTGATTTCTGCGCTGATTGCCTCTGCCGTGTGTCTCTCTGGGGCCTTTTCGTCTCCTCTTCGAATGAATGGTTGGCTTGTCTTTGACGATGAGGGGACTTCGATGCGATCCTTTAAAGCTCATGCCGCCCAACTTGAAACTGTCAGTGTGGATTGGTACAAGTGTGTGAAAGGGGGGCTCTTGTCGCGCCAATCACATCCCAATGCATCAGAAGCGAAGGAGATTCTTGGCACGGCCCACACCCACCATGTGAAGGTGTATGCCTTGGTCGCCAATGAAGGCTTTCTTGCAGACAGTTTGGCCAAAGCTATGGAGTCGCCAGCTACGATGAAAGCCCATGCCGAGAAGCTGGTCCAGATGGCAGTCGAGGATGGTATTGACGGTATCGATTTGGACTATGAATCGCTGGATGCCAAGTTTCGCAATCCCTATTCTGAACTTGTGAAGGCGGTTGCCGAGGCGTTCCACCGACACCACAAGGATGTAGTCATTGCGCTGCATGCCAAGGAGTCTGAACCAGGGAATTGGGATGGAGCTATTGCCCAAGACTATGCGGCTATTGGGAAGGTTGTGGATAAGGCTAGAATCATGACCTACGATTTTCATTGGGAGACGGGGGATGCGGGTCCAATTGGACCACCTGATTGGGTCGAACAAGTGATGAAGTTTGCGATGTCGGTGATTCCCGCGCGAAAATTGGATCTCGGCATTCCAGGGTACGGATATGACTGGTTGGGTAAGAAGGCGGAGGGCTTTACCTGGGATGGCTGGCTCCAGCGATTGAAGGAGCACGGACCTGCCCATCGCGATCCGGCGAGTCAAGAGATGACGCTGTCTTATAACGGTCGGACGGTCTTTTATGCGGATGCTTTGGCAGCAAAGCCGAAGTTCGACATCGTGCGAAAGCTTGGTTTGAACGGTCTGGCGCTCTGGCGTCTCGGGTCCGAGGAGCCAAAGTTGTGGGATCTGCTCCGGGCAGAGCAGAAGTAGTTTTCGGAGCCAGCGCTTCGG
>Ga0007854_10001798_pt1 | contig 13558 bp, 16 predicted proteins | sample CryBogCBH12Aug08_FD_60382 | JGI IMG/M metagenome (GOLD analysis project Ga0007854, IMG submission 60382) | Freshwater microbial communities from Crystal Bog, Wisconsin, USA - CBH12Aug08 | ecosystem: Environmental > Aquatic > Freshwater > Lake | place: Crystal Bog, Wisconsin, USA | collected...
GTTCTTTTTGTTTTCAATATGCTGCCCCTGCCACCCCTGGATGGCGGGCGCGTGCTGGTGGGGCTTTTGCCCCTCCGTTTGGGGCAGAAGCTGGAACGGCTGGAACGCTATACTTTCGCAATTCTGCTTATCGGTCTGTTTGTCCTGCCCATGTTGCATATTGATGTGTTTTTGTGGCTGGTGGGCGTGCCGGTCTATTTTCTGGAAAACCTTGTGTTCTGGATGACTGGGCTCAGTTGATGGAACAGCTCGGCCTGGGCGACGGCTTTGGCGATCCAAAGCCCGCCCCAGCATCGGCTCCGATGCTGATGGTGGATCTTGATGGGTATGAGGGGCCATTGGATGTTCTGCTGGCCTTGGCCCGCGAGCAGAAAGTTGACCTGACGCGCCTCTCTATTCTGCAATTGGTTGAGCAATATCTGGCCTTTATCGCAGAGCGGCGGCAGGCCGATCTTGAACTGGCCGCAGATTATTTGGTGATGGCCGCCTGGCTGGTCTATCTCAAATCCCGGCTCTTGCTTCCTGAACCCGCCCAGCCGGACGAACCCAGTGGTGAAGAACTGGCCGCGGCGCTGGCGTTTCAATTGCAGCGGCTGGAGGCCATGCGAAAGGCTGGGCAGTCGTTACAGGCCCGTCCGCGACTGGGCCGCGATGTTCATGCGCGCGGGGCCACCGAGCAGGTTGGCTTTTTGGCACGGCCGGTCTGGGATCTGAGGCTTTTCGAATTGTTGATGGCCTATGGTGACGTCAAAAGACGAAATATTGTGACTTCGCTAAGGATCGAAGCGGCCGATCTCTATTCGCCCGATGATGCGCTTAGGCGCATGACCGGCATGTTGGCGGCCTTGCCGCACTGGTCCCAGCTGGTAACGCTTTTGCCAGGCAATCTGCAGGGATTGTTGGCGCGTTCTGCGGTTTCCGCTCATTTCTGCGCGGCCTTGGAGCTTTGTCGCCAGGGTCGGCTTCAGCTGCGCCAGGATGACGGCGCCTTTGGCGCTTTGTGGCTGCGGGCTGGAGGATTGGCCGAATGAGCGACATTCAGCATCTGAGGCTGCTCGAGGCTATGTTGTTCGCATCAGCCGAACCTTTGGACGAACAACGGTTGGCTGACCGGTTGCCCGAAGGGGCCGATTTGGACAGCTTGCTGTCCAGTCTGACCAGAGATTACCAAGAACGAGGGATTAATCTGGTGCGGCGCAATGGCCGTTGGGCCTTTCGCACCGCACCGGATTTGGCCTCCTTATTGGCAATTGAGGTTGAGGTGGAACGAAAACTATCCCGGGCCGCCATCGAGACCTTGGCCATCATTGCCTATCATCAGCCGGTCAGCCGCGCGGAAATCGAGGAAATTCGGGGCGTTGCCCTCAGCAAGGGAACGCTGGACGCTTTGTTTGAGGCAGGCTGGGTGAGGCCTCGCGGTCGTCGGCGCACCCCAGGCAAACCGATGACCTGGGGGACGACGGAAAGTTTTCTTGATCATTTTGGGCTGACGGCCTTGGACGATCTGCCGAATCTACAGGAGCTCAAGGCCGCTGGGCTTTTGGATGCAAGGCCGGTCATGGCCAGCTATGGCAACCGGGCGCAAGACGCGGATCCCGCCGAGGCCGGGCTGGAGGAATTGGACGAAAGCGAGCTGGAACGCCGGGCGCTTGAAGCCCTGCAAGCCCATGGTGAATTGGGCGAAAGCTAAAAATGGTTCAGAAACATTGCTCCGGGGCGGGTCTTTTGCGATGATCCCGCCGATTAATGCATTATGGTAAGATTCTGATGGTCCGATGATTTTACCATCCGGTGGTGGGAGGCAGGGCGCAGATGGGTTCATTTAGCATTTGGCATTGGCTGGTGGTTCTGGCCATCGTCCTGATATTGTTCGGCGGGGGACGGGTATCCAACCTGATGGGCGAATTGGCCAAAGGGGTGAAGGCCTTCAAGAAAGGCCTGCAGGATGACGATCTGCCGGGAACGCCGGATGTGCCGCATCCCAAGGTGCTTTCATCCGAATCTGCTGCCAAGGCACCGGCGGGCCAAGCCGCCGACAGGGATGAAGCAGCCAAACACTGAGGCGATGTGGCATGTTCGACGTTGCCTGGTCTGAACTGGCCTTGATCGGCGCGGTGGCTTTGGTGGTTATTGGCCCCAAAGATCTGCCGCGGGTTATGCGGACTATGGGGCAATGGACGCGTAAGGCCCGGCTTTTGGCAGGCGAATTTCAGCATAATCTGGATGAAATGGTCCGACAGGCCGAGTTGGACGAAGTGCGACGGCAGGTGCAGGCGGTCAATCCCACCGCGGTCGCCGATAAAGTTCAGCAAATGATTGATCCGAAATCCATAGAGGAGGCCTTGCTGGCCGATCCTCAGGCCTCGGTGTCCGCGCCGACGCCGCCCATCGAGCCGAAGCCGTGAGCGCTGCCCCCGAAGATCATAAAATGCCTCTGCTGGAACATTTGATCGAGCTCAGGCGACGCTTGATGATTTCGTCGGTGGCGTTCTTTTTCGCCTTTATCCTTTGCTATTACCTGGCTCGAGACATTTACGGCTTTCTCGTACACCCGCTGGCGGACATTTTAGCAGCGCAGGGCGGCGACAATCGCCGAATGATTTTCACCGCTTTGACCGAGGCTTTTTTCACTTATATGAAGGTGGCGGCCTTTGCTGCGGCTTTCCTTTGTTTTCCCGTCTGGGCCGGACAGTTGTGGGCCTTCGTCGCGCCGGGGCTTTATAAGCATGAGAAAAAGGCGTTTTTGCCCTTTGTCATGGCGACCCCGCTGTTGTTCCTGGCAGGCGCGGCCACGGTCTATTACCTGGTATTGCCGGTTGCGTGGAAATTCTTTCTGTCCTTTGAAACCCTGGGCGGTGAAAGCGGCGGACTGCCCATTCAATTGGAAGCCAAGGTCGGGGAATATCTCTCCCTGGTGATGAAGATGATTTTTGCGTTCGGCATTGCCTTTCAGATGCCGGTTTTGCTGACGCTTTTGGCCAAGGTTGGCATTTTGACCTCCAAGGATTTATCGGAAAAGCGCCGTTATGCGATCGTTGGCGTGTTCATCGTTGCTGCCGTGCTGACGCCGCCTGATGTCATCAGCCAGTTGAGCCTCGCTGTGCCGATGTTGCTGCTTTACGAGATTTCTATTTTTTCCTGCCGCTGGGTAGAAAAGGGGCGTTCAGAAATCACGGAGGCCGTGCCTGATGACCCGGTCGAGGAGACGGATTTCAACGAGTAGAGGCAAAGCGCTCACTTGTCCTATGGCCCTCGGCGCACTATAACCGGCGGCGGTCAGCCAGCAGCTTCGGGGTCTTTATGCACGACATCCGGTTCATTCGGGAAAAGCCAGCGTTCTTCGATAAGGCCTTGGCACGGCGCGGGCTTGGTTCCGTGGCTTTACAACTTGCCGAACTCGATCAGCGCCGCCGGGCGGCGCAAACGGCTTTTCAGGAAATGCAGGCCAAGCGCAATGAGGCCTCCAGGCAAATTGGCGAAGTCAAGAAGCAGGGCGGGGATGCTGCGGCCCAACTGGCTGAAGTTGCGGCCCTGAAAGAGGCCCTCGGGACCGCCGAAATCCAGGAAAAAGCCTTGGGCAAAGAGATCGACGATCTCTTGATGGGGATTCCCAATCTTCCGGCCGACGATGTTCCGGACGGCAAGGATGAGACGGCGAATGTTGAATTGCGCCGCAATGGCAAGCCACCCGTATTTTCGTTTGCACCCCTGGAACATGATGCCATTGGCGAACGGCTTGGATTGATGGACTTTGGGGCGGCGGCCAAGCTGTCCGGTGCCCGTTTCGTGGTTCTCAAGGGGGCTTTGGCCCGTTTGGAGCGGGCTTTAGCCGCCTTTATGCTGGATCTGCATACGGGCGAGAATGGCTATACCGAGATCAATCCTCCCTTTCTGGTTCGCGATGAAGCGCTGTTCGGGACCGGCCAATTGCCTAAATTCGGCGAGGACCTTTTTCGGGCCAATACCGGGCACTGGCTGATTCCCACAGCCGAAGTCCCGCTGACCAATCTGGTCCAGGGTGAGATCGTCGATGAGGCCCAGCTACCTCTGCGAATGACCGCGCTCACCCCTTGCTTTCGGTCCGAGGCCGGTGCGGCTGGCCGCGATACCCGCGGCATGATCCGCCAGCATCAGTTCAGCAAGGTAGAATTGGTCAGCATCGCGCATCCGGATGCGTCCGCAGCCGAGCATGAGAGGATGACGGCTTGTGCCGAGATGGTTCTGCAACGGCTTGGGCTGCCTTATCGCGTTATGGCGCTTTGTTGCGGCGATATGGGCTTTTCGGCGATGAAAACCTATGACATCGAAGTCTGGTTGCCCGGTCAGAACTGTTATCGGGAAATTTCCAGCTGTTCCAATTGCGGCGACTTTCAGGCCAGGCGGATGAATGCCCGTTTCCGGGGTGCCGGGGATAAGGGCACGCGTTTTGTCCATACTCTGAATGGTTCAGGGTTGGCTGTTGGCCGAACTTTGGTCGCGATTCTTGAAAATTATCAGCAAAGTGACGGGGCGGTGCTCGTCCCTGAAGCGTTGCGTCCGTATATGGGTGGCCTTGACCGTATCGTTCCGCATGTTTGATCCTATTCCAGACCTTTCGAGGGCCCGCATTCTGGTGTCGAATGACGATGGCATCGACGCGGCCGGCATAAAATTGCTGGAAAAGGTGGCAAGATCGCTGTCGCCCTATGTCTGGGTGGTGGCCCCGGAACATGAGCAAAGCGCGGTCGCTCATTCTTTGACAGTCCGACGACCCTTACGGATGCGCCAGGCGGGGCGCCGACGCTTTGCCGTCGACGGTACGCCGACCGACAGTGTTTTGCTGGGCATCCGGCATGTCATGAAGAAATGCCGTCCTGACCTGGTCCTGTCCGGGGTCAATCGGGGCGGTAATCTCGGCGAGGATGTTACCTATTCCGGGACCGTGGCGGCCGCCATGGAAGGGACCTTGTTGGGGGTTCCGGCCATTGCCTTTTCCCAGCAAATTGAGGGCGACAAGCCGATCAAATGGAATACGGCCCAACATTGGGCCGGTTCGGTTATTACAAAATTGACTCAGATCGGATGGCCAAGGAACGTCTTGATTAACGTCAATTTTCCTGACGTCGCTGCCGATGAGGTGACCGGGATAGAGGTGGTCCGGCAGGGTAAACGGAAGTTGGGTGACGAGCTTTGCGAGCGCTTGGATCCGCGCGGACAGCCCTATTTTTGGGTTGGTGGCCAAAGGGCCGAGGATCGGGGTATCGCCGGAACCGATCTGGAGGCGGTCTGCCGCGGCGCCATTGCGGTAACACCGCTTTGCGTTGACTTCACTTCGGTATTGGCGATGGATCGCCTGGCAAAGATCTTTGTATGAACGGTGCGGCACGCAAAATCCGTCTGGTCATGGAACTGCGTAAGTCAGGCGTAGGCGACACCAAGGTGCTGTCGGCGCTGGAACGGGTCCCGCGTGAGATCTTTGTGCCCGAGCCCTTTGTTGATCAGGCCTATGAAAATACCGCTCTGCCGATTGGACAGGGTCAGACGATCAGCCAGCCGCTGGTGGTCGCTCTGATGACCCAGGCTCTGGAAGTGGGCGATCGGATGAAGGTTTTGGAAGTCGGCACCGGTTCGGGTTACCAGACCGTCGTGCTCGCCAAGCTGTGCCGGCGGGTTTACACCGTTGAACGGTTCAAGGCTTTGCTGTTGGAGGCGGAACAGAAGTTCCGCACTTTGGCGGTGTCCAATATCACCGCCATAACCGGCGATGGCAGCCGCGGCTGGCCGGAGCAGGCTCCTTTCGATCGGATTCTGGTTACGGCGGCGGCTGAGAAAATGCCGGCAACGCTTTTTGCCCAATTGGCAGAAGGGGGCGTGATGGTTCTGCCGATCGGTTTGCCGGGCAGCGACCAGGAAGTTCAAAGAATTCGTAAAAAAGACGGGCATCCTTTGGTCGAACGTTTATTTCCAGTGCGCTTTGTGCCCTTGGTTGCCGGTGATTTGCCGGTGGGCAATTGAAGCGAGGTCAAGGCTCATATACTGTTTTGCGATGATCCATTTCCTTCCCATCCGCGCCGTCAAGGCGGCTTCGTCCGGTGTTTTGAGTCTGTTGCTTCTGCTTGGTGGATGCGCGACGCAGGACCCGCTTAGCCATGGCCCGGAGGTTAGCCGTCAGGGGACGGCGCACGGCTATGTGGTGCAGCGGGGCGATACCATTTATGGCATCGCGCGCCAGCTTAATTTGTCTGTACGCTCTTTGATTGATGGCAATGGCCTGCAGCCCCCGTTTCAACTGACTCCCGGGCAGGTGCTCACTCTGCCCAATGCCGGAGATTATGTGGTGGTCAAGGGGGATACCCTGATCGGCGTGGCGCGCAAGACAGGCGTGCCCTTTTCTACCCTGGCTCGTTTGAACGAACTGACCGCGCCCTATGTTTTACAGGTTGGGCAAGGCCTTAAACTGCCGGCGACGGCGCGGGCCAAGCGGCCGGTCAATTCCGCTGAAGTTCCCACAACGCCGCCGGTTATCAAACCTTTAGTCCAGGATCAGCCAAGCCCGCGCAGCCTGGCGGAACGGGATGTCAAGCCGGTGCCCGCGTCCGGGGGCTCGCCGGGGCCGGCCATTTCACCGCCCGCAGAGACAAAATTGGCTGCGGCGACGGTCATCGCGGCGCCTCCCAAACATGGGCGCGGCTTCATCTGGCCGGCTAAGGGCGAGATCCTTCAACCCTTCGGTTCCAGCGGCAAGGGTCAGCATAATGATGGCATCAATATCAAATTGCCGCGGGGAACCCAGGTGGTTGCTGCCCAGGACGGGGTGGTTGCCTATGCCGGCAATGAATTGCGGGGGTTTGGCAATCTTCTCTTGATCAAACATGCTGATGGCTGGATGACCGCTTATGCTCATAACGACGCCTTAATGGTCAAGCGCGGCGAAGCGGTGAAGCGCGGCCAGAAAATTGCCAAATCGGGCGAGTCTGGCGGGGTTACGCCGCCGCAGCTGCATTTTGAGATCCGTCAGGGGACGCGGGCCATGGACCCGGAAGATATTTTGGGAGGAAAGGCTATTCCAACGGCTGCCCCAGACGACCAGCCAGATCCTGGATAAACTGCCAGGCCACGCGCCCGGACCGTGATCCACGGGTCATTGACCATTCCAGGGCCTGACTCTGGAGATCGGCAAGCGCAATCGTCAAGCCATAGGCCGCAGCATATCCTTCAACGATAGCAAAGAAGGTGGCTTGGTCGAGATTATGAAATCCTAGCCACAAGCCAAAGCGATCGGACAGTGAAACCCGTTCCTCCGTTGCTTCCCCGGGATGGATGGCCGTGGATTTTTCATTTTCGATCATGTCCCTGGCCATCAGATGGCGGCGATTGGAGGTGGCGTAGAACACCACATTATCAGGCCGACCTTCGACGCCGCCTTCCAGAACGGCCTTGAGGGATTTGTAACTTTCATCAGCGGCTTCAAAGGACAGATCGTCACAGAACAGCAGAATGCGACGGGCGCTGGACCGTAACAAAGCCAGCAGCCGGGGAAGCGAGGGAATATCCTCGCGGTGGATTTCCACTAAAGCCAGACAGCCCGGATTTTCCTCATTAAGGGTGGCATGAACCGCCTTGACCAAGGATGACTTGCCGGTACCGCGCGCCCCCCACAACAAAGCATTATTGGCCGGCAGGCCGCGAGCAAAACGGCGCGTATTGTCCAGCAAGACATCGCGCTGGCGCTCGATTCCGCGCAAAAGGCCAACCGGAACCGCATTAACCTTTCTGACAGCTTCAAGCCCTTCGGGTTGAATATGCCAGACAAAGGCGTCGGCCTGATCCAGGGCGGTCGGTCTGGGGGCGGGAGGGGCCAGGCGATCAAGGGCGTCGGCAATACGCTCGAGCTGCTTGATCAAGTCGCTTTCCATGTTCATTCTGCCAAAAGTAGCATGCAACCGGCCGGGGTCAAGATCCTGTGAATCGGTTACCGATTGCAACTGGCGGCAACCCCGTTATAGTCCCGCTGCTTCCAAGACGACTGGAGACAAGGCATGTTGATTTCTGAAGCATATGCGCAGGCTGCGGCGGCGCCAGGGGCTGGTGGTATGAGCGATCTCTCGCAATTCATGCCATTAGTGCTGATTTTTGTCGTCTTCTATTTCATGCTGATCCGGCCTCAGCAAAAGAAGGCAAAGCAGCATCGTGAAATGGTCATGCAATTGCGGCGTGGCGATCGCGTGCTGACCCAAGGTGGGATTATTGGTCAGATCAACAAGGTGATCAGTGACTCTGAGGTTTCGGTGGAAATCTCTGAAGGGGTTCGTGTTCGTGTCATGCGGGCTGCCATCGCCGAAGTGCTGGCAAAAACGGAACCGGTTGCCGCCAGTAAGGATTCGGCTGCTGCCGGCGATGCCGAGCCAGAAGCCTCGACCACGCCTTCTGCGCCGGTTGAGGAGAAAAAAAGTTCACCTTTTGGTGGGCTTTTCGGCAAGAAATAGTCCCTGGCGGGAGAAAAACCGGGATGAACCGTTACGCGCGCTGGAAGTATATCGTGATCCTGGTGGCATTGCTGCTGGGGCTGGTTTACGCGCTTCCGAATTTCTTTGGTGAAGTTCCGGCTGTCCAGATTTCGCCGGCTAATTCGGTGGCCCAGGTAGATCAGCGGCTTTTGCAGACTGTCGAAGACACGCTGAAAGCGCAGCAGATAACCTCGCTGGGTATTTTATCGGATGCCAACGGCATTAAGGTCCGCTTGCCTGATCCTGACAGCCAGTTGAAAGCCAAGGACGTTCTCCAGTCTGCCTTGGGGGACTCTTATACCGTAGCGCTGAACCTGCTCTCGGCGTCGCCGCAATGGATGGCATCGGTTGGGGCGCTGCCCATGTATCTTGGTCTTGATCTGCGGGGCGGGGTCCATTTCCTTATGCAAGTGGATATGAAAGCCGCCCTCAACAAGCAGTTGGAGCGGCAGATCAACGATGTGCGCGGCCTGCTGCGCGAGGCCAAGGTTCCACTTGCCGGTGTCACGCGTGAAGGTCAAAGTCTTGTTGTGAAATTTCGCGATGGCGAAACCAGGGCGCAGGCGGCCGAGGAACTGCGCAAAAACCTGCGCAATATGACGGTTCAGCAGATCGACGATACCCGGCTGTCCTGCACCTTGACTCTTCAGGCCCTGAAAACCTTCCAGGATCAGGCCTTGCAACAGAACGTCCTGACCTTGCGCAATCGGGTCAACGAACTGGGGGTGGCCGAACCGGTTATCCAGCAACAGGGTACCGAACGGGTCGTGGTGCAGTTGCCGGGTGTCCAGGATACCGCCAAAGCCAAGGATATCTTGGGTCGCACCGCCAGCCTGGAAATTCGTATGGTGGACGAAGATCATGTGGACGGGCCAAGCCTGCAGGCCGCCGCCCGGGGTCTGGTGCCGCCGGGGGATGAGTTCTATCAAAGCGGGCGCGATGGCGAACCGCTGCTGATTAAGCGGACGATCGTTCTGACCGGCGAGAATATTTCCAATGCGTCCGCCGGTTTCGACAACCGGACCAGCGAGCCGGCCGTTCATATCAATCTCGATACGCGCGGTGCCCGCATTTTTTCTCAGGTCACCCGTGACAATGTCGGCAAGCGCATGGCCATTCTACTGATCGAGAAAGGCAAGGGCGAGGTGGTGACGGCGCCGGTCATCCGGCAGCAAATCGATGGTGGCCAGGTTCAGATTACCGGGCGGATGTCGGTCAAGGACGCCAATGACGTCGCCTTGCTGCTGCGCGCCGGCGCGCTGGCCGCGCCGATGGAAATCATCGAGGAACGTACCATTGGCCCAAGCCTGGGGGCGGAGAACATCGCCAAGGGTGTTCATTCGGTGCTGTGGGGTTTCGTGGCGATCGCTGTGTTCATGTCCATCTATTACCGACTGATCGGTCTGTTCTCCACTCTGGCCCTGGCGGCCAATGTGCTTTTCCTGGTGGCGCTGCTGTCCTTGCTGCAGGCGACTTTGACGCTTCCAGGCATTGCTGCTATTGCTTTGACCGTTGGTATGGCCATTGACGCCAACGTGCTGATCAATGAACGCATTCGCGAAGAATTGCGGGCCGGTCAGACGCCACATGCGGCCATTCATGCTGGCTATCAAAGGGCTTTTGCAACCATTCTTGATTCGAATGTGACAAATTTTATTGCCGGTGTGGCGTTGTTCGCTTACGGCTCAGGTCCGGTTCGCGGATTTGCCGTGGTGCTTTGCCTGGGGATTTTGACCTCGATGTTCAGTGCCATCCTGGTGTCACGGGCCTTGGTCAATCTGACCTATGGACGGCGACGCAAGCTTACCCAACTCTCTATTTGACCCAGAAGGCAAGCAATGGAATTCTTCCGGTTCAAGCGCGACATTCCGTTTATGACCTACGCCCGGTCGACGACCGTGGTGTCGCTGATCACTTTCCTGCTGGCTATCTTTTTTCTGGCCACCAAAGGTCTCAATTTTGGTGTTGAGTTTACCGGCGGTACCGTCATCGAGGTACATTATACGCAGGCGGTAGAACCGGGGCGGGTAACCGGCGAACTGGTGGCTGCTGGGTTTGGGGACAGTTCCGTTCAGAATTTTGGCACCTCCTCGGATGTGATCATTCGCCTGCCTTTGAAAGAGGGTGTTTCCTCAGCGCAATTGTCGGAAAAGGTTCTCGATGCCCTGAGAGTTTCTCAACCTCAGGTGGAGCTTCGTCGGGTTGAGTTCATTGGTCCGCAGGTCGGCAAGGAACTGGTAACCGATGGATCGATTGCGCTGGCGCTGGTTTGTGCCGGGATTATGGCTTACCTCGCTTTTCGCTTTGAATGGCGCTTTGCCGTCGCAGCGATCATTGCCAATCTTCACGATGTGGTGATTATTCTTGGGTTTTTTGCCTTCTTTCAGTGGGATTTTTCTTTGACCGTTCTGGCGGCGGTTCTGTCGGTGCTCGGCTATTCGGTGAATGAGTCGGTGGTGGTTTTCGATCGAATCCGCGAAAACTTCCGAAAATTCAAAAAGGCCGGTGTCCCTGAAATTATCAACAACGCCATTACCGCCACAATGTCGCGAACGATTATAACCCATGGCTGTACCGAAATGGTGGTGTTGTCGATGCTGTTGTTTGGCGGTGAAACGCTGCACAATTTTGCGCTGGCACTGACAATCGGCATTGTCTTTGGGATCTATTCATCGGTTCTGGTATCCAGTCCGATTGTCCTTTGGCTTGGCGCGACCCGCGCGCATTTCCTAAAAGGCGATGCACAGCCGGTTGACTCCCGGCCGTGACGTTCTAAATACCAGCCATGGAACTAACCCCCTTATCCGCGGGTGACAGTCAGATCATCCATAGCTATGGCGATGGCGGTTTCCGCATCAGCGGCATCCGTTATGAGGGGTCGGTCTTATTGTTTCCCTCGCAGACCCTGGCCTGGCCCGTACAAAGCATAGAGGACATTACCCTGGAATCTTTGGCCGAGCTTTTGAAGGCTCAGCCCAAAGTAGAAATTTTCTTGCTGGGAACGGGCCGGCGTATGCTGCCCTTGGCTGCCGCGTTGCGGCGCTCTTTACGGGACGCCGGAATGTCTGTTGACGCCATGGACACCGGGGCCGCTTGCCGGACCTATAACGTCCTTTTAGTGGAACGCCGCCGGGTTGCAGCGGCCTTGATCGCGGTGGATTGAACGGCTTGGATGAACGCAGGCGGACTGGGACACCCAAGCCCGCCCGGTTGCATCCGTCTTAGGCGCGGGACGCCTTTGCCAGAGTGTCGGCAACGAAATCCCAATTCGCGAGATGTTCCAGGACGGCCGCGATAAAATCGGGTCGACGATTCTGATAGTCGAGATAATAGGCATGCTCCCAAACATCAACGGTGAACAGGGCTGTCTGACCATGCACCATGGGCGTATCGGCATTGCCGGTTTTGGTGACCTTTAGAGCGCCCTTGTCCAACACCAACCAGGCCCAGCCGCTGCCAAATTGCGTGGCGCCAGCAGCCTTAAAATCTTCGACGAATTTTTCAAAACTGCCAAAATCGGCATGAATTTTAGAAAGGAGCTGCCCGGTGGGTTTGCCACCGCCGGCAGGCTTTAAGCAATTCCAAAAGAAGGAATGGTTCCAGACCTGTGCCCCATTATTAAACAGACCTGCTTTTGACGAATCATTTGCTGATTCTTTAATAACGTCTTCCAAAGACTTTGTCGCCAGAGGTGAGTCTTTTGTCAAATTGTTGTAATTGTTCACATAGGCCGCATGGTGCTTGCCATGATGAAAGGACAGCGTATTGGCCGACATATGCGGCTCAAGGGCCTTGGGGTCGAAGGGCAGGGCGGGAAGCTCAAGTGCCATGGTCACCTCATTGGATTGGCGAAAGTTTGCGAAAGCGTTCTCAACATAGGGTGCGCTCCGCTGTTTGTGAAGGGGGCGGGCGATTACCCCGAAAAAAGCCGTTCCAATCCGGCGGGCGACCCTAATTTCGCCATAATTGACGCCGCTTATCATCGCGTATGCGGACGATCTGGCTGTAATCCTGTCGATAGCGAATAAAGATGTCCGGATTTCGTAGCACATCAAATGTCCGCTCGTTCATGAAATGTGCTGGGATTTGGAGCGGTGTCAAAGCCCAGTATTCCTTGGTGAGACTGAAAGGACCATTCCTTGGAGCCGACCTGCTTACCGGATCGCCGGGGAGCGACGGCTGTGTCAAGGAGGGTCCGCCCGAGGGGCCCCTTTGGGGATACGGGTGGATGCCTTGATACGACCGAGGCCCCGGCGAGCCTTGGCAAGCAGGCGGTCCGTTTGCTCATGCCGCCGCCTGGCTTGTCTTTTGGAGAATTCCGTCGGCTCGGTAGCGGGCGAGGCATCGCGGGCCATGGAAGATGGCCAAGGTGCCATCCACGTACTCATGGACCAGAACGTTGGCCTTGACGTAATGGTGTCGGTGGGCCTGCTCGGAAATCTGGAGGTTGAGGCTGTTGTAACGGACGCAATTGTCTCGGCCGACCACGCGGCTTTCCTGGATGCAGAGGATCTCGACGAGATTGCCGACGAAGGGGACAAAGGCCGTACCCTCCTCGGCAGCTTTGACAGCGAAGGCGGCGTTGTAGGAGGGGACAAAGCGTTCCACCAGATACTGGTTGGCGGCATCGATCGTGTCGATTCCGGCAAGGCGCAGTTCCTGCGGCAACCGCTTCTGAATGGTCCCGAAGGCCCGCTCCATCCGTCCCCGGCCTTCGGGCGAATAGGACGGAATATGCTCGATCCCAAGCTGCTTGAGGGCACGACCGACCTGGGTTAGACGGTTCTTGTCCACCGGCCCATTGGCCTTGGGTGTGTAGAAATAATGGCTGCCGCGGTCTGTGTAGAATGACGAAAACAGACCATGCTGGTTTATCACCTCGGACAACCCACGCAGGCTGGAGACCGTGCCCTCTTCATCGATGAAAAAGGCCGAATAGATCGCCCCGGTGGCGTCATCCAGCGTGACGATCAGATCCAACTCCGGTTTGCCGCTAAACCACGCATGGGTCGAGCCATCCTGGAACAGCATCATGCCGGGGAGCGGACGGCGCGGACGCTTCTTGCGATGTG
>Ga0007854_10001801_pt1 | contig 13542 bp, 14 predicted proteins | sample CryBogCBH12Aug08_FD_60382 | JGI IMG/M metagenome (GOLD analysis project Ga0007854, IMG submission 60382) | Freshwater microbial communities from Crystal Bog, Wisconsin, USA - CBH12Aug08 | ecosystem: Environmental > Aquatic > Freshwater > Lake | place: Crystal Bog, Wisconsin, USA | collected...
GCCTTGAAATATTTTTCTCTACCGCTCTCATTTTAAGCTTTTCCTCGTTTCGAGAAAAAAGACAAGCGGCAGTATCAAAAAATTTTCATTTTTTGATACTCGGCAGTAACCGAGCCTTGCAATCAGACTTGGCTCATCACCCCCTAGACCCAGTGTTTATCTGGTGTGGAGAGTTGGAGCCGGCAGTCGGATTCGAACCGACGACCGCCTGATTACAAATCAGGTGCTCTACCAACTGAGCTATGCCGGCGACCCCGATGAGAGGTATCTCATGAAGCCGCGTTTTGGGCAAGCCCTCGACTTCTCAAAACTTCTATTCTATCAGCAAGAGATTCTAAACTAGGACTCACAACCGCTACAGCCCGCCAAGGCTTGTCATCACTCTCCCTAGACGCGATAAAAGAATGTCATGGAATTCATCGACCAGATTTTTCCGGTGAGTGGCGCGGGAGACGGGAATTTTATCTCCCAGATTCGTCCAAAGGGGGAGCGATGTGTCTATGGATGGCGCACAAGAACCTGCATCCACAGAGAAAAGCATTCCGTGAATTCGAAGAGATGGAGTAGGGAACCGCGAACGGGCTGAGCCGCATGCCGCTTTTCATCCGTTGGATTCTTGTTGCGATGGCATGGCTTCTGTGTGCCGCAGTTATTGGCATAGAAAAACAGCCTTTCATGGAACCGAGCTTTGCACCTGATCACCCAGTTGCCAGTTTTGGTCGGAGGGAAAGCCCGTTTTTCAATGAAGAGTTCATTAACCCCGACCAGAATTTGGCCTTTGTTCATGTAGGTTCGACGTTCGAGTTTGGCAACGGGATCTTGGGGGGGCTCTGGTATGGGGGCCCCTATGAATATTGTCATGACAACAAAATTTATTTTTCCTCCCTGAGAAACGGATCATGGTTGGCTCCCAGGGCGATCATGACTTCGACACAGGTGGAGAATGATCTTGGGCGACCCATTAGGTGTCTCGGAAACCCATTGATGCTACCTAACGCTGATGGCTCGCTGGAGTTGCTGTTTGTCACGATTGCCATGGGGAGGTGGTCCGGGGGACAACTCAACAGATGCGTTTCCAAGAATGGTGGTCTGACTTGGTCTCGGGTTGAACGACTCACGCTAAGCCCCCTTTGCAACTTCAGTGAACTGGTCAGAAACCGTCCAATACCGCTTGCGGGGGGAGGTTGGTGCGTGCCAATCTATCAGGAATTCATTGGCAAATTTCCAGAGTTGCTCTGGCTGAAGGATGAAAACGGAAAGCTGACTGCCAGAAAGTCTCGGATTACAGGAGGGTGCGCCTTCCTGCAGCCGACGCTGATTCCCCTGGGCGGGAAAAAGGCGATCGTTTTATTGCGCGACTGGACCAAGGCAAAGAGGATCTTTGTCAGTCGGAGCCAGAACGGTGGCTTCACATGGTCGAAAACCGTTCCGACAAACCTTCCAAATCCGGACGCGGGAATTTCAGGGCTAAACTTAGCGGATGGAAAACTGTTGGTTGCATTCAATGACTCAACTTCAAAACGCGAAAATCTTTCACTCGCGCTGAGTCGTGACGGGGGTGATTTTTGGCAGAGAATCTTTGTCTTGAATAAGGATCCAGATTCGTACCCTTCCTATCCTTTCGTAATGAAAGCTCACAACGGGTTGATTTACGTAGCCTACACGGATGAGGGTGACGCAATTAAATTGGTGAACTTTAATGAAGAGTGGATAGACGAACTGCAGCCGAAGAAAGCTGATACTTCCGGACCATGAGCACAGATCTCATCCACCAACTCTATGCGGGATTGCTCCCTTGGTTGGGGCTTTCGCTACTGCTCCTTGGCAGAAGTCCGATTCTTTCACGATTAAGGATCGTTGGATCCCTGCTGTTGGCTTTTTTCCTACTGCGCATTCCAGTTCATGGTTGGAATATCTTCCTCTGGATTCGTTCCTTGGAAGCCAACCCCAGCATTATAATGTCTGGACTGCTTTCAGTGGCTCTCTGGCAAAGGGTCAGCGGCAGGGAGCTCTTTCGTCTTTCCGATTGGACAGCTGCATGGATCTTTGGAAGCGCAGCAGCCTTCACTCTTTACCCCATGGGGCTTGGTTTAACGTCCGTTGATTCATACTGCTGGGGTTGGGATCGAGGACTTCCCATTGCGACGGCTGCCATAGCCACTGCGCTTCTTCTCCTAGGCAACCGGCTCGGCGTCCTCCTGCTTCTCCCGTCTGCAGGTTTTTTTCTGGATCTGCAGGAGTCCCGTAACTTCTGGGATGCACTGGTCGATCCGATCTATGCTGTAATATCGCTGGGAGCCGTTATTCTTCTGTTGTTGCGACTGTGTACGCAACGCCAACAGAGGGTTGCCAGCTTTGACAAGGGCCAAACGGCTTGCTAATAGGTAACATCCATCATTTCATGAGCAAACAACCTAATCTGGACATTGTCCACGCCGAGCATGAGGGGATTCAAGTCCTTCATCTTACCGGTCGGCTTGATACAGTGACGTCACCTGATGCGGAGAATCGTATTCTCGAGGTGATAGAGAACGGGGATCTCATCGTCATCAATCTGAAGGAGCTGGTATTCATAAGCAGCTCTGGACTCCGCCTGATCCTAGTCATCATGAAAAGGGCAAAAAAAAAGCAGGCACGCGTGATTTTCAGTGCCGCTGGAGAGCATGTGCTGAAGCTTTTTGAGATCAGCAATTTCCTTGAGTTCCTCGAGCTTGCAGAAACTCTTGAGGAGGCTCTTGAGAGAGCGGTTGCTGATGTCAGAGAACGTTGATATAGAAGGAGCCTCGAAGGAAAAGGCGCTGAGGGAACTCCTTCTAGCCGGCCTTGCGGATGTGGTTATCACCACAACGGCATTCCTGCTTGCCAACTCCAGTGTTCTTCTTGCTGATTTTTTAAAGACCCTGATTGAGCTAATAGCCATCACTCTCTCCTGGGTGGCTATCAGGAGGATCAATCTCGGAGGCGGAAAAAAATACGAGTACGGCCTGGGGAAGCTGGAGAACATCTCGAGCCTCTTTGTGGGCATGGTGATGCTTCTCTCGTTCCTTATTATCACCATCAACGCCTTGCGAAACATCCTTGTACCAGGTCATCACATCGCAGGAATCGGAATCTGGATTAGCATTTCCGCACAAGTTGTTTATTTCGGCATAAACGGAGCACTTTATTTCAAGAATAAACGGCTCTCCAAGCTTTCGCCATCTCCGCTCATGGATTCGCAAACCCGGCTTTTTATGACCCGGTTTATCGGCAACATTTTTATCCTTCTCTCGCTTGGGTTGAGTATCCTTCTCTCAGCTTTCAAGTGGTCGTCCTATATTGATCCTGCAGCCTCAATGGTGATCGCCCTTTCGATCCTTTCCGCAACGCTGGGCATTTTCTCCAGTTCGCTCTACGACCTTCTTGACCGAACGCTTGAGGAGGAGCGGCAGATAGTTATTCTTGCCGAGCTTGCGCGACACTTTAACGAGTACGAGGAACTGCACGGCATCCGATCGCGCCGATCAGGTAGCAGGGTTTACGTGGAGATCTACCTTGAGTTCGATCCCGAAAAAAAGGTGGCGGAAGTTCAGGGGGTTATTGACAGACTGCGCCACAGCATTGAGGAAAAACTTCAGGGAAGCAGGGTGTCGATCGCGATGACCACCCAGTCGGTCTCCTGACGCGCGCCGTTCATTTTTGCTGTACCAGCCAGTCCCAGTGGAAAAGGTGGCGGGAGACATTCCCGGAGATAATGTCACAAGTTTCAGAGGAATTAAAGCGATCTATCATGTTGAGCCTCCTTCCTAGGAGAACTCCTTTAGGAGGTTTTTGATCAAGAGGAAGGCTTACGACGACAAATTGGGAATCAGGTGGTTTTTGCCAATGCGGATAGGGGTTCATGCGTGCTCCGGGAAGAAGAAAGCCGTAGCTTTCCTCCCTGGCATTGAAGTTTGAGGGAACCGAAACCTCACATCCGACAACAGACTCGATCCCCTCACCGCTAAAGAGGCCAGGGCCGTGGTCCAATGGAATCAAGAAAAGAAAGTAGCAGAGATAAACAAGCAGAATGGAGAGGGACAGCAGGTGGTGCGACAGGCTCCTTCTGAAAAGACCGGCAGCGATGACGGCCAATGAGGCGACAGGGAAAAAATACACCCAAGCGGGGTAAAGAGCACCTATGCCGGCGCCATGCTGGAGCAGGAGTGCAAGGACGGAAAGCCCAAGTATCACAATGCCGGATGCCCCAATGGTAACTGCAGAAATCCATTTAGGAAGGTGACCAAGACGGATCGCCATCAACAGCGCAAGCGCAGGCATAGCTGGGAGGAGGTACCGCTCGTCACGCTGATTCGGGAGACAAAAAAAGGCGGCAAACATAAGGATCCAGAGCCAGAGGAAAACCTCCAGATGACCAAGGTGACGTCGGCGATTCCAGGCATCCCAAAAGAGGGCAATAACGACGGGGGCTAGCAGACCGGAATTTAGGGGGTAGGAGACAACGATCCTCCAGAAGCTCGACTGACCCCAGAACAGGTTTAAGAAATAGCTCCCTTCGCCGACATTAAACTTCCCGGCGTTCTCCCTAAGAACAAAGTCCTTGAAGATGTTTGCCGGATTCGGGTCGATCCAGAGCCAGAGAGCAAAAAGAAGAAGTGCGGCGACTACTGTCATGGCAATGCGCCACATGTCGTGAATCACAAAAGGACGGAGCTTCCAACCCCGCGCTCGCAGCTGCCAGAGAGCAAAGGCCAGCGTCACGGGGATGACGAGGGCAAAAGATTTGTAGAGAAGGCCGACGCCGATCATGCCTCCCCAGACCCAAGGCCAGAAAATCCCTTCAGGAAAACGTGGCTCGCGATGAAGTAGTAGGAGGGCGAATGGTAGAAAGAGCCAGAACGTTTCAGGCGCACTGGTAAGAAAGACGCGTCCATATCGGTAGGTGCTGAAAAAGCACAGGAAAAGCAGTGCAGCGGAGAGTCCAAGCGATGGATCTCTGGTCCTATGCCATCCAACCACCAGCAAAAGTGCGGCGGTTAGAATTGTATAGAGTACACACGGAGCGCGGAGACGGGCCAGTGACCAGTGATCTCCCCAACTTGTAGAGAGAATTCCCTGCCAGAAGAGCAACGGGGGCTTTGTGTTGCGCGCCTTTTCATCGATAGATTGAAGAGGCAAAAAGCAACCTGTAGCAGCAGTGAGGCGGGAGATTTGTGCATAGAGCAATTCATCTCCGTTGGTGGCGAGATGATCACTACCGAGACCGGTGCAATATACGAAAATGGCAATGGTTAGCGAAGCCCATCCAATGGTCAAAAGATGTCGGTGAGAGATTGCGTGGGAAGACATGGAGGGGAGGCGCGGAAAGAAAAATCTTGGAGATAGAAATCTGGATCAGGAAGTAGTCAGTAATTTGGTATCGGGGTGCCAATAAGGCACTGTGCGATGAAAAGCCCAGGTAATAACAGATGAAATCAAAGTGCTATGAACTCGCGCTGGAATAATGACTCAAAGCAGAACGCCAGAGAAGACGCGTTGTGCCAACCATGAACAAAGTGGCTGCAACAAGCTGCAGGACAATGGGCAAGGGATTCTCCGCTGCATGGAGCAGCAGGCGTGCGGGAATGTTGGCGACGATAATGACCGGGATAAGCCAGCTAAAGACTAGTTTGAACATGCCTCGGTAGATAGTGTCGGGATAGCGGCCGATATTGAAGAGGCTGTAATAGCCGTAGATCAGTCCCTGAGAACGGAGCATCCAGAAACTGGCTGCCGAAAAAATCAACATGATACTGTAGTGAATCATCATGCCGCAGCAGACAGTCGTCGCATAAAGGACAATCTGCACAAAGGATGGGACGATGGAGAGTTTCCAGAGACCGAAGATGACAAAGCCAGCTCCCACGAGGGCGTTCACAATATTGTCCATGCCAAACTGTTTAAGTGATACCACGAACTGGGTGTCAACCGGCAACAGGAGCATAAAATCCATCCGGCCCGTCCGAACCAACTCCGGAATATTAGCCAGATTCATGTAGAAGAAGGCTTGGAAGAGCTGGCCGATAAGTTGATGGGTGCCGATCAGAAGTACAACCTCCCACTTTGTCCAACCACCAATATCGCCCACATAAGAGAAAACTACCTCAATGAAGACTATCTGGCCCAAGAACCAAAGAACCTCCACCAGCATCCAGAGCATAAAATTCAACTTGAAACTCATCTCACGAATGAGCGAGTTGCGAAACATCATCCGATAAATTTCCCCATAGTGTGAAGCGACAGAACGCAGGGAGGACAACCTGTTCAAGAGCAAGGGAGTTTCGGCCCGCCCCTGCGGCAAGCTCTGCCGCTTTAGAGCGGCGGTTGCTGGGCGGCGGCGCGCGTGACGACTTCGGCCATGGTTGTGGCGGCAGCCGCCATTGCCGTACTATGTTCCAGAACGACACCCGGAAGCACATTGCGCTCCTCGGCCACATCTACCTCGATTCGGCGTCTTGCAAGACGATCTGCCGGGACGCGCACGACATTCTTGATGAGCCCTATCTTTTCAAGACCTGCGATGAGATATGCAGAAGGATCGATCTGCCACCAATGCATTCCGTGATTGGCAGACCGCGGAAAGGCATGGTGGTTGTTATGCCAGCCTTCTCCCATTGCGAGCAAGCCGACCAAAAAGTTATTGGTGCTTGCGTCGGTCGTGACGAATTCCCGACTGCCGTAGGTATGGCAGACAGAATTGACGGCCCAAGTGACGTGATGGTTCAGAAACATACGTACGGCGCCGCCCCAGAGAAGGCCATACCAACCGCCGATTAGGTAGGGAATCAGGAGACTAAGCCCAGCCCAGAGAAAGAATGTATTGCTGATAAAGACCACCAGCTTGTCTTTGAGTAGTGGACCTGCATACCGCGGCACATCGGGACGAAAGTCATCAAGAATCCAACCAACATGCCCATGAAAAAAGCTTTTTACAGGACTATGCGGGTCCATATCCTCATCGGAATTAGCGTGGTGCTGAATGTGGGTTGCCGCCCAATTCAAAGCTGGGCCTTGGAATGACATGGACCCGCAGATGAGGAAAAACGCACGAAGCCAATCTGGGGCATCAAAGCCCTTGTGGGTCAACATCCTATGATAGCCAATTGTAATTCCAAAAGCGCAAAGAATGTATCCGACCACAAGCAGGGCGAGATCAGTACCGGTGATCATTCTGCCCCAGAGGCTAATGATGGCATAGACTGTGGCTAAAAGAGGACCCCAGACCAGAAGCTGGAGAATCACCTTAGTAAGGAGGGAGGCGGGTTTCGTAGACAAGTTACTAATGTGCCCCAAAAGGAACGTTGTTGCAAGAAAACTTCAGCAGAAGGAATGTTTTCCTAAGTTGAACTAAAGATCTCATCCAAGGCCATGCCGACTGATCGGTAACGGTAAGGAAAACCAAACTCTATGAAGCGTTTGGGGATTATTCGCTGGCTGTCGAGCAACAGATGGGAGAGATCGCCAAGGATCATCCGCAGGGCAAAAGCCGGGGCAGGGATGATCGCAGGACGATGTGCCGCCCGGGCTGCAAGTTTGGTAAACTCGCGGTTGGTAACTGGATCCGGCATAACAGCATTTATTGGCCCTTTGATGGAGTCGTTGTGAAGGGATTGAAGAATCATGCCGGCCAGATCTTCAACTGCGATGCAGGCCATCCATTGGTCTCCGGAACCGAGCCTCCCACCAAGTCCTGTCCGAAAGATTGTAGCTAGCGATTTCATTGCACCGCCGGTGCGCCCCAAGACTAATCCTATGCGCAGCCTGACGACTCTGACGCCGCAGACCTCCGCCTTTTGCGCCTCGGCTTCCCATGCCTGAGTAACCTCTGCCAGAAAACCTCTCCCTGCAGGAGAGTCCTCGGTTGCAATTTGGTCGCCGGTATCACCGTAAAATCCTATGGCTGAAGCACTCACCAGAACCCGCGGCTTGACCGCGGAAGCTTCGATTCCCTCGACCAAGCGTCGAGTTCCCTCGACGCGGCTTTCCAAAATCTTCCGGCGCTTTTGCTGAGTCCAGATTCCCAAGATGGTCTCCCCCGCGAGGTGAACCAAGCCCTCACAGCCTGAAACATCGAGCGGAGTAGAGAAGGAAAAGGGGCGCAGCCCCATGCCAGAACGGCGGCTGAAAGGAATGACCTCATCGCGATGCGACAGTGCGGCCCTTTGCACCTCTTGGCCGATGAACCCCGTGCCGCCCGTGATGCCGATGATCATGTTGATCCCTAAGGGTTTGCTTCAGTTGACATTTCCAAACCTCGAATGGAGCCAGTGATACGGGAAACGGTCGCCTGGGCAGTCGGTGGGTCGGGGGTTGATTTCCTTGTGGGCATGGACGATGGCTTGGCGTCCCTGAGTCTTACCAACACGGTCGCGGAGATAGGATACAAGCTCGTCAAGTGCCTCGATCTGTGCCTTAGTGGGCAGGTCGCGGTTAAAGTCACCGACCAGACAGATGCCAAGGGCTATATCATTCAGATAGTCGCTTGCCACATGTCCTCCGTTAAGCTGAGCCGTCCAGCGGTGTCCGATCTCAATCTGTCCGTCGCCGGAACCATGGCCGTTCCCGATCACAAAATGATAGGCCAAGCCGTTTACCATGTGACGGACTCGGCGGTGGTAAATATCGAACACCCGGGCATTTCCTTCTCGTGTGCCGCTGTTGTGGACGACGATATATTTCCACCGTCCCCTCCGGACCGCTGCATGGTCGATGGCGTATCGTGTGGAGGAGCTGAGGTAGTTGTAAGTGCGATGGGAGCCGAAGAGCCAGCTCCAGCCATGGCTGACGGAGGGAGGGGAGGAGGGAGCGGGCTCAAACCCGACGGCCGCATCTACGCTCGACTTTTCAATCGTGATGGGAGCCGATGGATTCGTGCCGTGTGGCAGTGGGAGCGTTGGGGTAGCGCTTTCCGGAGGGTGTGCGGGATAGGATTCGGTTGAGGTATTGGGGGAAGTGGGAGGGTGAGGTTGGGAGGCGCCGGAAGCAACAGTGGAGCGAACTGGCGGGATTTCTTCCGTATTGGAGGAGTGATGGAGTTTTGAGGGAGATTCTGAATGATGCGTACTTTGATCCGAGTGAGAAAGATGATGTTTCTTGCTTTTGGCGGATTTGGATTTCTTTGATTGAATGGTTTTTGATGGGGATGGACTGGTCTCTGGTCGCGGGGGAGATTTAATTTTTAATTCCGAGCCGCTCTTTTTAGAAGTATCTCGTCCACTGACTTGGTCGCCGGACCCAGTTGGCTTCTGACTCATGAGAAAAAGGGCCTTTTTTTGTTCGTCCGTCATTTGGGATCGAAGTGATGCCGTGGATGCCATCACGGCAACAAATAGCATCAAAAAATACCTCAAAGATGCTGCAGCATGAAACACCATGTCAGGTTACCAGCACTCGGTTGGGGTTCAAGCAGCAGTGGTCAAACCTCTCCTGATCTTTTTTGCATAGAGAACCTTGACAAGGTAAAGCCCGCCGGCGGGGGCCATCGCTGGCGTGGGCCACGCTTTTCCATCGTTTAGACGCTTCGAAAAGACAGCAGGTTCCTCCTTGCCCTGGGCGACACGTACCATCCCCCCGACAATCATGCGTGCCATACGGTAGAGAAAGCCAGTTCCCTCCAGAGTAATGCTGAGTGAGGGCCCCCTTTCTTTTATGCTGACCCTGTGCAAGGTTCGGACGGTATCTTCCGGCAGGGAACCGGAATCCGCGCAAAAGCCACGAAAATCATGGGTGCCCTTCACCAATGTGGCAAGTTGCCTGATTATAGTCCGGTCAAGTGGACCATGCAGATGCCATGCGCGACGATGAAGGTGAGGTGGAAGAACCGGCGCGTGCCAGAGTTCGTAACGGTAGATCTTTCCGGATGCTGAAAAGCGTGCATGGAAGGAACTGTTTGCACGTGAAACTTTGAGAACCCGAACCTCAGGTGGCAGCGAGGCATTCAGGGCAGGAAGCCAACGGGAAGCGTCACGCATCCTCCCGAGACGGTCAAGTTGCTCGGACGATAGTTCAAGATGTGTTGTTTGTGCCATGGCGTGGACACCAGAGTCGGTTCTTCCCGAGGCATGAACGATGACGCGTTCGCCAACAATTCGCGCGATAACAGTCTCAAGTGCATCCTGAACGGTGCCTCCCTCCCGCTGACTCTGCCAGCCACGGAACGCCGAGCCATCATATGCGATGACAAGTCGGAGTTTCATCGTTTAATGGGCGGTGTTAGCATCCAGCCAGCTTTGAAGAATCTGCACGGCAGCAGCTTGATCGATGACCTTTCGTTGCTTCCGGCTATCGCGCCCGGCCTCTTGAAGACGTCGCGTCGCAGCTGCAGTGGTGAGACGCTCATCCCAGAGAATGACGCTAGCCGGAGTGAGTTGGGAGAGTGCCGCAGCAAAGGTGCGGCTTTTTTCGGCAGCCGGGCCGTAACTGCCGTCCATGTTCCTCGGGAGGCCGATCACGATGACAGAAGAGCCCTTGTCAGCAGCGACCGCAGCGATCTCTGCGAGGCTTTGTGGAGAGGCTTTGAGCGTTTGAAGAGGATGAGCCATGCATCCGAGTTCGTCGCTAATAGCCAGACCGATGCGAACCGAACCGGGATCGACTCCGAGTGTGCGGGAAGTAATGCTCACGGGTCCATGACACCGGAGACGACGTCCGTAGGCAAGCAGGGGCTTGTCCGGGTGCATCATTGATTCCAGATTGCACAGAAGTCCGCACGGGATTAGAGATGCTGTGTATGCAAGCGCTTTCCCTAAATAAATTTTCACAGAATCTTACCGTCAGCGGAACAATCGCGCTCTCGCAAGCGGTAGCCGGCCTCGGATTGGGTCTGCTGATTGCGGACAAGCTCTCAGGCAAATCACGCCGCCGTGCAGGCAGCGTCCTTCTTGTCGCAGGATCCTTGGCACTTGGTCCGGTGATTGCCAGCGTGGTCACTCGCGTGCGCAATCGCCCCACCTCTTCCAGTCGAGCCCGCCGACATCTAGAGTCGATCCGAGAAGATGTCGGGTTCCATGATTCTGAGCATCTGATCTAGTTTTGGGAGGGTAAGCTGAAAAAAGGACCGCTCCCCCGCCGAGTTGTGCTGGCTTCGGCATCGCCCCGGAGGCGGGAGTTGCTTGCCGCAGCCGGCTTTGATGTGACGATCCTGCCCGCACAGGTTCAGGAAATTGAAGGAGGAATTTCACCTCGCGATCTGGTGATGAAAAACGCGGAGAGGAAGGCAATTGCTGTTGCAGCAAACCTACACGGGGAACTTGTGCTTGGTGCCGACACGATCGTGGTCCTTGAAGGCGAAATTCTCGGAAAGCCACGGGATATGAGACACGCGGCGGAAATGCTGGAGAGGCTTGGAGGCCGAATTCATGAAGTTCTGACAGGCGTCTGTTTACTGAGAGGCGGCAGCACGGCCCGTTGTACATTCGTGGAATCTACGCGTGTGGCATTCCGTCCACTCAAAGAGGCTGACATTCTGGCCTACCTCGCCGAAGTTGATCCCCTCGACAAGGCGGGTTCCTATGCCGCTCAGGAAGACAGAGGACGGCTTATCGAGTGGATTGAGGGGTCCATGGAAAATGTCGTAGGACTTCCGGTGGCGTGCGTGATAACGGCGATTAAAACCCACTTCACGGAACCGTCAGCTGGTTAGACGGATGCGAGTGCAATCCTTGAAGGTCAGTCGATATTATGCCCAGCCTATCACAACGGATGGGTTGAACAGAAAAGAAAGAGGCAGGGATACGTGCGGATAGCGGTTCTCCATCACCATTCTTGGCGACACGCGATCTGCTATACTATTACGTTGTTTATCTGAGAAAAGGATGACTGTGAGGTCGATGTTAAACCCAACAAATTGTCACGAAATTGTGACAGAGAAGATGCCTTTTCCTACTTGCTTCGGCTAAGAAGCTGGCGGAGAATAAATAACTGATTATGATGCCACAAGAAAAGAGGGCTATGTTTACGATTGTGGCTGCATGGGTAGTGTTTGCAGTTATTTCAGGATCCAAGGTGAGTGCTCAGGGTACTGCTCCTATTCCGCCCCCATCGCATTCTCCATCCCCAGCTGGCACACCCTCAGCAGGAGGGGCCGTCTCTGCCCCGACGCCCGATGCTACCCAGCAATATCAGACTCCCGAGAAACCGTTGAATGTTCCTGATGCAGCGGCAACTGCCGAGATGACCGCAGAAATGGAACGCCTTAAATCCCAAGGCAAAATCACTAGCAACCGTGCAATTTCAGCCGCCGTGCGCAAGGTCGTCAACGACCACAGCATTCAGCACGAGATTCCAGCCCCGATGGGGGCTAAAGTAGTTGCCGTCTACAAGCAGCCCGGAGACATGGTTCGGGCAGGGGAGAAAATTGTCATGCTCTTGGTTGACGGGAAGCAGGTTCCGATACTTGCCAAGCAGGACGGCATCATGCAGACCATCAATGTGAGCAAGGGTGGTGTGATTGGAAATTCCCGCCCACGGGCCGCCAAAAAAGGTGACAGGCACTACTGGATGGGGCAAAGCGGCGCCATTCTGCTGACCCTTAGAACTCCCTAGAATGAAGATGAACCCACACTTTGCTCCAAATCAGAACTCGATATCCCCAAGGCGTTTTTCATTGAGCTCGCTGATGAAGCCGGCCCGTTCGTCCACAGTCATCCCCTTTGCCGTGATACTCATTGGAGCTTCCGTGGCGACTTCCGCGCCGCCTGGAAATTCCGGAAACCTCGGAACGGTTTCCACCTGTCCCTCGGCGCCTCAGATAGCCTATACAGCAATCCAGTTCGCCCTATCCCCTCAGTCCGGCTTGACTGGGAGTCAAGCGAACGCGGTCATCCAGAACATTGTCAGACAGGCAACCCTTTCGGCTCCCTATATGGCTGCGCAGATTACAAGAGCTGCCATGAGGGCCGTAGGGAACGCAACTACCTCTGGAGCACTTTCGGGCAAAGCTGTGTCGAACACTACAACGGCTGCTAAGGCGGGAACTCTTCCTTCCAACCAAGCCGTCACAGCGACTGCGGGGTTGAGTCAAACGATTGCAGCAATTGTTAGCGGAGCTCTAACGGGAGCCAACGCAGCCGGTGCCAGCAACGCCGATCTAACCAAGATCGTTTCGGCAGCTGCGGTGCAGCTTGTTGATCAATCCGCGCAACAATCCGCAATTACTGTCCAATTGAAGCAAAGTGGAAACCTCAGTGATTCTACTGAGCCCCCTCTTGATAATGCCGATAACGGCAAGGCGGTTGCAACCGCACTGGTGGCGGCAGTTACCCAAACGGATGCTAATCTTGGTCTCACAGCGGCTCAAACAGCAGGGATGATCAATATGGCGGGTCAGGCCGCCCTGACCGCCGCTGCAAACGTTACGGGAGTCATCGCCACGCAAACCGCAACACAGGTTGCCTCACAAACCGCAACGCAGGTTGCCACGCAGGTTGCCACGCAGGTTGCCACGCAGGTTGCTCAGCAAGTTGCACAACAAGTTGCACAACAGATCGCACAACAAGTTACTCAACCGGCGCAGCCGGGGGGGCC
>Ga0007854_10001802_pt1 | contig 13533 bp, 9 predicted proteins | sample CryBogCBH12Aug08_FD_60382 | JGI IMG/M metagenome (GOLD analysis project Ga0007854, IMG submission 60382) | Freshwater microbial communities from Crystal Bog, Wisconsin, USA - CBH12Aug08 | ecosystem: Environmental > Aquatic > Freshwater > Lake | place: Crystal Bog, Wisconsin, USA | collected...
GGAATCAGGATCGCACGGAAAAAATAATCGCTGGCCAAAGCCGGCACCACGAACAGCGCCAGAACCAACAAAAACGCCATGGCCCAGCGGTCTTGCGCAATTGGAAAGATTTGTTGATCGGCCTGGTAGCTGGTTTTGAATTGACCGTTTTCACGATAAAACATGGGGCACTTTCCTTAAACCTTAAACGCGGTCGATGATTTTTTCGCCAAACAGCCCTTGCGGCCGGAACAGCAAAAACACCAAGGCCAGCACATAGGCAAACCAGATTTCGATGCCACCGCCGACAAACGGGCCGAGGTAGACCTCGGACAGTTTTTCACCCACCCCAATGATCAAGCCGCCAATGATGGCGCCGGGCACCGAAGTCAGGCCGCCCAAAATCACCACCGGCAGGGCGCGCATGGCGATCGTCGCAAGTGAGAATTGCACGCCCAATTTAGAACCCCAAATGACGCCAGCGACCAGGGCCACAAAGCCGGCAATGCACCAGACGATGACCCAAATTCGGTTCAATGGAATGCCAATGGACTGCGCGGCTTGGTGGTCATCGGCCACGGCCCGCAGCGCCCGACCGGTCCCGGTTTTTTGGAAAAAGAGACTCAAGATGACCACCAAGGCCGCCGCAATCAGTGCTGAAATCACGTCTTCTTTGTTGACCAGCAGGCCGCCTGGAAAAACCGAGTCCAGCACAAACACGGGGTCTTTGGGCATGCCCACGTCGATCTTGTAAACGTCATTGCCAAACAGGCTTTGACCCAAGCCTTCTAGAAAGTAGGCAATGCCCAACGTGGCCATCAACAAGGTGGCGCCTTCTTGATTCACCAAGTGGCGCAGGACCCACTGTTCAATGGCCCAGGCGACGACGCACATCAAGGCCGCGGCCAAAGCAAAGGCGATGAAGTTGTTTAACAAAAAGTGGTCCAAGCCCGTCAACTCGGGCACCCATGCTGAAAAACGGGCCATGGCCAAGGCGGCAAAAAGCACCATCGCGCCTTGGGCGAAGTTGAAAACGCCAGAGGCTTTGTAGATCAAGACAAAGCCCAAAGCGACCAACGCGTAAAGCATGCCGGCCATCAAGCCGCCAATCAGGGTTTCAAGAAAAAAAGCCATGTTGTGTTTTTCTTCGGTGAGGCGGCTGGGTTAATGCGAGGCACCCAAATAGGCGCTGATCACCTCGGGGTTGTTGCGGACTTCATGGGGCGGACCGTCGCCAATTTTTTTGCCGTAATCCAACACCACGACCCGGTCTGAAATGTCCATCACCACGCCCATGTCGTGTTCGATCAAGACAATCGTGGTGCCAAATTCGTCGTTCACATCCAAGATGAAACGACACATGTCTTGTTTTTCTTCGACGTTCATGCCTGCCATGGGCTCATCCAGCAGCAGCACTTGCGGCTCCATGGCCAAGGCACGACCCAAGTCCACACGCTTTTGCAAGCCGTAGGGCAGTTGTCCGACTGGGGTTTTACGGTGCGCTTGAATTTCTAAAAAATCGATGATGCGCTCCACAAATTCACGCTGCTGAATTTCTTCCCGTTCAGCGGGCCCCCATCGCAAGGCTTGCAGTAGCAAGTTGCTTTTGATCTTCAGGTTGCGCCCCGTCATCAGGTTGTCCAGCACGCTCATGCCTTTGAACAGGGCTAAGTTTTGAAAGGTGCGCGCAACGCCCATCTCAGCCACTTGACGTGAGTTCATGTGGTCAAATTGTTGGCCTCTGAAGGTGATGGAGCCCTCAGAAGGCGTGTAAACCCCGTTGATGCAATTCAACATCGAACTCTTGCCAGCGCCATTGGGGCCGATGATGGCGCGCACTTCATGCTCGCGCACATCGAAGGAAATATCGGTCAGCGCCTTCACGCCGCCAAAACGCAGGCTGATGTTTTGGACATCCAAAATGACGTCGCCGATTTTTTTGCCCGAGGTACCCCTGTCGCTCATGCTGCTTCCCTGTGCGCTTCATGGCGCCCTTTTTTTACGACGGTGGCATCGGCCAGCTGGAGGGTGGCGCTCACGCTGCCGCTGCGACCGTCTTCAAACTTGACTTGGGTTTCAATGTATTGCTCGGCTCGACCTTCGTACAAAGCATCCACCAAGACCCTGTATTTGTCGGCGATGAAGCCCCGTCGAACTTTGTTGGTGCGGGTGAGTTCGCCGTCGTCGGCGTCCAACTCTTTGTGCAAGACCAGGAAGCGGCTGACCTGAGAGCCAGCGAGCAAGTGGTCGGCCGACAGGTCTTGGTTGACTTGGTTCACGCAGTCGCGCATCAGCTCGTAAACCTCGGGTTTTTGCGCCAAGTCGGTGTAGCCGGTGTAAGACAAGTTGCGGCGTTCGGCCCAGTTGCCAACGGCATCAAAGTCGATGTTCAAAAAGCAGCAAACCTGTTCACGCTGGTCGCCGTAGGCCACCACTTCTTTGATGAAGGGGAAGAACTTGAGTTTGTTCTCCACGTATTTGGGGGCAAACATCGCGCCGTCATAAACCCCACCCTTGAGGCGACCCACGTCTTTCACACGGTCGATGATTTTCAGCTGGCCTTGTTGGTCCAAGAAGCCTGCATCGCTGGTGTGGTACCAGCCGTCCGCGTCGAGCACTTCGGCCGTGGCCTCTGGGTTTTTGTAATAGCCTTGCAGCAAGCCGGGTGAGCGGACCAAAATTTCACCGTTGTCGGCAATTTTGATGTCCACACCGCGGCAGGGCACGCCCACGGTGTCCGCGCTGACTTGGTGGTCAGCCTGCAAACAGACAAACACCGCGGTTTCGGTGGAGCCATAGAGTTGCTTCAGGTTCACGCCGATGGCGCGGAAAAAGCGGAATAAATCCGGGCCAATGGCTTCACCGGCGGTGTAGGCCACACGCACCCGGGAGAAGCCCAAGTTGTTGCGCAGGGGCCCATAAACAAAGAGGTCGCCCAAGGCGTACAGAAGTCGATCGCTCAAAGACACGGTGCTGCCCTGCATGCGGGCTGGGCCGACCCGCTGGGCGACCGCCATGAAGCGCTTGAACAGGGTGCGCTTGAGCCAGCCAGCGTCCTCCATGCGGATCATCACGCTGGTCAGCAGGGCCTCAAAAATTCGGGGCGGTGCAAAGTAATAGGTGGGCCCCACTTCACGCAGGTCAATGGCCACGGTGCTGGCAGACTCCGGGCAGTTCACCACGTAGCCACAGACCAACCATTGGGCGTAGCTGAAAATGTTTTGACCGATCCAAGCCAATGGCATGTAGGCCAGGACCTCTTCTTTTTCGGTCAAACGGTCAAATTCTTGTCCGGCCTGGGCCCGGTCGATCAGGCTGCGGTGGGTGTGCACCACCCCTTTTGGATTGCCAGTCGTGCCGGATGTAAAAAACAGCGCCGCCACGTCTTCACTTTGGGCTTGCTCAATTTGCTGATTGAACCAGACGGAGTAGCCGTTCCGAGCGTCTTTGGCTTGCGTGGCCAAGAAGGTTTGGCCCTCACTCAGCAAGGCGTTCAAGTCGGACAAGCCCGACGCGTTGTAATGACGCAAACCACGCGGATCGTCAAAATAAAGACGCCCCAATTCGGGGTAACTTTCGCGCACCTCGAGCATTTTGTCGACCTGCTCTTGGTCTTCCACCACCGCCAAGCGAACGCCCGCATTTTGAATGGGAAACACCATTTCCGCCGCCACCGCGTCTTGGTACAAAGCAATCGGCACGGCGCCCAAGGATTGACCGGCCAACATGACGGCATAGAGCCGGGGGCGGTTCGCCCCAATCACCACAAAATGGTCGCCCCGCTGCAATCCCGCCAAGTGCAGGCCCGCCGCCAATTGCTCTGTCAAGGCGGTGAGACCGGCCCAAGTGTGGTTTTGCCAAATGCCATATTCTTTTTCGCGCAGGGCATCCGCCTGCGGACGGGTCGCAGCGTGTTGCAATAAGAGACGAGGAAAAGTCAGGTTCATGGGCGGCATTGAAATCAATGAGCCCCATGCTAGAGAGGCATTTGACGTTCAGTTGTCGTTCGGACGACAATTTAAGGGTTCATCCTTTCCGGACTTTCCCTGATGTCCGGCCTTTAAACGCCGACCCAAGGCCGTTCTATGACGCATGGCACATGCCCTTTGCCCGATGACCTATGACCCCGCCAAAGCCTAAGACAGTGAGCCCTTCCAGCAGGTTGTCGCCCAAGCCACCGATCTCTCAAGCGGTCGTGGTGGAACCGGTGGTCCCTGCCGCCCTGGCAGCGCCGCTCCACCAGCGGCGCAGGGCCTTGAGGCAGGAGGAGGTGGCCAATATTCCTTGGCTGATTGGGCTGCCTGAGTCGGAACGGCTGTTCATCCTGCCCCAAGTCTTGATTGTTCAGGCCGAGGTCGGCGACACCATTTGCCGAGTCGGCAAACCCGTGACCTATTGGTTTGGGGTGGTGGAAGGCTTGCTCAAGATGAACACCGTCAACGCCCATGGCCAAACCACCACCTATTTAGGCATTCCCCCCGGCGGCTGGTTTGGAGAAGGGACCGCGCTGAAGCGTGAACCTTATCGCTACAACGTTCAAGCCATCCGGACCAGTTGGGTGGCTGGCTTGCCGGTGGACAGTTTCCACTGGTTGCTGGACCATTCGCCGACCTTCAATCGGTTCGTCATGAACCAATTGAACGAGCGGGTGGGGCAATTCATCGCGGCGCTTGAAATGGACCGCATCCAAAACCCGGAGGCCCGAGTGGCGCGCAATTTAGCGGCCTTGTTCAACCCGGTTCTTTACCCCGGCGTGGGCGAGGTGTTGCGAATCACGCAACAAGAATTGGCTTATTTGGTGGGCCTGTCAAGACAGCGCGTGAACGAGGCCTTGCAGGCCTTGGCGCAAGCCGGCCACATTCAGGTTGAATATGGTGGCCTGCGGGTGCTGAACTTGCCCGCTTTAAGGGCGGTTTAGAAGGCCAAAGAGGCCTCTTTAAGGCGCCTTCATTTCACCCTTCAAGGCGCTGTGGTCTCCGCCGAGCCCACTTTCGCGACCTCCGGTGAGGCCTTGTGGTCGCTGGCGATCCACAAGTAAACCGCCGGCACCACGAACAGCGTGAACAAGGTGCCAATCGACAAGCCTGAGAAGATCACAATGCCCATGGCTTGTCGGCCTGCTGCGCCCGCGCCCGAGGCAATCACCAGAGGGACCACCCCAAAGACCATGGCGGCGGTGGTCATCAAAATGGGGCGCAACCGAATGCTGGCGGCTTGTTGAATGGCTTCCCGTTTGGTGCTGCCTTCAGCGCGCAAATGGTTGGCCACTTCGACAATCAAGATGCCGTGTTTGCTGATCAAGCCCATCAAGGTGACCAAGCCCACCTCGGTGTAAATGTTCACCGAGCTGGCGCCCAGGAAAATGAACACCATCGCGCCAAACAAGGCCATGGGCACCGACACCAAGATCACCACCGGGTCGCGGAAGCTTTCAAATTGTGCGGCCAAGGCCAGGAACACAATGATCACCGCAAACATCAGCGTCACCATGAAGCCACCCGACTCGCGCATGAACTGACGCGATTGACCCGAGTAATCGACGGAGTAACCCGTGGGGGCCACCTCTTTAAGGGTGTCACGAAGGTATTGCAAAACCTCGCCTTGCGAGGCGCCTGAAACCCCCGAAATGGTGGCCGAGTTTTGCTGCTGGAATCGGTTGATGGACTCCGGCACCACCTTGTATTGAATCGACGCCACGGTGCTGGCCAGCACCTGCGAGCCGTTTGGCAAGCGCAGGTAAAAGTCCAACACATTGCTGGGGTTCAAGCGGTCCACTTGCTGCACTTGCGGAATCACTTTGTAGGAGCGACCGGCAATGGAGAAGTAGTTGACATACCCGCCGCCCAAGGCCGCGCCCAAGGCTTGGCCGACGTCTTGTTCGGACAAGCCCAACGCCGCCACTTTGCTGCGGTCAATCACCAAGTTGGCTTCCGGGGCGTCGACCTTCAGGTCCAAGTCGCTGAAGTAGAACTTGCCGGAGGCACGCACCTTGTCCATCATCTGTTGCGCCACCGCATTCAGATTCTCAAAAGGCTCGGTGGTGGTGATCACAAATTGCACCGGCAAACCGGAAGACCCAGGCAAGGCAGGGAACTGGAAGGCGGCGACGCGGACGCCGGCAATCTTGTTCCACATTTTCTGCAGCTCGATTTGAATTTGATGGGCGCTGCGGGTGCGGTCTTCCCAGTTCTTGAAAATCACCCCGCCAATGCCCGCGTTGATGGTGGGCGTACCGGTGATTTGGAACATTTGCTTGTATTCCGGCAGCGATTTGGCGGCTTGGAAAACCTGGTCTGAGTAGGTCAGCATTTGGTCGGCGGTCGCGGTGGGCGAGCCCTGCACAAACGACAACACAATGCCTTGGTCTTCCTCGGGGGCGAGTTCGCTTTGCGACATCTTGAACATCAAGCCCAAGAGCACAAACAAAATCGCACCGAGCACAATCAACACTGGCCACGTGTCCAGCAGGCTGCTCAAGGTGCGCTCGTAGCCGTTGCGGACTTTGTTGAAGACGCGGTCGATGGCCTGAACAAACTTGCCTTCGTCTTGATCGGGTCTGAAAAAGCGCGAGCACATCATCGGCGACAAGGTCAAGGCCACGATGCCCGACACCGTCACGGCGCCGGCCAACGTGAAGGCAAACTCGGTGAACAAGGCGCCCGTCAAACCGCCTTGGAAACCAATCGGCAAATACACCGCCACCAAGACCACGGTCATGGCCAAAATCGGGCTGGCCAATTCGCGCGCCGCCATCAGGGCGGCTTGCATCGGCGAGGCATGGTCTTCGCGCATGTGCCGGTCGACGTTTTCCACCACGATGATGGCGTCGTCCACCACCAAGCCGATCGCCAGCACCAGCGCCAGCAAGGTCAGCAAGTTGATCGAATACCCCAGCACCAACATGATGAAGAAGGTGCCGATCAGCGACAAGGGCATTGCCACCAAGGGCACGATCACGGCGCGGAAACTGCCCAAGAACAAATAAATCACCACCGTCACAATCAGCAAGGCCTCGACCAAGGTCTTGACCACTTCGTAAATGGAGGTGTTGATGAAGTCGGTGGAGTCATAAACCACCTGACCGGTCACGCCGGCGGGCAACTGGCGCTTGATCTCTGGCACGGCTTCTCGGACCAGCTTGGCGACGTCCAGAATATTGGCATCCGGGGCCACCTTGATCCCGATGAAAACCGATCGGGTCCCGCTGAACGCGACGTTGAAATCGTAGTTCTCAGAACCCAAGGTGACATTCGCAACGTCTTTCAAACGAACCGAGGTGTCACCGCTTTGTTTGATGATCAGGTTTTTGAAGTCTTCCACGGAGTGGAGATCGGTGCCGCCGGTCAACGGCACCCGCACCATTTGGCCCTTGGTCGAGCCAACCGCTGCCAAGTAGTTGTTGGCGGCCATGGCGGCGCTCACATCGGCTGCTGTAACGTTGTAAGAGGCCATGCGTTGGGTGTCGAGCCAAGCGCGCAACGCAAAGAGGCGGGCACCCAAGAGCTCGGCAGTTTGCACGCCCGGGATCGAGTCCAGTTTGGGCTTGACGGAACGGATCAAGAAATCGGTGACGTCGTTGGTGGGCAACTCGTCGCTGTAAAACCCCAGGTACATGGCGTCGGTGGTCTGACCCATTTGCACCGTCAGCACGGGTTGTTGGGCTTGCGGGGGCAACTGGTTGCGCACCGATGCCACTTGGGTGTTGATTTCAGTCAGCGCCCGGTTCGCGTCGTAGTTCAAACGCAGGGTGGCGGTGATGGTCGAGACCCCGGTGATGCTGCTCGACGACAAATAGTCAATGCCCTGCGCTTGGGCAATGGCCGACTCCAAGGGCTGGGTAATGAAGCCGGCCACGGTTTGTGCATCGGCGCCAAAGTAAGCCGTCGAAATGGTCACCACGCCGTTTTGGGTGCGTGGGTATTGGTTGATCGGCAGGCTGAACAACGAACGCAGGCCCAGCACGACGATCAGCAAGCTGACCACCGTCGCCAAGACAGGTCGACGAATAAAAATGTCAGTGAATTTCATGGGCCCGCCTCAATGTTCTTGGGGGGTGGGGTTGGGGCTGTTGGCGGGCAACACGCTGTTGTCGATGACCACGGGCGTGCCGTTCTTCAACTTGATTTGGCCAGTCGAAACCACTTCGTCACCGGCTTTCAGGCCTTTCAAAATCGCCACTTGGTCACCGCGGGTGGCGCCCGTGGTGACGAAAACCTGTTGCGCCACCAAGGGCGTTTTGCCATCGGCGTCGGGCTTTTCGCCGGGCTTCAAAATGAACACCGTGGAGCCATAGGGATTGAAGGTAATGGCGGTTTGCGGCAAGGTCACAAATTGGCCCTTGGTGCCCACTTCCAGGCCCGCCCGCACAAACATCCCAGGCAGCAAGCGCATTTGTGGGTTGTCCACGGTGGCTTGCAGCAAGACGTTGCGGGTGCCGGTGTCAACCACGGGGTTCAGCGCCGTCACGCGGCCGACCAGTTTTTGATCGGGGAATGCATCCAGGCTCAAGTTGACTTTTTGTCCCAAAGCCACTTTGGGCAACTCTTGTTGGGGCAGGTTGAAATTGGCGTAGATGGGTTGCAACTGTTGCAGCGTGACCACTTTTTCACCGGGGTTCATGTATTGACCGGGTTGCACCGAGGTAATGCCGGCGCGGCCGGAGAAAGGCGCGCGAATGGCCTTTTTGTCGACCAAGGATTGTTGGGCTTCAACTTGCGCGCGCTTGGCCTTCAAGTCGGCGGTATCGGCGTCCACCACGGCCTGGGCAATGGCTTTCACGGCCAATTGAGCGGTGTCACGCTTGAGCACCACTTCGGCCAGTTCTGCAGCGGCTTGCAACACATGCAATTGCGCCACCTCGGTGTCGGCGTTCAGTTGCACCAACAAGTCACCGGCCTTGACGTTTTGGCCCGACTTGAAATTCACGCTGCGGACCAAACCGGCGATTTCGGTGGTCACGTCGACACCGCGAACGGGCACCAGACTGCCCACCGAGTTCAGCTGGGGTTGCCAGTCTTGTAATTCGGCTTTGATGGTGCTGACGGTTTGTGCCCCGGGTTTGGGGGCACTGGCGATCAGTTTCTGAATGTGCAGATAAAAGCCAAAGGCCAGGCCAGCCACCAACACAATCACAAAGGCCAGCATGATGAGCATGCGTTTGGTCATGAAAATTCTCCGATCCATTCAAAATTAAGGTTGCCACCAGCCGCCACCGAGCGACTGGAACAAGGCGGCCGTGTCGGCCAATCGGGCGGCGCGGGCGCCCACCACGGCGATGCGTGCTTGTTGGTAATTGCGTTGCGCATCCAGCAAATTAAGGTAGCTGACGCCGCCCACTTGGTACTGCGTTTGGCTCAAGTCCAACAGTTGTTTGGCGGCATTTTCGGCCTCCACTTGGGCGTGCAACGCCTGTGCGTCTTGAGACAAAGCGGTCAGGCTGTCGGCCACGTTTTGGAAAGCTTGCAGCACGGTGGCACGGTATTGTTCGCCCGCCGCTTCATAAGCCGCTTGGGCAGCGCGCTCTTTGGCTTTCAAAGCGCCGCCGTTAAAAATCGGTTGGGTCAGGCCGCCAATCAGGTTCCAAAAGCCCCATTTGCCAATCAACAAATCGCCAGCGGTCGGGGCAGTCGCCCCCAGGCTGGCGGTCAAGTTGATTTGGGGATACAAGTTGGCCGTGGCCACCCCTGCCTGTGCGGCGGCTTGGTGCCAGAGCGCTTCGCTGGCGCGGATGTCGGGGCGTTGTCGCACCAAGTCGGCGGCCAAGGACACCGGAATGTCCACGGGCAACTTCAATTGGGCCAAGTCAAGCGGGGGCAAGCCGGCTTCGCTCGGCAGCTTGCCCACATAAACCGCCAGTTGATGACGGGCCTGAGCCAGCGCTTTTTCAAGGGGTGGCAGTTGAACTTGGGTGTTGTTGACCAAGGCGCGTTGAGACAACACCGGGTTCAGGCTCACGCCACCCAATTGGTGTTGTTGCTCTAAAACCTGCAACTGCTCGTTTTGAAGGCGCAACAGCGTGCGGGTGGTTTGGAGTTGCTCGCGCAGCGAGGCTTCGCGGATGGCCGTGGTCACCACATTTGCGGTCAAAGCCAGTTTGGCGCCTTCTAATTGGAACCGTTGGAAATCCACCAACGATTGCTGGGCTTCCAATGCCCTTTTGTTGGCGCCAAACAGGTCCAGGTTGTAAGACACATTGACGCTGGCATTGAACAGATTGGTGTCAAAACTGCTGAGTCCGGTCTGCGCCAAGGCGGTGCGCTCGCGCCCCCCTTGCAAGGCCAAGGCGGCATTGGGCAGCGCCAGTGAGCCGTAGGCGGCGGTGTAGCTTTCTTCGGCTTGCTTGAGGTTGGCTTTGGCCGCCTCTAAAGTCGGGTTGTGGGCCAAGGCCTGCTTTAGTAAATCGTCGAGGGCAGGCGAATTGAAAACCGTCCACCATTGGGCTTGGAGGCCTTTAAAGGCTTTCGCACTTTCAGGGCCGCCCAAACGTTGGGCTTCACCCAGCAAACCGGCGCTGCCAGCGGTGGTTTCCGCCAAGGCTTGTTCGGTATAGCGGGCCCCTGTGATCGGCGCCGCTGGTGTTTGAAAGTCAGGGCCTTGCGCACAGCCAGCCAAAAAGGCCAACGTGGCCGTGGCCAGCAAGGTCGGCAAACAAGGGTTCATCCTTCAGATCCTTAGTGATGGAGTGGGCGCTGCTTGAAAAGAGCAGGAAGGATGATAGCGATATTTATTGAACCTTGACTAAGCAAGGTTTTTAAAGTTTGGGCCCAAGGTCGATAATCGGTGCCAGTGAGGGTGTGCCCGTCGCGCCCTTTTTTTCCCTTTTATTTTCTTTTTCTTTTTCTTTTCGACCGACCGTTTGTGAATCGCCCTCTTTTTCAACGCGCCCCAAAACCCATCGCCCGTCCCGATGCAAAATCGCTCCCCCTTTTGGCGGCCACCCCCGAGGCGGCGGGTGATGGCAGCGTGCGCTTGAACAAACGCATGGCCGACTTGGGCCTTTGCTCGCGGCGCGAGGCCGATGCCTGGATTGAGCAGGGCTGGGTCAAAGTCAACGGGCAGGTCGCGCCGATGGGGTTGCGGGTGGTCCTTCAAGACCGCATCGAGGTCGACCCCCGTGCTCGCGGACACCAAGAGCAACAGGTGACGGTGTTGTTGCACAAGCCCATGGGCTACGTGAGCGGCCAAGCGGAAGACGGCCATGAACCCGCCGTGGTGCTGGTGCAAGCCCGCAATCGCTGGGCGCAAGACACCTCGCCTCACCGTTTTCAGCCCAGCCAATTGCGCGGTCTTGCCCCCGCGGGTCGATTGGACATTGACTCGGTCGGCCTCTTGGTGCTGACCCAGGACGGTCGGGTGGCGCGGCAGCTGATTGGCGAAGATTCGGGGACTGAAAAAGAGTACTTGGTGCGTGTGGTGTATCTGCCTTCGGCCACGACGACGAATGTCCAGGCGGTCTTTCCGGCTGACCAATTGGCGCGCTTGCGCCACGGCCTGAGCCTAGATGGGCAAGCTTTGAAGCCGGCGCAAGTGGATTGGCAGAACCCAGAACAGCTGCGTTTTGTCTTAAAAGAAGGCAAAAAGCGCCAAATTCGCCGAATGTGCGAACAAGTGGGCCTCAAAGTGGTGGGTTTGAAGCGCATTCGGATTGGCAAAGTGACGTTGGGCAACTTGCCCGTGGGCCAGTGGCGCTACCTGGGCCCGCACGAAAAATTCTGACCCCCCTTTCTGCCCCTTTTTTTGACCCGGGAATTTGTTGCGCGCGGGGCGCTTGAAATTTTTCAGGCCGCCCTCAAGTCTTTGAACATCTCTTTTTCTTTCCGTGTTTTTACTTTCTCAGTCCATTTTTCGTCTTTTCCAGTTATTTCTCGTTATTCCTCTCGTTACGCCCTATGACCAAACAAACCCATTCCTTCCAAGCCGAAGTGGCCCAACTCCTGCATTTGGTGACGCATTCGCTGTATTCGAACCCCGAAATTTTTGTCCGCGAGCTGGTTTCCAACGCCTCCGATGCCGCCGACAAGCTTCGTTTTGAAGGCTTGAACAACGCCGCCCTGTATGAAGACAACCCCAATTTGGAAGTGCGCATCGCCTTTGACAAAGACGCCCGCACGCTGAGCATCACCGACACCGGCATCGGCCTGACCGAGCAGGAGGCCATCGACAATTTGGGCACCATCGCCAAGAGCGGCACCAAGGACTTCATGGGCAAGTTGAGTGGCGACCAAAAGGCCGACGCGCAGTTGATCGGCCAGTTTGGTGTGGGCTTTTATTCGGGTTTCATCGTGGCCGACAAAATCACCGTCGAGTCACGCCGAGCTGGCGTTCCGGCAGACCAAGGTGTGCGCTGGTCAGCGGGGGCACCGGCGACTTTGAGGTCGAAACCATCCACCGGCCCGAGCGCGGCACCACCATCACCCTGCATTTGCGTGACGACGCCGAAGAATATTTGAACGCTTGGAAACTCAAGAGCCTGATTAACAAATACTCCGACCACATCAGCTTGCCCATCTTGATGGAAAAGGAAGCGTGGAAAGAGGGCGAAAACGACCAGCCTGGCAGCATGGTCAAAACCGGCGAGTGGGAAACCGTCAACCAGGCGAATGCGCTCTGGACCCGCCCCAAAAAAGACATCAGCGAAGAACAGTACACCGAGTTCTACAAGGCCATCAGCCACGACCACGAGGCCCCACTCACTTGGGCGCACAACCGCGTTGAGGGCAATACCGAATACACGCAGTTGCTCTATATCCCGAGCAAAGCCCCGTTTGACCTTTGGAACCGCGACAAAAAAGCCGGCATCAAGCTCTACGTGAAGCGCGTTTTCATCATGGACGACGCTGAAGCCCTGATGCCCACCTACTTGCGGTTTGTCAAAGGCGTGATCGACTCGGCCGACTTGCCTTTGAACGTGAGCCGCGAACTCTTGCAAGAAAGCCGTGACGTGCGCGCCATCCGCGACGGCTCCACCAAACGCGTGTTGTCGATGTTGGAAGACTTGGCCAAGCAAGAAGACAAGACCCCATACAACCAGTTTTATGCCGAATTCGGCGCCGTGCTCAAAGAAGGTTTGGGCGAAGACTTTGCCAACAAAGACCGCCTCGCCAAGTTGCTGCGTTACGCCAGCACCCAAAGCGACACGCCCAGCGTCAGCTTGGCCGACTACAAAGCCCGCATGAAAGAGGGCCAAGACGCCATTTACTACATCACCGCCGACACCTTGGCCGCGGCCAAGAACAGCCCTCAACTTGAAGTCTTCAAGAAAAAAGGCATCGAGGTTTTGCTGATGAGCGACCGTGTGGACGAGTGGTCGCTCAATTACTTGCAAGAGTTTGACGGCACGCCGCTGCAAAGCGTCGCCAAGGGTGCCGTGGACTTGGGCAAGCTGCAAGATGAAACTGAAAAGAAAGCCGCCGAAGAGGCCGCAGAAGCCTTCAAGCCTTTACTCGCCAAGCTCAAGGAAGCGTTAAAGGAAAAGGCCGAAGACGTTCGCGTGACCACCCGCTTGGTCGACTCGCCCGCCTGCTTGGTGGTCCAAGACGACGGCATGAGCACCCA
>Ga0007854_10001805_pt1 | contig 13525 bp, 11 predicted proteins | sample CryBogCBH12Aug08_FD_60382 | JGI IMG/M metagenome (GOLD analysis project Ga0007854, IMG submission 60382) | Freshwater microbial communities from Crystal Bog, Wisconsin, USA - CBH12Aug08 | ecosystem: Environmental > Aquatic > Freshwater > Lake | place: Crystal Bog, Wisconsin, USA | collected...
TGCGTGGCAATTTCGTGGGCGGTGCCGTACCGCAGCGTTCCGCCCTCACCGGCGTAGGGCCCTTCGGTGTTCTCGCGCACAATGGCGAACTCGCAGCCTTCGGCAATCGATCCCGGCACGCCGCGGAACGGGCGATAGTTGATGTAGAGGTCGAGGCCGAAACGCATCTTCAGGAGCAGCCCGCGCTCCAACGTGCCGCCAGGAATCCGAGTGTCGCCAATGGCGGGCCCGATAGCGCCCAGCAAAATGGCGTCAAAACCACGAAGTTCATTGAGAGTGGCGTCATCCAAGACGAAGCCGTCACGCAGGTAGCGTGCGGCACCAAGGTCGTAGTTTGTCGTTTCGACCGACACACCCGCGTGCGCGATGATTTCGAGCGCGGCGGCAGTTACTTCGGGGCCAATGCCATCGCCGCCGATAACGGCAATACGGTGGGGGTGCGTCATGGTGAACCTTCCTTTTATCTAGTTTCGCCGTTCGCAGGGGTAAGCGTCAAAACCGCCCGTGGTCAGGTGATGGCGCACCTCGGTAGAATTGGGTTCTCCACTGAAGCCTGAGGACCATATGGCACAAGAAATTCATCGCATTACGAAAGAAACGCTCGAGAAGCTCAAAGAGGAGTACCACCACCTCACGACCGTGGGCCGTACCGAGATCGCTCGCATCATCGAAGCAGCACGCTTGCTCGGCGACCTCAGCGAGAACGGCGACTATCACGCCGCCAAGGATGACCAGGGCAAGATGGAGTCGCGTATTCGCCAGATCGACAACGTGATTCGCAACCACGAACTCATTGAGCGCGACGAGACCGCCAACGAAGTGCAGCACGCCTCCATCGTGAAGATTGTGTACGAAGGTGACAGCCCCGACGATGCGCTCGAGTTCTTCATTGGTTCCATTGAGGAAAAGCCCGAAGGCGTGCAAGTGGCCTCCCCCACATCCCCCATGGGAGCCGCACTCCTGGGTCACAAGGTCGGCGACGACGTTTCCTACGACGCCCCGTCGGGCGCCATCACCGTGACGATTATCGGGCTGCGATAAGTGGGCAAGACACTCTACGAAAAGATCTGGGAAAACCACCTGGTCGCCGCTCCCGAGGGCGAATCCCCCATTGTCTACATTGACCTGCACCTGGTGCACGAAGTCACGTCGCCCCAAGCCTTCGACGGCCTGCGCCTGAACAACCGCACCGTGCGACGCCCCGACCGCACGCTCGCCACGGCTGACCACAACGTGCCCACCGAGCCACTCTCGGTGCCCGTGTCAGACCCCATCTCGAAGCGCCAGTTGGAGGTCCTCGACGAGAACTGCGCCGAATTCGGCATCACCCTTTTCCCCCGAGGGCACGAGAACCAGGGAATTGTGCACGTCATTGGACCGGAGCTCGGTGTCACCCAGCCCGGTATGACCATCGTCTGTGGTGACAGCCACACCTCGACCCACGGCGCCTTCGGCGCCCTGGCCTTCGGTATCGGTACGAGTGAGGTCGAACACGTTCTCGCGACGCAGACGTTGCCCAACCAGAAGGCCAAGACGATGGCTGTGGTTATTGACGGTCCCGCGCCTGCGGGTGTCACCGCCAAGGACATCGTGCTGGCCATTGTGAAAGAACTCGGCACCGGTGGTGGTGCCGGTTACGTCGTTGAGTACCGAGGACAAGCCATCCGCGACCTGTCCATGGAAGGCCGCATGACCGTCTGCAATATGTCGATCGAAGCGGGCGCCCGCGCCGGACTCGTCGCGGTGGACGAAACCACCATCGACTACCTGCGTGGACGCCCCGGCGTTCCTGCCGGCGAGGCGTTCGAGCAGGCTGCTGTCGAGTGGCGCACGCTCGTCTCCGACGATGACGCTCAGTTCGACAAGGTCATCACGATCAATGCCGCCGATCTCGTCCCGTTCCTTACCTGGGGCACCAACCCCGCCCAGGTGGTCCCTATTGATGGTGTCGTGCCCAACCCCGCGGAAATTGAGGACGCTGACGCCCGCAGCGCGGCGGAACGCTCGCTCGCCTACATGGGTCTGACGCCCGGCACGCCAATTCGCGATATCCCCGTTGACGTCGTCTTTATTGGCTCCTGCACCAACTCCCGCATCGAAGACTTGCGAGCCGCCGCGGCCGTGGTCGACGGACACCACGTCGCGACGGGTGTTCGCGCTCTCGTGGTCCCGGGTTCGCACCGCGTCAAGCAGCAGGCCGAGGCCGAAGGTCTCGATCAGGTATTCATTACCGCCGGATTCGAGTGGCGTGAGCCTGGCTGCTCCATGTGTCTCGGTATGAACCCCGACCAGCTCAGCGCCGGTCAGCGTTCGGCATCGACGTCAAACCGGAACTTCGAGGGACGTCAGGGCCGTGGTGGGCGAACCCACCTCGTCTCACCCCAGGTCGCCGCCGCCACTGCGCTGGCGGGCCGCTTCGCTACCCCCACGGAGGTACTCGCATGAAGGCCGTACACGTCGTCGAAGGTCGTGGCGTTCCGCTCGAACGTTCTGACGTCGACACCGACCAGATCATTCCCTCCGACTGGCTCAAGCGCGTCGAGCGCACCGGCTTCGGTCGGGGACTGTTCGCCGAGTGGCGTGACGACCAGTCCTTCGTCTTGAACGACCCCGCCTACGCCGGTGCCACCATCTTGGTAGCCGGACCACGTTTTGGCACCGGATCGTCTCGTGAGCACGCCGTGTGGGCCCTGATGGACTACGGATTCTCCGTCATCATCGCGCCGAGCTTCGGGGATATTTTCAAGAACAACTCTTCGAAGCAGGGGCTCGTCATCGCCCAACTCGACGCCAGTGACGTTGACGAACTCCAGCAGCTCATTCGTACCGCCCCCGACACCTTGATTGTCGTCGACGTCGAACAAGCGAGCGTCGAAGTGCCCTCGCACGGATGGCGTCGCACCTTTGCGCTCGATCCAATGACCCGTGAACGCCTGCTCAACGGGTGGGATGACATTGGCCTGACCCTGCGTCACGAAGCAGCCATTACCTCCTTTGAGTCGACGTCGGAGCGGCCATCGTTGCGCGGCGTTTTTGACGCCGCCGGTCGCACTACGCGCTAACGAGTTCCGCGCGCGCCTGCGCGTGACGTATCGTCGCGAGCACCGCGACCATCAAACTGGCGAGGCCGGCACCCGCCGTCGCGATAAACGGTGCCCAGAGGTGCGCGCCAACGTAATAGACCAACCACAGCAGTGAACAGACCACGCCCGCGTACCAGGCGCCGGCCGAGACGCCTTCTGCGTGGCGAACCTGGATGAGTTCGATGATCTGGGGTAATCGCATGATGGTCATGGCGATGCCCATGCCATAAATGCCACCGGACCAGCCCCAGAACCCAATAGGAGCGACGGCGAAAAGGCCCAGGAAAAGCGCTGACTTCGCAACCGTGGCGAGGTGGCGCAGTGGTGAGAGTCGACCCACGATGTAGAACTGCATCGGCCACAACAGAAGGCTGCCCAAAATGATCTGCGCCGAGTGCGCCACGGCACCGTAGGTCATCCAGAAGGCAGAACTGAGTACGAAGAGTGTCCACGTCGCGAGCGACACACCGGCAATACCCTCACGGCGCACTCGTTGATACTGCACCACCGTGCTGCCGATGCCAAAGAGCACACCGCCGTACCCAGCGGAGGCGTAGAGGACGTGCACGAAAGTAAGGCTAGGGCGCGCAGGACTAGCGTCGGCGATTCGCGGCGGAAATAACGGCGGCGAGTGACGCGTCGAGGATCGACGAGCTCATGCCAACACCCCACCACGAAGCGCCGTCGTCACCTTCAGCCTCGACGTACGCCACGGCCGACGCGCCGGCACCGGCCGTCAAGGCGTGTTCGCTGTAGTCACGAATCTTGAAGTCGACGTTGAGCTCACCGCGCAGCCCTGCCATCAAGGCGTCGATGGGGCCGTTCCCCTCGCCCACCACCGTCACGTGGCGACCGTCAACGAGCAGTTGCGCAGTGATGCGTGTCTGCTGTTGGTCGGCGACGACTTCGCTCGCGAGCAGCTGCAGTGTCGAGTTCTCCGGCAGGTAGGTCGTGGTGAAGACCTCCCAAATTTGCGACGGGGTGATCTCGGTGCCCGAGGCCTCCGTCACCTTCTGGACGGTCTTGGAGAATTCGACCTGCATGGCACGCGGTAGTTCGAGTCCGTGTTCGGATGACAAGAGGTAGGCCACGCCGCCCTTGCCGGACTGCGAATTCACGCGGATAATCGCTTCGTAGGTGCGGCCCAGGTGCTTGGGGTCTACGGGGAGATACGGCACTTCCCAGACGTCGTAGGTATCGCCAATGGCGGCCATACCCTTCTTGATTGCGTCCTGGTGTGAACCGGAAAAGGCGGTGTAGACCAACTCGCCGACGTAGGGGTGGCGCATGTGGACGGGAAGCCGGTTGGCGTACTCGGCGACATGGCGCGCCTTGTCGATGTCGCGGATGTCGAGCTCGGGGTCAACGCCCTGGCTGAAGAGATTGAGTGCCAACGTCACCACGTCCACGTTGCCGGTGCGCTCACCGTTGCCAAAGAGGGTGCCTTCCACGCGGTCGGCGCCGGCCAGCACGCCGAGTTCCGCAGCGGCCACACCGGTGCCTCGGTCGTTGTGTGGGTGGAGAGACAATATGATGCTGTCGCGTCGATCCACGTGGCGTAGGAAATACTCAATGGCGTCAGCGTAGAGATTCGGGGTGTACATCTCGACGGTGGCCGGCAAGTTCAAAATCAACGGACGCTCTGGCGTTGGGTCGATTTCAGCGATGACGGCGTTGCAGACATCGAGGGCGTACTCGAGTTCGGTGCCGGTGAAGCTTTCCGGTGAGTACTCGTATAAGAACTCCGTCTCGGGCGACGTGTGCTCGAGGGACTTGCAGAGCCGAGCCGCGTAGAGGGCGATGTTCTTCACACCTTCTTGGTCCAGCCCAAAGACCACGCGACGCTGCAGCGTCGAGGTGGAGTTATAGAAGTGCACAATGGCGCGACGGGCGCCTCGCAGGGATTCGTAGGTCCGTCGAATGAGTTCTTCTCGGGACTGGGTCAACACCTGAATCGTGACGTCGTCGGGGATGAGGCCGTTGTCAATGATGTGGCGGACGAAGTCAAAATCTGGCTGTGAGGCCGAAGGAAAACCAACTTCAATTTCCTTGAATCCCATCTCGACGAGGTGCGCGAACATGACGTTCTTACGTTCGAGGTCCATCGGATCGACGAGCGCCTGATTGCCATCGCGCAGGTCGACGGAGCACCAGATGGGCGCCTGGGTCAGTCGGTTGTTCGGCCACGTGCGGTCCGGCAGGTCAACGGGGACGGTGGCGCGATACTTCTCGTAAGCCATGGGGCTCTGCTGCTGGGGGTGATTCTTCGCCATCATCCTGCCTTTCTCATCATGTGCACCGGCTACAAAAAAACCCCGCCAGCGGCGGGGTTGAGGGACGTTGCGAACAACGTCCTAACGAAGCAGTAGCGCGGTGGAACGTGAAGTCATATCTCAATAGTACCGAATCATGCACTGACTCGCTTTCGAGAACGCTAACCTCATCACCGTGCGACTGTTCAAACTGTTTTTTGTGGTGCTCCTGCTCGTTGTCGTGGGATCGGTGCTTGCCCTCGGAGCGGCGGCGAAGCGTTCCTCGAAGCAGGCGCCATCAACTACTGAACAGTGGCCCGACGTCCCGCGCAATCCCGCCGCGGCGTAACCTCCTCGGAAAGAGAGCATCATGGCTGACATGGAATATCGACGTCTTGGCAAGTCTGGCCTTCAGGTCTCGGTCTTGTCATTTGGTAGCTGGGTTACCTTCGCCAACGACAATCAGATCAGCAACGCCCAGCAGGCCGCTGAGTGCTTGAGCGTCGCCAAGGAAGCTGGTGTCAACTTCTTCGACAACGCCGAGGGCTACGCCCGTGGTGAGTCCGAGCGCGTGATGGGCCAGGCCTTCCGTGACCTCGGCTGGAAGCGTCACGAATACGTCGTCTCCACCAAGTTCTACTGGGGCATCAACGGCGACATGCCGAACATGAAGTGGACGCTGAATCGCAAGTACCTGACGCAGGCCATTGAGGGATCACTCGAGCGCTTCGGCCTCGACTTCGTCGACCTCGCCTACTGCCACCGCCCCGACGCGAACACCCCGATCGAAGAGACGGTGTGGGCAATGTCGGACATGGTCTCGCGCGGCCAGGCCCTCTACTGGGGTACCAGTGAGTGGAGCGCCGATGAGATTCGCGCCGCCTGGCTCATTGCCGACCGCCACAACCTGCACAAGCCCGTGGTCGAGCAGCCGCAGTACAACATCCTGCACCGCACCCGCGTCGAGAAGGAATACGCCCGCCTCTACGAAGACATCGGCCTCGGCACGACCATCTGGTCGCCCCTGGCGTCGGGTCTGCTGACCGGTAAGTACCAGAACGGCATCCCCGCCGGCTCACGCGCTTCATTGCCTGGGTACGAGTGGCTGAAGGACTCCCTGACTGACCCCGCCAAGCTGGCCCAGGTCGAGCAGTTGATCGCCATCGCCAATGAACTTGGCGTCTCGCTCACCCACCTGGCCCTCGCTTGGTGCGTCAAGAACCCAAATGTCTCAACCGTCATCACCGGTGCCTCGTCGGCCCAGCAGGTGCGCGAGAACATGGCTGCTTTGGACGTGGTGCCGCTGTTGACCGACGAGGTCATGGCGCGCATCGACGCAATCAACACCCTCTAAGTGCATCGGCGGTGCGCCGCCGATGGAGAGAAGTGCATGACCACACACGCTGACGTCGTCGTTGTCGGAGCGGGACTCGCCGGACTTCGGGCTGCTCAATTGCTGAGTGCTCAGGACCACGACGTCCTGCTGCTCGAAGCCAGCGATGGCGTTGGCGGGCGGGTTCGGTCACGTTGGGTCGATGGCTACCTCATTGATCAGGGCTTTCAACTCATCAATCCTTCCTACCCCGAACTCCGCGCGAGCGGCGTGCTCGCGAGCCTCGACCTCCACGCCTTCGATCCCGTCATTCGCTACGTCGACACCGATGGGTTCACTGAACTCGTCGATCCTCGCTGGTCACCCCTGGGTGGCCTTCGTTCGCTTCGTCAGCCCTACCTCTCGTTACGCGACGGGCTGGCGATTGGACGGCTCCTGCTGAGAGCACGGACGCAGTCGCCCCAGCGACTCATGCGAGGGGCCGACTGCTCTACCCGCGACGGTCTGATGTCGGAGGGAATATCCGAAACTGCCATCAATGGAGCGCTCCAACCCTTCCTTCGAGGAACAATCCTCGACGAGGCACTCGACACCTCGTGGCACTACACCCTCCTCCTGCTCAAGGCCTTCACCTCCGGACGACCGGGGGTGCCTCGCTGGGGAGCCCAGGCACTCCCCGACCAGTTGCTCGCCATGAGTGGCGCACGAATCCACTTCAACGAACCAGCGACATCGGTAAGCGCCACCTCAGTAACCACAGCGCAAGCCACCTACACCGCGCGAGCGGTCATTGTGGCCACGGATGCGACGACACAGGCCACATTGCTCGATGCTGCCGCACCCCGGTGGCGAAGTCAGACGGCTTATTGGTGCGCCACACCTCGACGCACCGGTAGTGCTCAGTTGCGCATCGATGCAGTGCGCGGTCTCTGGAGCACCCTCGACATCACGGCGGTTGCCTCGAATCGAGCCCCCGAAGGGCGCTCACTCGTTGTTGCCTCAGCCGTCGGCGACGTTGATGACCCTCGCGTCACGCAGGACGTGGCTCGCCTCTACGGAATCGATCCCTCCGAGGTCACCATCATTGAACGCCAAGTGATTGCCAAGGCTCTTCCGGCAGTGGCCCGTCCGCTTGACCTGCACGCGCCGGTGGAACGTCACGGCGTCTTCGTGGCCGGTGACTTTCTGCAGACCCCGTCCATTCAGGGTGCGATGTTCAGTGGACGGCGCGCCGCGGCGGCCGCGATGCGCGCTCTGTCGACGCAGCGCTAAGACGCGAAGGCGTCGGCGGGGAGATCCTTCTCGCCCGTTTCGAGCGCCAGCAACACCCGGTCGATGACAGCCTGGGGCGTGAGGCCGATGGGCATCTTGGGTGCAGTGCCAAAGAGCGCGCGGTCGACGAGTCCGGTCTCGGTGTGCGGCGCTCGAATGTCCAGCACCGCGATCTTCCGTGAGCGTAGTTCCTTGGCGGCCACCGACATTGCCGTCGCTCCAGCGGCCTTGGACGCGCAGTACGCACCCATACCCGCGATTACCATGTCCGCGGCGACCCCGCTGAATGAGGCGATAAATCCACCGTCCGCCACACTGTCCGTGGCGAGTGTCAACACGTTGATGGTTCCCTGCGCGTTCGTAGCGAAAAGGGTGCGCGTGATGCCCTCGGGCACCTCAGCCAAGGAGCCAAAGGCCACCACACCCGCACAGTTGACAATCCCGTCAACGGGGCGGCCGAGAGAGATCTCGACAACCGCTGCCGCAAGGTCTTCGCGGTGCGTGATGTCAGCGCTCACTGCCGGCAGTGCAGCAAGGTCACTGGGAATCTTGTCGATGTGACGAGCAACCAGCCGAACGTCGGCGCCCTTGGCCACGAGTGTTCGCGCCAGGGTGCTTCCGAAGACGCCGCTGGCGCCCACGATGACGATGACTTTGTCAGACCACGTGCTCATACTGCCCTCTCGACGGAAACGTTGACGTCAGCGTAAAGGAGGGAGCGCGAACTTAACGCAGGGCGATGGTGTGAATGCCCAAAATACCCGAGTGGGCACGGAGGCGGTCGACCACGTCAGCTGGCGTCGTGGTCCCAGTCGACAGCACCATCAGTGCCGTTCCCGCATTCTTGTCAGGTCCCACTGCCATGGAGGCAATCGAAATACCTGCTTCGCCCAAGGCGACACCCACGAGACCAATCATGCCGGGTTCGTCGTTGTTGCGAACAACCAGCATTGACGACGCTGGTGGGATTTCGACGGAGTGACCATCCACGCTGACGATGCGCGTCTCGACGCGCGAGCCAATCGTCATGAGCGTTCCCGAGACTGCGTGCTGACCCGAGCGAACGGTGATGACGTTGACGTACTCGGGCGACTCGTGGGTGGACACTTCACCGAAGGTGATGTTGTGATCGGCCGCAAGTTGCGGTGCGTTCACGAAGGACGCCGAGTCGTGGCCCGTGGCAATCAACAGACCCTTCAAGGCGCACAGCGTCAAGATCTGGGTGCCCGTACCAGCGAGCTCGCCCTGGTAGATGACTTCGAGGTCAGCGGGCTTGCCGTCCAAGAGGCCACCGATGAAGCGACCGAGAATTTCGGCGAGCCCCATGAAGGGGCGCACCGAGTTCGAGACCTGTCCGGCGGCGACGTTCACGGCGAAGGGGACGAAGTCACCGGCGAGCGCCAGCTCTACCTGTTCGGCGATGGCGATACCGGCCTTGTCCTGTGCTTCGACGGTGGAGGCACCCAGGTGGGGCACCACGACGACGGAGGGGAGTTCGAAGAGTGGCGATTCGGTGCAGGGCTCCTTCTCGAACACGTCGAGGGCTGCGCCCTGGACGTGCCCAGATCGGATGGCCTCGGCCAGGTCGGCCTCGTTGACGATGCCTCCGCGGGCAACGTTGACGATACGCACGCCGGGCTTGCACTTCTTTAGCGACTCGACGTTGAGCAGGTTGGTCGTTTCCTTGGTCTTGGGCAAGTGAATGGTGATGAAGTCGGCCTGCGCGAGCAAGTCGTCGAGTTCCATCTTCTCAATACCCATGTGACGAGCGCGCTCTTCGGTGATGTAGGGGTCGTACGCGACGAGACGCATGCCGAAGGCCATCGCACGCTGCGAGACCAGGGCACCAATCTTGCCCAGGCCAATAACGCCGAGGGTCTTGCCGTGCAGTTCCACGCCCTCCCACTTGGAACGCTCCCACTTGCCGTTCTTCAGGGCCGAGTGCGCTTGGGGGATGTTGCGAGCCTGCGCGAGGATGAGTGCCATCGTCTGCTCAGCGGCACTGAGAATGTTGGAGACGGGAGCGTTCACCACCATGACACCGAGTTCGGTGGCCTTGGTCACGTCAACGTTGTCGAGGCCAATACCGGCCCGGCCGACCACGATGAGGTCCTTACCGGCCTCGAGCGTGGCGGCGTCGACCTGGGTGGCCGAGCGGATAATGAGGGCGTGGGCGCCCTGAATAGCGTCGAGCAGTGCTTCGGGGCTCAGTCCTAATTGAATGTCCACTTCGTGGCCCGCGCTACGCAGCGCATCCAATCCAGATGCAGCGATCTCTTCGGTAACGAGTACTCGGGCCATAGGGGTGGGTCCTTTCAATTGTTGACTAAAAGACTAATAAATAAAACGTGTGGCTCAACCGGCGTTGACAAATCCGGCAAAACGCTCAAGTCCTTCGAGCAACTGGTCGTCACTGAGTGCGTAGGAGAAACGGAAATAGCCCGGCGCGCCGAAGGCCTCACCCGGTACGACGGCGATCTTGATTGTGTCGAGCAGGATGTTGGCGAGCTCCGCCGACGTCGAGGCAACCTGCCCGCCGAAGGAGCGACCGAGCAGTCCCTGCACGCTGGGGAAGGCGTAGAACGCGCCCTCGGGCACGGGGCAAGAGACGCCATCAATCTCGTTCAGCTTCGCCACCATGAGCTGACGGCGGCGGTCGAAGGCCTCGCGCATGGCGAAGACTTCGTCGAGGCCGCCATTCAACGCTGCAAGAGCGGCGCGCTGGGAGATGTTCGAAATGTTGGAGGTGGTCTGCGACTGGTAGTTGATGGCCGCTTCCATGACGTCGGGGGCACCAATCATCCAGCCGATTCGCCAACCGGTCATCGAGTACGTCTTCGCTACACCGTTGACGATGATCCAGCGGTCGCCCAGCTCGGGAGCGACGGCCGCAATGGAAACGTGCTTCGAGTCACCGTAGGTGAGGTGTTCGTAGATTTCGTCGGCCATGATCCAGATGTCGTGCTCCGCCGCCCAGGCGCCGATAGCAGCAACATCCGCCGCACTCACCACCGCACCCGTGGGGTTGGAAGGTGAGCAGAACACGACCAACTTCGTTTTGGGCGTGCGAGCGCGCTCGAGGTCTTCCACCGTGACGCGGAAGCCGTTGGCTTCGCTCGTCATTACGGGAACCGGGATACCGCCGGCGAGGTAGACCGCTTCGGGGTACGTCGTCCAGTAGGGAGCCGGGATGATGACTTCGTCACCGGGGTTGACCAAGGTCATGAAGCCCGTGGCCACGGCGTGCTTTCCACCGTTCGTTACGAGGACCTGTGAGGCCTTGACCTCGACACCGGAATCGCGCAACGTCTTTTGGGCAATGGCGTCACGAAGCTCCGGCAGACCGGCCGTGGGGGTGTACTTGTGGTTCGCGGGCGCGTAACAGGCCTGGGCTGCAGCTTCCACGATGTGGGCGGGGGTTGGGAAATCGGGCTCACCAACGCCATAACCAATAACGGGTTCTCCAGCGGCCTTCAGGGCTTTCGCCTTGGCGTCAACGGCCAAGGTGGCCGACGGCGCGAGGCCTCCGAGAAGCTTGCTCACTCGTTCTTGCATGGGTCACTCCGTTTCTTATCTAACATAAGTCTATGAGTTCCCCTGAAACGATGAAGATTCCCGCCGAACTACTCCCCCGTGACGGACGCTTCGGCGCCGGTCCATCGAAGGTTCGTGCCGCCCAGATCGACGCGCTCGTCGCCGACGCTCCGACGTACATGGGTACGTCACACCGACAGGCCACGGTCCGCAGCAAGGTCGGCGAAGTCCGCGACGGTCTCAGCGCGCTCTTCAACTTGCCCGACGGCTACGAGGTCCTCTTGGGCAATGGTGGCACCACGTGCTTCTGGGATGCTGCAACCTTCCACCTGATTGAGAACCACTCGCAGCACCTCCACTTCGGTGAGTTCTCCTCAAAGTTTGGATCAGCGGTGAAGGCCGCGCCGTTCCTCAGCGACCCCGAAGTGATTTCGACCGAGCCGGGCACACACCCGACCGCAGTGGCTCGCGATGGTGTTGACCTGTACGCCCTGACGCACAACGAGACCTCGACCGGTGTCATGATGCCCATCATTCGCCCCGAAGGCGCTGAGGGTCTGGTGGCAGTTGACGCAACGTCCGCCGCTGGCGGCATCATGGTCGATGCCTCACAGTTCGACTGCTACTACTTCGCACCACAGAAGTCATTCGCCTCCGACGGTGGTCTCTGGATTGCTTTGTGCTCGCCCGCAGCGGTGGCCCGGATTGAGAAGTTGGCCGCGTCGGACCGCTGGACGCCCGAGTTCTTCAACCTGAAGACCGCACTCGACAACTCACGTTTAAACCAAACCTACAACACCCCGGCGCTGGCCACGATTCACCTGTTGGCGAGCCAGATCAATTGGTTTAACGAAAACGGCGGCCTTTCCTTCTCGTCGGGCCGTTCAGCCCGTTCGGCACAAACGCTCTACACCTGGGCCGAGGGTTCGGGCTTTGCCCGTCCCTTCGTCGAGAAGGCGTCCGAACGCAGCCAGGTCATTGGCACCATCGACTTCGATGACGCCATCGACGCCGCGCTGATCGCCAAGATTTTGCGCGCCAACGGTGTGGTCGACACCGAGCCGTACCGCAAGCTTGGTCGCAACCAGTTGCGCATCGCGATGTTCCCATCAATTGACGCCGAGGACGTTGCGTCGCTCTGCGCCTCAATTTCCTACATCGTTGGGAATCTCTAACTCAGACTGATCACAACGATCAGGAACACCTAGTCGTCCCCAGGCATCTGTCGGTTGGCTCTAGCTTGGTTCACCACGGCTACCGCTTTCTTCGAAGTGAACTCTTCCTTGAGGTCTGGATACGCTGCGGCGAATGCCGCTTGATTGAATGCTTTCTTGACATCAAGTCGACGGTCCCATTTGCAGACGCCATGAATACCCTTGAAAAGCCCGCTCGCCTTGCGAATGATTCTTTCGGCAATGGCTTGGTCCCATTCTGCGTTCGCCTCCAAGGGCTCGAGTTCTAATTGAAATTCCAGCAGTGACTGAACGCCATGTCCTTCAGTCTCAATGGCCTCCAATTTGGCACTAATGATTGCCAGGAGCGGCGGCAACTTGGGTTCAATATTCTCGAGTCGGCGGTCTTCAAGGCCAGACTTGACCCATGTAAATCGGCCCTTGAGGACTGGCTGGTCTTCTTCAAATTGGGCGTAGATATCGGGGTATGCGGCCTTCAGACGATCTTTGTTAAACGCCGAGCGTTCAACTTGTTTGACGCTGGCGACTCCGCTGAGATCCTCGCCTTTTTTATCCGCGGCCTTTATCGCCTCGGATATTCGAGCTCGAATTGGCGCCGTTGCCTTGAGCACAACCTCCGCTTCGAGCCAACGCTCGTGCCACCTGAGGACTTCTTCCGTTGGTTCCAACACTTCGTCGTTCGACGGCAGTTCAGAAAAATCATCGTCGTAGGAAATCTTGTCGCCGAGTTCTTCCAATTCCTCTGCGAGCTGGCGAGCCTTCATGATGATTTCTTGCAGGAGGTCATCGGACAGTCGAAACCATTCACCGCGGATTCTCAATTTTGCGTACAGCCGGTGGATCTTGTTTTCGAGAAAA
>Ga0007854_10001814_pt1 | contig 13497 bp, 13 predicted proteins | sample CryBogCBH12Aug08_FD_60382 | JGI IMG/M metagenome (GOLD analysis project Ga0007854, IMG submission 60382) | Freshwater microbial communities from Crystal Bog, Wisconsin, USA - CBH12Aug08 | ecosystem: Environmental > Aquatic > Freshwater > Lake | place: Crystal Bog, Wisconsin, USA | collected...
ACCTGCTCCTACACCCCCCACAGCGGCGCCACCTACGAGGTCGAGGCCAGCTTCACCCCGAGCGACCCCGCGACCTACAACGCCGCCAGCGCCACGCCGATCAACGTGTCGGTCAACGCGGCGATCCAAAACAGCCTGTCGATCACCTCGACGCAGGGCGTCTTCGGACAGGGACTGACCCTTGTCGTTTCCGGCGGTTCGGGAACCGGAAGCCTGTCCTTCCAGGCGAGCGACGGAACGGCCAGTGGCTGTGTCGTGCAGTCGGGAGTTCTCAGCGTGACCTCGGCGGGCACCTGTCAGGTGATGGCGACCAAGGGTGGCGACGCGACATATGAGCCGGTCTCCTCGCCGTTGACCATCGTGACCTTCCTTCGGGCCAATCAGGTCACCCTCACCTTGGCGACGTCGACCGGCTCCTTCGACTCCCCCTTGAACCTGGTGACGCACGGGGGGTCGGGGTCGGGCGCACTTTCCTTCGGCGTCACCAACGGCACGGCGAGCGGCTGTGGCGCCACCGGGACCGCGCTGAGCGCCACCAGCCCGGGGACCTGCGTCGTGCGGGCGACGAAGGCGGGGGATGGGAACTACGTCTCGGTGACGTCGGCCGCGGTGACGTTCACCTTCACCCGGGCCGCCCAAGCCAGCCTCGTCGTGAATTCGCCGTCGGGGGTCTTCGGATCGAAGGCGTCGCTGGTGACGACGGGCGGCAGTGGCCAGGGAGCCGTGACCTACCGGATTCTCGGAGGGACGGCACTGCACTGCGCGGTGAGCGGCAACTTGGTCACCGCGGCGTCCACCGGTCAGTGCGTCGTCCAGGTCACGAAAGCCCAGGACGCCGACTACCTGGCGGCGACGCAGACGGCGACGGTGACCTTCACCAAGGCGCCGCAGTCGTCCGTCTCGGTGGTCAGTGTGTCCGGAGTCTTCGGTCGCACCATTGCCTTGGCGGCGACGGGTGGCAACGGCGGAGGTCGCCTCACCTTCGCGCTTCACGGAGGTACGGCCCTGGGATGTCGAATCGTGATGAAGGCGGGTCACGACGAACTGACGTCGAAGTCAGCTGGGACGTGCGTCGTGGTCGCGACCAAGTCGGCCGACTCGAATTACCTCTCGGCCTCCTCAACCCCGTTGACGGTGACCATTGCTCGCGCCGCTCAAGCCGCCATCAGCTTCGCGGGCCGTACCGGTCCCATCAACGGGGCGATCGCCTTGCAGTGGCACGGGGGATCGGGTACGGGTCGCGTCAGCTTCACGGTGAAGGACGGCACCGCGCAGGCCTGTCGCGTGAGTGGTACGTCGCTGAGGGCCGCCGGGGCCGGCACCTGCATCGTGACGCTCACGAAGGCCGCCACGTCGAGCTATCGCGCCGCGTCATCACCGGCCACCACCTTCACCTTCATCCGGGAACTGCAGACGCCGCTCGTCGTCGTGCCCCCCGCCACGTCCACGGTCGGCCGCGCCGTCACGGTGGTCGTCACCGGCGGATCGGGAAGTGGGGCTCTGCGCCTCGTCCTCGCGGGCGGCACGTCCACGTCATGCAAGTTGACGGGGGCGACCCTCAACTCCTCGATGGCGGGTACTTGCGTGGTCGTGGCCATCAAAAAGGGTGACGGTCGCTACCGCGCGAAGAACTCTCTGCCCGCCACGTACGTCTTCGTTCCCCGGGTTCCGGTCTCCATCACCGTGTCGCCGACCAGTGGGCTGCACGCCGGCGACCGGCTCCACATCTCGGCCTCGGGTTTCGGGCCGGGCGAGCGAGTCCTGATCATCGAGTGCGCGTCGGGCGCGACGGTGCTGAACCAGTGTGACCAAGCGGGCCAAGAGACGGTGGTGGCGGACCAGAACGGTCACGTGGCCCCCGTGTCGTTCGTGGTGGCGACGGGTCGCATCGGTACGACGAACTGCGGCACGACAGCGGCGAACGTCTCATCCTGCGAAGTGCACGTGTCGGGTCTGGGCTTCGCGGGGGGCAAGGCAGTCGGCCTGACCTTCGTGGCGGCACCGACCGGTCGGACCTTCAACGTCACGCCCGCGACGGGGCTCAAGAACGGATCCGTGGTGACGCTGACGGGAACCGGCTTCACGCCGGGGGACCGGGTCTACTACGCGGAATGCCTGGTGGGGTCGATCAATGAGGCGCGCTGCAACTTGGCCACCTTCAAGTCGGTGAAGATCTCGGCGGCCGGGAACTTCCCTCCCACTCGCGTGACCTTGGCGACGGGGCACATCGGCCCAGGGACCTGCGGCACCTCGGTCAATGACGCCACCGCCTGCGACATCAGCGTGGCGAATTCCTCCCTCGGCGACGCCGCGGTGGCCAATCTCACCTTCGTCGTCCCCTGATCAGCGACCCGTGGCTCAAGATGAGAGTTCTCTCATCTTGAGCCCATCTGGGGACAAGGTACGCCCCGCACACTAGGGAGTGACGTTGCACCGTGCCGCGGCGCCGCGTCGAACACCAACCGAAGAGTGCCGGAGGGGCGATCATGAGAAATCGAGTGCGTTGGGTGGGGGCGGTCGTCGTGGTCAGCGCCCTGACCGGAATCGGTGCGGCAGCGGTGAGTACGTCGCCCGCCGCGTCCTCGGCGGCGACGACCTCGTCCCCGTCGTATTCGGCGACGTCGACACCCGACCAACTCGCGCACGCGATCACTGTCCTCTCGGGCGAGGCCCGCCAACTCGGGACGGAGATCGTCGCGGCGAGGGGCCGCCTCGTCCAGCTCCAAGGTCAAGTGGCCTACGAGTCCGCGCTTCGTCATTCGGCGGCGTCAACGACGACGGTGACCTCGGTGCACCGTGGCACCACGCACACTCGACACACGACCCTCATCGTCCATCCCCATCACAAGGTGGAGGTGAGCGGTGGCGAGGGCGACGGCGGCGAGTCCACGACCACGTCGATCGAGCCGACGACCGAGCCGACGACCACCTCGTCGACCACGACGTCGACCACGACGTCCACCACGCTGCCGACGCCGACCACCTCCACGACGCTGGCGCCGGTGACCACCACCACCCTGTGCGTTCACCACCACGGCGACTCGGGCGGTGACTCGGGCTGGACGTCGGTGACCACCACCACGATCGCCCCTATCTCGTGCGGCGGAGGGAATTATGACAACTAAGCCCTCGGGATCCCACTCCTCGCCCCAGGACCGGGGGCGTCGCTACGACGCCCTGATGTCGGACGAGTTGCTGACGACCCGTCAGCGCCGCGAGGCCAGTCGTCGCTCCGCCCGTCGGATCCACGAACGCTCGCTACTACGTCGGCGTGTGATGCCGACGGCGGTGGTCGCCTCGGTCTCCATCGTCGGCGCGGGCGTGGCGAACTCCTTCGTCGGATCGACTCTGCCCAAGGCCACGACCACCACCACCGAGGCCTTAGCGGTCCAACGGCAGCGTTCCACCGACGCCAGGGCCCTCGCGGCCCTGAGCCGGACGATCGCGGCCGAACGGCGCACGGTCGCCTCCCTCGACGCCACGGTGCAGGCGACCTCCGTGGAGGCCGCGGCGCTCGCGAGCGCCCCCACCTCGTCGACCGCAACGGCCGCGACTGCGACCACCGTCGCCCCCGCCGGTGCGGGAACGAGTTCCTCCGCGCCTCGCACGACGTCGACCTCCCGCGGTGGTGTGACCACGTCCACGGGCTCGCACTCGGGCTCGGGCTCGGGCTCGGGCTCGGCGACCTCGACGACGACGGGCCCCGGCACGACCTCGACGTCGGGTGCTTCGTCGGGCTCGACTCCCGTCTCGACCGTTCCGGTGACGACGCCGACCGCCGCACCCACCACCACGGTCGCCCCCGCGCCGACCACGACCCTGCCCCCCGTGACCACCACTACGGCCCCGCCCACCCATACGACGACGGGGGCCTCGGGAGCCGGCTGAGGCCAACTCATCGAAAGATGAGAGTTCTCTCACGGTGCTCTCATGGAGAGGCAAGACGGCTCCTTCAGACTGGGTTCCGTGAATCCGTGGCTCGCGTGCGATGACATGCCCCTGGCGAGACGAGTCGCGCCACGCAATCGTGTCGGGAGACTGCGCTGATGGCGGGCGACTCGTTGCACGTCGCGTCGACCTTCGCCATGGCGACGACCATCACCATCAGCGTCCCGATCGACGAAGCCAGTGCGGGATCGGGCGCCATCACGCGGGCGCTCGACGTCTTTCACGAGGTGCAGAGCGAGTGCACGCGCTTCGACCCGGCCAGCCCCTTGTCGAGGGCCAACGCCACGCCGCGGCGGCGCCACCGCCTACCCGGCTACCTCTACGCGGCGCTGCGCGAGGCGTACGACGCCTATCGCGACAGCGAGGGCCTGTTCGACCCGCGCGTCATCACGCACCTGACCTCCATGGGCTACGACGGGTCGCTGCGTTTCGACCCGTCCGCGTCCACCCCCCGCGTCCACGGAGAGTTCGGTCCGCCGCTGCACCAAGTGTGGCGCCCCGAATTCAAGGACGCCCGCCGCGACGCCTGGCTGGGCGAGGCGGTCGATCTGGGAGGGATCGGCAAGGGGCTCGCCGTGCGGTGGGCGAGCGACGTCCTCGACGGCGCCTTCAGTTCCTTCATCGTCGAAGCGGGCGGGGACTGCTACTTGAAGGGGGTCGCGCCCGACGGCCAGCCCTGGCGGGTGGGGGTGGAGGACCCCCGAGGGGGCGAATCCCCCGTGGCCGTCCTGGCAATCGACAGTCGAGCCGTCGCCACGTCCTCGATCCGCCGCCGGCGCTGGAAGCTCGGTGACGACCAGGTGCACCACCTCATCGATCCGCGCAGCGGGCGGCCCGGTGGGACGGGACTGCTGTCCGTGACGGTGGTCGGGCCGGACCCCGCCCGCGCCGAAGTGGCGTCCAAGGTGCTCTTCCTGGCCGGACTCAGCGGGGTGGCGAGCGCCGCGCGGCGCCATTCCTGGGCCGCCCTCTGGTGCGACACGTCGGGCCGCGTCGAGACCTCCACGGCCATGTCGCCCTACGTGGTGTGGGAGGAGGCACGCGCGTGAGCCGCGGCGAGCACGCGAGATCGTGGGCCAACTGGCTCCTGGCGCTCGGCGCGGCGGTCGTCCTGCCCCTGCTCGCGGGCTTCGGCTTCGCCCGCCTCTTCGCGCCCACCTTGCATAGTCGCTACTTCCCCTGGCTGTCGGGCCGAGCCCTGGGCATCTCGGCCTACCTCGCGCTCACCGCGCTGGTCCTGGTCGGGATCTGGACGCGCCACCCCTGGCGCCAGCGCATGGCGGTCCTGCACCCGGAAGCGCGTCTGCGCCTGCACGCAGCGCTGGCGACGGCCAGCGTGGCGCTGGTGGGCGGCCACCTCGCCTTCCTCGCCAGCGACAAGTACGCCGGGGTCGGCTGGGTCGGCGCCTTCGTCCCGCTGCGGGCCACCTATCGACCCGTGGCGGTGGCCTTCGGCGTCGTCGCCATGTTGTACATGGTGCTCCTGACGGCGACGGCGCGCCTGGCGGGGCGCTGGGGGGCCCGTCACTGGCACCTCTACCACCATCTCGCGGTACTCGCCTTCGCCTCGGCCTGGATCCACGGCGTGCGGGCGGGCACCGACACGCCGACGCTGCGCTGGCTCTACGTCGCCACCGGCGCCCTCGTCGTCGTGGCCACGGTCACGCGCTACGCCTTCGCCCAGCCCCGTCGTCGCGTCCCCGGGCCCGAGGAGCTCGGCGCTTCCGCCCGAGCCGCGCTGGAGTCGGCACCATGACCGACAGCGTCACCGGCACGATCATGGACCATCCTTCGCACGACGCACCGGCACCGGTCCCCTTCTCGCTCCTCGGTGGGCCGGGGTCGCGCCTATTGGCGGGGCCGGCGCAGTCCTCGGGTCCCGAGGACCTGTCGTCGCACCTGGCGCGCTTGGGTCCCCTGGAACTCGACGCCGTCGACCCCGAGCTCCTGCGACGTCAGATCCGCGAGAGCGGTTTGTTGGGCCGCGGCGGGGCCGGGTTCCCCACCGCCACCAAGCTCGACGCGGCCGCGGCCGCCGGGGGCGATCCGCTCATCGTCGTCAACGCCAGCGAGGGCGAACCGGCGAGCCGCAAGGACCACGTCATCACCCACTACCGCCCGCACCTCGTCCTCGATGGCGCCTACCTCGCCGCGCGATCGGTGGGGGCTCGAGAGATCGTGATCTACGGCCATGGGCCCCTCGACACCACGCCCTCGCCGCTCGAACGCGCCCTCGCGCAGCGCTCGGTGGACGGCGTGAGCGTGCGTCTGGTGAACGCCCCGCAGGGTTACGTCGCGGGCGAAACGAGCGCCGTCGTCTCCTTCCTCGAGGGTCGCGGGGCCATTCCTCGACGCCGGGCCCTCCCCGCGGCGCGCGAAGGGGTCGCCGGACGCCCGACCGTGGTGAACAACGCGGAGACCGTGGCGCACCTGGCCCTCATCGGGCGCTTCGGCGCGTCGTGGTTCCACGAGGCCGGCGCGCCCGAAGCACCCGGCTCCACCCTGGTGACCCTGGCGGGGGAGGTGGCGCGCCCCGGCACCGTGGTCGAGGTGACCGGTCCGTGCAGCTTCGGTGAGGTCATCGGCCACTGGGGGGACGTCGGCTCACCGCGCGCGGTGCTCCTCGGAGGATACGAAGGGACGTGGTTGCCCTGGTCGGTGATCCGCGACCTGCCGGTGGAACGGCACCGCCTGGCCGCCCAGGGCGTCTCCCTGGGCTGCGGGGTCGTGGCGGTCGTCTCCAGCGCCTCGTGCGGACTCGGGGAGACGGGGCGGCTCCTCTGGTGGCTGTCGAGCCAGTCGGCCGGCCAGTGCGGCCCCTGCATCAACGGTCTGCCCCGCCTGGCCGCCCAATTCGACGACCTGCTGGACGGACGCCTTCGCCGGCGCGACCTGAAGTCGATGCGACTGCTGCTGAGCTCGCTGCGCGGACGCGGCGACTGCGGGCACCCGACGGGCGTCGTGACGCTGGTGGAATCGGCCCTCGACACCTTCGACGAGGAACTGACGCGGCACCTGCGCGGGGAGACCTGCACCCCGCGACCGAGCCGCGGTTTCCCCCTGCCCGGCGAGGAGCGGTGATGGACGGCGAGAAGCTTCGATTGGTGGTCGACGGCGGCCGATGCGACGGTCACGGCGTCTGCGCCCTGGTCGCGCCGGAGCTCATCTCCCTCGACGACTGGGGCTACGCCCAGGTGGAGGAATCGCACCCCCAGGGCCCCCGAGCGCTGGCGCGGGCCCGACGCGCCGTGCATTCCTGCCCCGCCGCGGCCCTGTCGCTGCGTCCTGGCGAATCGGCGCCCCATCAGGCTGGGGCGCCTCGAGGCGACGTCGTCGGGGAGATGTCGACGGAGAAAACGTCGATGAGGGAGACTTGAGTGATGCGCCGTTCTCGAACCGCAAAGTCCAGCGACGCGATACACCAGCACCGCCCACGGCGCGCCGCGAGCCCTCGTGCCGGCGTCTGGGCGCTGTCGCTCCTGGCGTCGGGGGTCGCGTTGGCCCTGATCTCCCTCTTCGGGATCCGCGGAGCCACCGCGGACGTCCCGGCGGCCGTGCAGATCGGAAGTGCGGCAGGGGCAAGGGTGACGACCACCCTGGCCCCGACCACCCTGGCCCCGACCACCACGACGCCGACCACGTCGAGTACGACCTCGCCGGTGACGACGACCGCCCCGGCGACCACGTCGACGGCCGTGGCGCAGACCACGACGACGGTGCGACTACCTCCCGTCACCACCACCACGGCCCCCGTGACGCCGCTCACCATCGTCACCCCCCGGCCCAAGGTGACCGACGACGGCAGCGGCGACGGGAGCGACGACTCGTCGACCAAGGTGCCCTCGAGGCGAGGCGACAATTAGTACCTCGAGACCGGAGACTGGCGAGGGGGGCCGCGAGGCCTCCGCTCTCGCGGCGATGGCCTGGTACCGCCGGCTGGGCAGCGCCGGCCGGCTGGCCCTGGTGAACTCGCTCATCCTGGCGGTGATCATCGGGGTGGTGGTCGCCGTCTTCATCCGAAACTTCACCTCCAGTTACCAGTCGGTCGCGGCGACGCAAATCGGGGTGGAGCTACGGGCCTTCGAACACCAGGCTCAGCGCAGCCACCCGGCCAATCTCGAGGTCTTCGCGCGCAACTTCCTCGAGACCTACGCGCTCGGCCCCGGCGAGGTGGTCGTCATCTCCCTGCCGCACCTGGCGACCTTGTCGACCCCGGGATCGCAGGTCGTCGTCGCCAGCCCCCAGATCCGGCCCTGGATCGCATCGGCCCCGGCGACGACGCAGGTGCGCTCGCTCATCCTCGGGGGTCGGCCGACCGAGGTCGTGGCCGCGCCCATCAGGGCCGGGGCCCGCACGGTGGGCACCTTCATCGCCACGAGCGACGTCAGCGCCTTCGCCGCCGAACGCGCCCGCGAGGTGCGCGTGTCGCTCGCCGAAGGCATCATCGCCCTGCTCGCCGGCGCGCTCAGCACCTTCTTGCTCCTACGGCGACTGCTGCGAAAGGTCGGTCGCATCACCTCGACGGCGAACGCCATCGGTGAGGGCAATCTCGAGGAGCGCCTGGGCGACCAGGGGAGCAACGACGAGGTCGGTCAACTGGCGCGGACCTTCGACTCGATGCTCGACCGGGTCGCCAGCGCCATGTCCTCCCAGCGGCGCCTCCTCTCGGACGTCTCGCACCAACTTCGCACCCCCCTCACCGCCGCCCGCGGACACCTCGAGGTCCTGGGACGTGGCAGCGTGGACGACCCCGTCGAGGTGCGCGAGACCCTGAACCTGGTGATCGACCAGATCGACCACACGCGCGCGGTGGTGGACCGGCTCTTGATGCTCGGACGCGCCATGGAGGCGGATTTCCTCGACGCGCACCCGGTGGAGCTGCGTCGCCTCTTGATCGAGGTCTACGAGACCACGTCGGTCCTGGCGCCGCGCCATTTCCTGGCGCCGGAGGCGCCGGACCTGGTCTTCGAGGCCGACGTGGAGAAGCTGCGCGGCGCGCTGTTCAACCTGCTCGACAACGCGATACGCGCCACCGGCGAGGGCGACAGCGTCGGCATCGTGGCCGAGGTCGACTGGTCGCGCCGGATGGTGCGCATCAGCGTCGACGACTCGGGACCCGGCATCCCCGAAGGCGCTCGCCAGCTGGTCCTCGAGCGCTTCTCGCGCCCGGGCGCCCGCGACCGCTACGGATCGGGCCTCGGACTGGCGATCGTCAAGGCGGTGGCCGAGGCCCACGGGGGATGGATCGAGATCGGCGTCGCGCCGGCCGGCGGCGCCCGGGTGACCATGGCCCTGCCCCTGAGCGACGACCTGGCGGTGGACGAATGACGGAGGCGCAGTGAAGATCTTGATAGTCGAAGACGATCCCGGCATCGCCTCATTCCTCGTGAAGGGGCTCAAGGCCGAGGGCTACGCGACCCAGGTGGCGGCCGACGGGCGCGAGGCCCTGGCCGTGGTGGCCTCCAACGCCGAGCCCTTCGACCTGATGCTGCTCGACCTCGGCCTGCCGGGCGCGTCGGGCCTCGACGTCCTGAGTCGGCTGCGCTCGCGCGACGCCGCGGTGCCGGTCATCATCTTGACGGCCCAGTCGGGGGTGGCCGAGAAGGTGCAGGGTCTCGAGATGGGGGCCAACGACTACGTGACCAAGCCCTTCTCCTTCGCCGAACTGCTGGCGCGAATCCGCGCCACCCTGCGCGCGGCGAGCCAACCCACCGCGAACGAACTGGTGGTGAAGGACCTGCGTCTCGACCTCTTCACCAAGGTGGCCTGGCGGGGCGAGCACCGCATCGACTTGGCGCCGCGCGAGTGGGCGCTGCTCGAACTCTTCATGCGCCACCCCACCCACGTGCTCTCGCGCACCCGGATCTTGAACGAGGTGTGGGAATACGGGTTCGATCCGGGCAACAACGTGGTGGACGTCTACGTGAGCTACCTGCGCAAGAAGATCAACTTCGCCGAGTTCGAGCCCATGATCTTGACGGTGCGCGGCGCGGGGTATCGTCTGGTGACCCACTGAAGGGGCGCATCGCCGCTTCGCCGCGACTCCTAGGCTGACCTCGTGTCCAGCGCCGACGTGACCCCCGTTCGCCGTCCCGGGCTCGATTTCACGGGAACCCGCGGCAAGCTCAACCGCCGCATTCGCGACGCGGTCGGTCTCACCCAGGACCCGCCGCCGATCTGCGTGGACCCGGCCGCGGCCTACCTCCCGGTGGACGGCGTGGCGCGCCTCGTGCACGGCGACCTCGCCACGATGATCGTCGGCGGGCTGGGCTCGCTCTTCATGCAGATGCTCCACCCCTACGCCATGGCCGGCGTGGCCCAGCACTCGCGGTACCAGCACGACCCCCTCGGTCGGCTCCTGCAGACGGCCAACTTCATCGGCCATACGACCTACGGCACCGCGACGCAGGCCTATCTCGACATCGAGCGAGTGCTCGCGGTGCACGAGGGCGTTCGCGGGGTGGCCGACGACGGCCAGCCCTACTACGCCAACGACCCCCACCTCCTGGCCTGGGTCCACGCCTGCGAGATCTCGATGTTCCTCGAGGCCTACCGCCGCTACGGGCGCGTGCGCCTCAGTCCGGCCGAGCTCGACCAGTACGTGGGGGAGATGGCGAGACTGGCGCGCGACATGGGCGCCGAGGATCCGCCCACCACCCTCGGCGAACTCCACGCCCAGATCGACGCCTTCCGACCCGAACTGCGACTGAGCGCCGACGGCGCCGAGGCGCGGCGCTTCGTGGCCGACGGCTTCGTGCAGGGCCGACTGCAACGTCGCGCGCATCGTCTCTTCGTGCGCTGCGCGGCGGGCGTCATGCCCCCCTGGGCGGCCCGGCAGGTGGGTTTTCGCTACTCGAGGCTGGCCCAGCGCCTGGCCGTCCCCGCCGGAAGTCTGCTCTGCGCGGCGGTGCGGCTCTTCGTCCCCCCGACCACCCGGGCGCTCGACGCGACGCGGTCGTCCTAGCGCGACAACCCGAGGCCGCGCATCAACTGGCGCGTCAGCGAGGACGAGGCGGAGTAGGCGCGCCGACGCGCGTAGCGCTTCGAGTAGGCGACGGGCCCCTTGGCCAGGGCCTCGGCGTTGCCCAAGATGCGCGCGTCGCGGTAGAGCTGCGAGCGAAGGCTGCGGTGTCGGGTCATGGCCGAACTCTACCGGCCGCGCCGCCGGGGCGCGCGACACCTAACCTGGGTCATCGAGAACCCTATGGATGCCGCCGCGCGCAACGACCCTTCCGCCACGCGCCTGTTGGACCGAGTGACCCTGCACCTGGCGCTGCTCGCCCTCTTCGCCGGATTCGCCCAGTTCGGGGCGGTGGCGTCGCTCGCCGACGTCGCTCGGCACTTCGGCCACGTGAGCCCCACCGGCTCGCTCAGCGCGCGCGTCGGACTGTCGAGCTCGGTGCTCGGCCTCGGTCTGGCCGTCCTGCGCCTGGCCTCGCTCGGGGCCCTGCCCTTGGCGTCCCTCGCCGACCGCTGGGGGCGCAGGCGCCTGCTGCGCGACACCCTGCTCGTGGGTCTCGCCGTCACCGCCGCGGCCGCCCTCAGCCCCAGCTACTGGATCTTCGTGGCCTGCTTCGCGCTCGGCCGGCCCCTTTTGTCGACCGCGTCGGCGCTCTTGCAGGTGGTGACGGTGGAGTTGGCCGGGGCGCGCCGGCGGGTGGGCCGCCTGGCCGTGGTCGCCGCCGGCTCGGGAGCCGGTTCGGGACTCTCGGCCATCGTGCACGGACTCATCCGTTCGCCCTCGGCCTTTCGCTGGCTCTTCGCCCTGGCCGTCCTCCCCGCCTTCGGGGTCGCGTGGCTCCTGCGCCGCGTACCCGAACCCCCGAGCCGCGACGAGACGGTGCTGGCTCGTCTGGGGCGCATCGACCCGGAGTTCCGGGGTCGGCTCTGGCGGGTCGCGGTGGTGGTGGGAGCGCTCGGCCTGATCGCCGGACCGGCCAACGGCTTCGTCTTCGTCTACGGCGAGAGCGTCTTGCACGTGGCCCCCTCCCGGGTGGCCCTGATGGTGACCTCGGCCTCGGTGACGGGTCTCGCGGGGCTGCTGGCTAGCCGCTACCTGGCCCAACGCTGGGGCCGCTGGCGCACGGTGAGCCTGGGCCTCGCGGTGTCGGCGCTCGCCGCCACCGCGGCCTACGGCGGGAACGTCACGCTCTTCGTGGCGGGCTACCTCTTGGGCGTGGGGGCGGGGGGCCTCGTCACCCCGGTGCTGACGGCGCTCGGCACCGAGATCTTCCCCCACCACCTGCGCGCGACCGCGGCCGGCTGGCTGGCGGTCGCGGGCATCGTCGGGGCGACGGCCGGCCTCGGGGTCTTCGGCTTGGTGGGCGACGCGATGCACCAGAGCGGTCCGGCGGCGCTGCGCTGGCCGGCGGTGGTGACCTTCTTGCCGCTGGCGTGGACGGGACTCGCCCTGCGGCGCCTGCCCGACCGGTCCGGCGCCGAGCTCGCCTAGGGCGTCTCGAGGCTCAGGTCGGCGCGCAGCGCCAGGTGGTCGCTCCCCCCGTCGCTCGCGCCGTCGCCCCATCGCCGCCAGGGCCCGCGGCCCAAGATGTGGTCGATCTGGGAGTGCGGGCGCGGCGCCGGCCAGGTCTTGGCGCGCGCCAGGCTCGTCCAGCCGGGCAGCAAGACGCGCAGCAGGGGTCGCCAGCAATTGAAGTCTCCCGCTAAGAGCACCGGCAGCGCGGGGTCGAGTCGGTCGGCGATGCGCGCCACGCGGCGATAGAGCAGGGGCGAGCCGTGACTGAGGTGCGCGCCGTGCAGGGCCAGGGCGTGGAAGCGCTGGCCGTTGTCCTCGAGCAGCGCCACGATGAGGGCCCGGCGGACCTTCTCGCGCGGCAGTCGCCCGAGGCGGATCACCTCGATCGAGATGATGGGCAGACGGGTGAAGAGCCCCAGGCCCCAATCGCCGGTTTCGCGCACCGGCTGGGAACGACGATGGCTGCGTTGCTGGGGCGTGAGGGAGCGGTGCTCGCCGAAGTAGAGACCGCGCTCGCCCGTGAAGTGGGCCAGCCGGGGCTGCCAGCGCCGCGGCCCGCGGCCCGAGGTCACGCGTTCTCCCCGGGCGAGGGGGACGAACTCGCCGCGCATCCCCAGACGCTCGGTCAGGACCTGCACGAAATCGGGCCCCTCGTCGCCGCGCCAGAGTTCGGGACAGACGCACAGGTCCGGTTCGAGCGAGATGAGGTGCTCGAGGGCCCCGGTCGGACGCCCCCAGCCGTCGACGCCGGCGTGAAGGTTGAAGGTCACGACGCGCACCCCTGCGACTTTACGCCCTTCGCCCTTTGGGTTGTGGCAAGGTCTAGGGGTGGATTTCGTCAACGTGGCCTTCGGCCATCGCCTGTGGTGGGTCGACGCCTTCATCGGCGACGGTGAGCGCGGCAACCCCGCGGTGGTGGTGCTGCTCGAGCGACCGATGCTCGACGCCGACCTGCAGCAGATCGCCTTCGAACTGGGCGTCTCCGAGACCGCCTTCGTGCGCCGGGTGGGCGACGGGTGGTCCTTGCGGTGGTTCACCCCGACCACCGAGGTGGACCTCTGCGGACACGCGAC
>Ga0007854_10001815_pt1 | contig 13494 bp, 14 predicted proteins | sample CryBogCBH12Aug08_FD_60382 | JGI IMG/M metagenome (GOLD analysis project Ga0007854, IMG submission 60382) | Freshwater microbial communities from Crystal Bog, Wisconsin, USA - CBH12Aug08 | ecosystem: Environmental > Aquatic > Freshwater > Lake | place: Crystal Bog, Wisconsin, USA | collected...
TTCTTCTCATCACTCCATTTATTACAGGATGCCTGGTATCAAAATACTTTCTCCCATGACTCCGGGGGAATACAAAATAAGCTATCAAAAATTTATGGATGAAGATGATGTGTACTACATTTCAGAACATCGAGGGGCTTTCTCTAATAAAAAAGAATTGCCAGATATTTACTATGATAATCCTGATTATGTATTGTTTCCAATCTCTATCACAAGATTTGCTGCGCAGGAAGTATCTGCTGAGCTTCTGAATGAGTATGGCATCAAAGTTGCGGTATTCCACATTTTTTCGATTAAACCATTTACTCCAACCCAGGTGTCCCTAGAATGTTTAAGAGCCTCTAAATATGGTGGATGCGTCACAGATGATGATTACGTAGATGGGGTCGGTAAATTGTTAGCACATGACCTTGCTTTGAGAGCTGGGGTGATAACAAATGTCTTAGGGCTAGAGAGCAGGACTGCAGGCTTCAGCACTCAAACAGATAATCTTCCGCCAAGCAAAGATAGGATTAAAAATTTTATTCTGGAACAGATTCAGTCTGTTTGAATAGACTTAAAAGTAAGGCCTCTTGTTAATACTCTGTCCTCTTCTCACATATTAACTAGATATTTAAAAATATGAAAAATACTGACCTTGAAAATAGAGTAAGTAGATTTAAAAAAATTTTTAATAAGGAGGATCTGGTTCATCCATTGATCGCATCAATAAAATTAAAGAGTCATTTATTTGAAGATATAAAAAACTCTTCATTAGCTTATTTAAGTAGCGTGCTTGGTGAAGGCACAAAAAACAATTTTGATCAAGTAATTAGTAATTTTCAGCAAGCAGAGAGTGGTCTTAAAAACGTTACTCCAACAGGCATGGTCCTCCCAAAAATTAATACCTCATTGGAATACAATTTACTGCTTAGGAGTTACTATAAAGCATTGCGAGAAGAATATTTTTTCGAAAAATTTTCATTTTGTCATACCCCGGCTCATTTAAGAGTTAAATGGCCAACCGTTAAGTATGCTGATCTTAATAGGCCAAGACATGCTCCCGAGGAAATGCACTTTGATAGTTGGAGTGGATACTCAAGCCATGGCGTTACATTGCTTTTAGGTGTTTTGGGGGATGTTGAAAATAATCGAGTCAATTTCTATAGCCCGAATGATCATTTTCAAGAAAAATGGTTAATCAAGGAGCATAAGCCTCAAGAGAAAGAATTACTTCGGTGTTACAGTCAAATAGATTTTATCCCTCCGGAGGGATATTTAGTTTTGCTGGATACAGCAGTATTGCATCAAACCTATAGAGAGCAAAAAGCAGACATTAGGTTTTCTATTGATAATATATTTATTCCTAAATTAGGGCTTGATAGCGTGGAAAATATTGAGTATGGTAGGCGCCTTGAGTTAACAGACCCTAATTTATTATGCAATTTGGGAAGTGAATGCCTATATTTCTGTGACCAAAATGAGGGCCAGATTAAGGACTCGAGAGGCGGGTCGATTGATCCAACTTCGTTTAAGTTTATTAGCTTGAAAGGCTGAATCTTATGATTAATTTTTCAAATGAAGAAGATTTATATGAATCAAGATCAAAATTTCTAGAATCGTTGGTCATTAGGAAAGTGCAGGGTGATAGGCTAATAAAAAAAACTGCAATAAGAGAAGATCTGTTCTTGCTCTTAAGATATTCGTGTTACGTCTATATAGTTTCATGCCTAAATCATAATAAATTCACCTACGAGGTAAGTAATAATTTCGACGAATTTATTTTGAAGAATGCTGCCAAAATTACGCAAATGGCAAATGTTACTCCTAATGGGGTTATAAGGCCCAAATTTGAAACTTTTGCAGAATTTAATTTAATACAAAAATACTTAAATTTGATACTAAATGATTTGGGTATATTCCATAAAGTCCAAAAAATAAGAGCGCCGATATCAATTAGGGTTGTTACATCTCAGGATGATCCCTCTATTTTAGAGAGACCTCGTGCCAACAATAGGCTTCATAGTGATTTTTGGACTGGTGCCGTTTGTGATTTTGCGGTACTTATTCCAATTTTTGGTAGTTTAGACACAATTGATGTTGTATTTTGCGAGCCGCAAGGTGTATCAGCTAACTATCTAAAGGAATATCCAAATTATGCTGATGGGGTCAAAACTTTTGATTCTTATAAGGAGTATAAAACTGTAATGGAAATAGGCAACCTATATCTTCAGGATATTTTTTGCCTACACGGAACCCGAAGGCGTGGCGTCGGAGCTAGAGTCTCAATTGATTTCACTTTTCAGTCTAATGATTACGAGAGCACAATAAAACCATACTATTCTAGCAAGGCTATCCAGTCAGATAACCATTTGGACGTATCCACGTGGAAAAAAATAGGGTATGAAAACATGTTTTTTGATAGTGAAAAGATTGAGGATGCAGAAAACAACCCATCGTATACATTGACCTCGCTAGAGGCAAAAATGGGCAGCGCTATAAAGCTTCAAACTTCTAAAACGGCAAAGATGATTAATTTAAATACGGCGGAAGAAATTATTAATTTTGAATCCAACAATGCTGTCTAAGCCTAAATATGTCTATGAATCTCCTTGGTTTAATGTAACTAAGGGAGATTATTTAACACCCAAAAATGAGATAGTAAAAGATTTTCATTTTATTGAAACTTGTAACTCTGCAATAGCGGTTATTTCTGATTTCAATTATGAAAGATTTCTGATTTTAAAAGAATATAGACCTTCATTGCAGGGTGAGTTTTATACTCTGCCTGGGGGAAGAATTGAAGAAGGAGAGGCTCCTTTGGCATGTTTAAAGCGGGAGCTGAAGGAGGAAACCGATATCAGCTGCTCTGATTTTATTTTTTTGGGTAAAACTATTAATAACGGGAATTACCATTTTGGCGAGGATATTGTTTATCTCGCTTTGGTAAACTTCGAAAAAATTGATATCAATGTAAAAAACGAAGAACTAATTATGGGCTTTGAAATAGTCGACTGGAAAACTTTTTTTGAGAAAAAATATCAAGAGGTCAGAATATCAGGTGTATTTAGTGCTCTAATGCTTGCGTATATTTATTTAACCACACAGAAGTCTAAAAATTTTCGGTGAGGATTGCTTTTTTTATCCCTCTGTACTTCTTTTTTGAATATCGTTCATAATTAAGGTTATCTATGAAGTTTCCATTGATGCGCAACAATATTCTTCGTGAAGATTTGAATGCAGTAATCATGCATTTGGAGCAAGACGACCCAATTTTAACTAACGGTCCAAATGTTCGTCAATTTGAACAAGAATGGTCTGAGTGGTTGGGTGTCAAGCATAGCGTTTTTGTTAACTCTGGCGCTTCGGCTAACTTGCTGACAATGGCAATTTTAAAGATTCGTTATCCAGAGGGCGGTGAGGTTATCACACCACCCTTGGCCTGGATTTCTGATGTTGCATCTGTATTGCAAAATGGATTTAAACCTGTTTTTGTAGATATTGATCCTCAGACTCTGGCAATGAATCCTTCTTTGATCTTGGAAAGGATTACTGATCAGACTCGTGCAGTTTTTCTTACGCATGTTCAAGGATTCGATGGACTGACTGATGAGCTGGTTGATGTGCTCAAACGTCGCAATATCCCTCTTATTGAAGATGTTTGCGAGTCCCATGGGGGAAGCCATAATGGTAAAAAGCTCGGCAGTATTGGTTGGATATCTAACTTTTCTTTTTATTATGCTCATCATATGAGCACGATTGAAGGCGGGATGATTTGTACAAATGATTCTGCGGTTTATGAGCAAGCTAGAATGTTGCGCTCTCATGGCATGGTCCGCGAAGCGAGTGACCCACAAATAAAATCGAACTATGTTGTTCAATACCCAGAATTAAATCCCGATTTCATTTTTGCCTACCCTGCATATAACTGTAGGAATACTGAAATTGGTGGAATTATGGGTCGAAGTCAGCTAAAGCGTCTAGATAAGATCGTTGAGCGCCGCACCGAGAATTTAATGCGCTTTTTACAAAAAATTGATCCTACAAAATATCGAACAGACTTTAAGCTAGAGGGTTCTAGTAACTATGCTTTTAATTTAGTCTTGAAAACCCCTGATAACGATTTGGTTGAACGCTTGATGAAGAAATTACGTGAATCAGGCGTTGAGTTTCGCAGAGGAAGCGCTGGGGGTGGGAATCAAATTCGCCAGCCCTACTTAAAAGGAATAGTACCAGAAGGACATCACTTAGATTTTCCTGAAACAGAGCACATTCATTTTTATGGATTTTATATCGGCAACTTCCCAGACCTCTCCAATGATGAAGTAGATGAAATATGTGCCATCATTAATTCAGCGTAAATCTCTAGCTAGAAACGTAGAAGATTTAATTGTCCCCGGCGCATTATAGTTGAGGATATTGGCTAGACATTCCCATATTTATTATTCTTGATCATAGTGTAGCCCTTGATTAACTCTTGAATGCCCATGTCTAGAGTGTATTGTGGCTTAAAACCGGTCGCTTCAATTTTAGCGTTTGACACAATGTAATTTCGTTGATCTGGGTCCTTAGCAAGCGGAGCCTCTAAGAATATAAATTCAGGAATTCGTTTTTGAATTGCTTGGCACAGTTCAAATTTTGAAACATTAGCATCAGATAGTCCAACATTGTAAATTTGGCCTTGCATTACCGTGAGGTTATTAAGGGCATGTAAAAATGCATTTGTTATATCTCTCACATGAATATAGTTGCGCTTAAAGTGTCCCTCAAAGAGGACAACAAACTTATCGTTTACCGCGCGATAGGTAAAGTCATTAACTAAAAGGTCAGTGCGCATACGTGGAGACATCCCAAAGACCGTAGCTAGGCGAAAGCTAATTGCTCGCTCATGCCCCATGAGGGATTGTTCTACAGATACTTTATCTTTAGCGTATCGAGAGATGGGATTAAGTGGCGAATTTTCATCGCAGTAATTATTTTCATCTCCTGAGCCGTAGGCACTATTTGTCGTTGGCATGATGATGTATTGCTCTTTTGACATCAATTTGAGCATCATCAAAATGGCATCGTGATTGATGGTGGTGGCGCCTATGGGGTCTTTATTGCATAGGGGGGCCCCTACATAGGCTGCTAAGGGAATGACAATTTCAGCCTTGGCCAATGCTGGCTTAACAATGTGCTCTAGACGAATATCCCCATTAATAATTTGAAAATTTGGGTTAGCGCAAACTTGATTTAGGCTTGCCTGCCCAAACATAAAGTTATCTATCACCGTAACTTTATGGCCCAGTCGGAGTAATTCGGGAACTAAGGTAGAGCCAAGATAACCGGCGCCGCCTGTAACTAATATGTTGTAGGACATTTGATACCTCTAGGTAAATAAAAATCCTTGAGCCTTTGCGAAATCTTCGGGAATACCAATATCAATAAAGTCTGAAGAATTTGTTTGGGCAAAAAGGCGTTTGTGGTCTTTTAAAAATTGTGGGAGACAGTCATTTTCCCATGATTGTGGGGCAGTTTGTTTTTTTTCCATGCTTTTCATAAATGACGAGTTCAGGGCATATACCCCCCCATTCACTAGGCAGGATTTAGCCTGAGTTTTGGTGTTAAGCGCAATGATTTGATGGGACGATTCAGTAATAATGCCCATATAGCGCCCAGTATTAGTCGAAGAGAATGCGCTTAGGGTAATGTCGGCGTTGTTTTGTAGGTGAAACTCACTAAGCTCGCCTAGGTTAACTGCAAAAAAGGTATCGCCATTTAATGCTAAAAATGGCCCATCAGATGGGATTAATTTACTTGCTTGCAAGATTCCACCCCCAGTCCCTAGAGGCTCAGTTTCAATGGAGTATGAAATCTGGCAGCCTTGCCAGCTATTTCCAAAGTGGTCTTGGATAATGTGTGCCAAATACCCTACCGATAAAATAAAGTGCTCAATACCTTGTCCACGCCAATAGGCCATTAAAATTTCAAGAAAAGGGCGGCCTTGGACTGGCGCCATGGGTTTTGGCACATCACTTACAACACTTTTTAACCGTGTGCCCATACCACCGGCAAGAACAATTGCCGATTTCATTCGAGGGGGCTCAAAAAGCTCAGTAAAGATAAATTCAAGTTCTTCTAGTCGAGGATGAGGGTTAATATTTGGTAGAGTTTAAATACCCTTTAATACAATTATAGATTAATCAAAAAAGCCAACACTGTATTGACCTGGAGAAAGACTAACTCCCTTTTGCAACCCTTTGAATAAGAAAGTATAGATGACAATAATAAAAGACCATTTTGAGGAATCGATTCGAGTATTAACGGCTTTTGCTCGCGAATCTACTAATCAAACTCTAGTTAGGCAAATTATTGAGGTAATAGTGTCTTGTTATCGCCAGAATGGCAAAGTGCTGATTTTTGGGAATGGTGGGAGCGCTGCTGATGCCCAGCACTTTGCTGGTGAGTTAGTCAGCCGCTTTTATTTTGATCGTCCCGGTTTATCAGCATTTGCACTTACTACTGATACTTCAGTGCTTACTGCCATTGGGAATGATTATGGCTATGAAAATGTATTTTCCCGTCAGGTTGAAGCTAGTGCGAAGGCTGGCGATATTATCATTGGAATCTCTACAAGCGGGAATTCCCCCAACGTATTAAAGGGTCTAGAGGCGGCTCAAAAAATTGGCGCTACAACTGTTGGGTTAACTGGCCAGGGTGGCGGATTAATGAAGGACCTTTGTAATTTTTGTTTATGTGCCCCGTCAACTTCAACACCGCGTATTCAGGAGTGTCATCTAGTGATTGAGCATACTATATGTGCTGCTGTAGAAGATCGCTTATTCTCCCGGCTCCAAAAATCTTGACTGGATTTATTGCATTATCTTATTGATTGAAGCAATCAATGTCTCTCTTATGAGTAGGCCATAAGATCAGGGTATTTAATTTTTGGCTACTCTTGGAATAGTCTCAAGAAGTAATTTTGTTACCTTGTCTGCATTGCCCTTAAATACCTCTAATATTGCAGCCCAAGAAACTGGCTCCTCATCTACTTTCCAGCAATCATAATCGGTGCTCATGGCGATCGCAGCATAAGGGATGCCGATCTCGTTAGCGAGCGCAACCTCGGTTGAGACTGACATATTAATTATGTCCGCGCCCCATAAGCGAAACATCTTTGATTCTGCTCGACTAGAAAAGCGGGGACCTTCGATTGTGACCACTGTCCCCTTTTTATGGAAGGGGATGCCGTGCTCAGAGCATACTTCAGCCAACACGCTGCGCAATTGCAAATCAAATGCGTCTGCCATTGGGGTATGGATTGGCTCATGCGGTTTGAATGCTTCATGAAAAGTCATTTTTCTTTGTTTGGTAAAGTCGATAAACTGATCTACGATAACCAGATCGCCCCTGCCAATTTCTTCACGCAATGAACCGACTGCTGTGGTAGCGATGATATGGGTGCACCCAATTTCTTTCAGTGCATGTATATTGGCTCGATAATTTACTTGGCTTGGCGGAATGGTATGTTCTCTGCCATGGCGTCCAAGAAGGACGACATCAACCCCAGCAATTTTCCCAAGCTTCAGTGGGGACGAAGTGCTTCCCCATGGAGTTTCTACGATAACATCGCTTGGATTGATGAAGAGCTCAGGATTGTCAAGACCACTGCCGCCAATAATGCCAATTTTTTTTGTCATTACAAAACCTTAAATGATTGAGTTAGTCATTGCCGCGTAGATTTGCTTAAGGGCCAATGGAATTGATTGTCCGTAAGAAATAATTCCATCTTCGTGACCTGCCATTACTATTATGGCCGAAGGATAGTGCTTTGCTCTTACCAAGTCTGCCATACTCAGAGCCATCTGCGGCGTCCCGTAAGCAATATCTGCAGGAGTTGACGGATAACCTATTTGAAGTAGCCTGTGCCATAGCGCTCTATGATGAATGTGTAGGACGGACTGGATGGAGGCATCTGCATGATATATCGCGCAGTGGGTCATAGACTCGCTACTCGCATTTACTGGCCCCAGGGTGTAGACAGTATTTTTTTCAAGATTATAGTTTTGCACATAACAATATGAATCAGAGCTAAGAGTGCGAATACTGCCTGTTCCTGTTCCGGAAATAATACAACCCTGTTGATGACGAATTGAGACGTTGCCAAATCCAATTCCATCGGGATACACACCAACTAACCCAAGATCAAATAAATCAGTACGCGCCTGATTTAATGTATCCAGTAGATCATGTGTTGGAGCATCGCCAGTCTGATGAATGGCTTGATACTTAATTACACCTTCATCTCTTGCTGATTGATTCATGCAGTCTGCTCGGGAAATAGCTCTAACAATGCCGACTCAGTAGCAGGGCAAATTCCGCGTTCACAAACTAGCCCTGTAATGAGCCGCGCTGGAGTGACATCGAAACCCCAATTGCGAGCACCAGTGTTATCTGGACAAATTTGTACGCTAGCAATCTCCCCATTCGATAATTTGCCACTTATGATACGCACCTCTTCTTCTGAGCGTTCTTCAATCGGTATCTGGGTAAGGCCGTTATTTAGAGAAAAGTCGATGGTGCTGGAAGGAAAGGCAATGTAAAAAGGTACGCCATTGTCTTTGGCGGCAAGCGCTTTAAGGTAGGTGCCGATTTTATTGGCGACATCTCCATTGCGAGTGACTCGATCCGCTCCTGTAAAGATGATATCTACCATGCCATGTTGCATTAAATGGCCACCTACGTTATCGGCAATCAAGCTATGGGAAACACCATGACACGCTAGCTCCCAAGCAGTTAGGCTGGCGCCTTGATTTCTGGGTCTAGTTTCATCAACCCATACATGTACTGGAATGCCAGCATCATGAGCTGCATAGATGGGTGAAAGAGCTGACCCATAATCTACAAAAGCAAGCCATCCAGCGTTACAGTGGGTCAGGATATTAACTATTTTTCCAGGTTTAGATATCGTAATCTCTTGAATGAGGTCTAAGCCATGCTGTCCAATCTGACGGCAGAAGTGAGCATCTTCATCAGCTATTTCTTGAGCACCAGCTTTGGCAAGCGTAATTTTCTCTGCAATCGTAATTCCTTTTTCCAATTGTTTAAGTTGACGCTTGATTGCGAAGGCTAAGTTGCTGGCAGTAGGCCTGGTTGCCTGCAGGCGAGAGGCTTGGTTCTGAATATAGGCATTAAAAGAGTCGATACTATCAGTTGGTGCTTGGGTAGATGCAAGCCATAATCCATAGGCGGCTGTTGCTCCGATGAGGCCTGCACCTCTAACGATCATATTGCTGATAGCTTCACAGACTTGGTCAACATTTGATAAGGTACTTACTTCAAAGGCATGGGGTAGTCTAAGCTGATTAATGACGTTTAATTCCCCTTGCTCATTAATCCATATTGTTCGGTAAGATTTGCCATTCACCTTCATTTAATACTCTTTCTTTTCTGGGCAACTTCAGACGATTAATAACTCGCTACATATAGTTTTTGAAATGCCATAACGATTTCAACACTTTATAGTTAATGCCCTTCAAATTCGGTGAGCGCAAAGACGTAAGCCCCTAAATTCTCTAGTCGTTTCTTGCCGCCTAACTCTGGTAAGTCGATAATAAATGCACATTCCACAACTAACCCGCCACATTGATTGATTAATGTCAGAGCGGCTTTAGCAGTTCCTCCGGTCGCAATTAAATCATCAACCAAAAGAATATGCTCGCCATTAGATATAGCATCTGCGTGAATTTCAATGCGATCAGTTCCATACTCAAGAGCGTAATCACAACCTATTGTTTTTCCTGGTAACTTCCCCTTCTTGCGAATCGGAATGAATCCCACTCCAAGTTGATGGGCTAAAGGCGCTCCAATAATAAAGCCGCGCGATTCAATTGCTGCAACCTTGTCAATTTTTAATCGGCTATAACGTTTACTAAATTCCTCCACTATCAATCGAAGGCCGTTAGGGTCCTTAATTAAGGTGGTGATATCACGAAACATAATCCCCGGCTTGGGGTAGTTTGGGATGGTGCGAATCAGCTTTTTAATTTGCATAGAGTTGATATTAATGAATTAAAGCTTCTCAGAGTTCAAGGTCTCAATTTAGGCGACCAACTTTTTTGATCGGTATCAATAAGTATGCATCTATTCTAGATCCCACTCCGACTCTTCGACATTTTCTTCAGGTCGCTGATCCTGGGTAAGTTCAGGGCGTTTTTTTCTTAGCCCAATAATCGTAATTAATTCAGATAATTCCTTGGAGAGCTGGCGGCTTAAAGAGTTTTGCTGTCGATTAATTAAGTTCATTACCTCAAGGCTGGGCAAGCTCGCTTCTTGTTGAAGTTTGAGGTTTTCACGATTCTTAACTTCATTTCCGGAAACGGGTCTCAGTATCTTGTCATTATTGGGCGATACGAGCCCCTGTAATTTTTGAGCAATTAACTCTTTTGCCAGTTGATATTGGGCATCCTCAATCGTGTTTAGTCGTTTGATCTTAGTCATCGTAGTTGCTACCCGTTCGACCATCAAGACCTCTGTTGGGGTCTGGGGTTGGTACTCATAGGTGAGTGCTTTGATGATTTGTTCAAAGTGGCGCTCTAACTCAGGTGAGATCCATTTTTGCGCACTCAGGCCATGCTTAAAGGCATTCATCGAGGCGATTTCTTTCCCGGTAAGGGACCTTGGCCCAGAAGATTTGGTCTTGCTCATTTTGCCCCCTCATCCTTAGAAATTTTTTGGTTAATTTCAATACAATTTCATGGTAGTAGATTTTTGCATTAATGTGAACAATCGTATTAATCTAATACTTGTTTTTAGCCCAAATTGATTGGGAAAACCCATTTCTCCTCGGGATAGTTAGTGCATCTGTTTTTCGAGTTGATGCTTGAGTAATTCTGTGCGGGTGGCTTTTTTTCCACCATTGTTCACATTGAGTGAATTTGATCTGTTTACTGTGTTGTTGGCTTCTATCTTTTTGGACTTGTTGTCTTGTGTTGCAAGTTCAGGGGTGCTGATCCCAAAGGCAACCCGGGCGCACTGTTGCAAGGCGCGGTGACGCAGCATGCGCCTTGGCATGGTGGCCCACAGTGGATGATCGTTTTTAACTTCCGTTAAGTATTCCTTGATTCGCACTGGGGCCTGCCTATCCGATCGATAGATAGTGCACTGAATAAATTGCGGTAATTTTTCCTCACCGCTGTGCTGATCGCTAAATCCATCCTCAAACTCTATCCCGGAAAACGCTGGATGCTTATTGATGAGTTTGATCCAGCCATCGATGCTGATGGTCGGTTGTGCTTGGCCATTAGCATCCTGCCAGATGACCACTTCTCCTAAGAGGGGGTCAAGCTGATAGGTAATTGCTAGGTGAAGGGTGCTTAGCAACGCCATTTGGCCGTGATGTTGATGATGGCCCAGCCAAGCATTGAGCTCGTAGATATCGATACCCAAAATATTAGCGAGTCGCTCTTGCTTTGTGGCAATGATGGCCTTCAAATCTTCTTTGATATTTTGCTCTGCGTCGGTCTCCCTAGGAGGGTCTTGCGATAGTTGCGATAGTGCTGATTGTTGCGTAGTAACTTCTTGTTTACTATTTTTCATTGATTTTTCTCTAATAAGGTTTGGCGCATCAGTACGCCATCATTGGCAGAGCTGCCCACCCTTTAATTAAGCCCAGCCTATTTCCTCAGTTAGTTACGCTTTGGTTTGCATTGAGTTCTTCACTGAGTTCTTTGATGACCAGGCGTCTGGTGTTGGCTATTGGCACCTGATACTGGGTGGCTAATTCAGGGTGATCACTTGTAAAGGTTTTGGTATCAAATTTGAGAGTGGGCTTTGGCGCCTTCCAGGTTGCTAGTTTTTTGCCTTGAAGTGTTAGGGTGTCGGCATCTTGCATCTCTTGCATTACCGCTTGCTTGATTTGACTCGCGCGCTCATCACAATCTGCGAGCATCTTATTGAGGTTTATTAATTCTTTGAGTTTGGATACTAAGGATGCGCTCGCTTCAATGGACTTGGTGCATTTAGATTGTGCGTATAGCAACTTGCAGTCCGATTCATTGGCTGGGGGCGGCGGTGTTTTGGTAAGGACGTACTCATTCCAAAATTGCACAGAGCGATCGACTAACAATTGTTCAAGTTCCTCATCTTTTTGGATTGAGTAAATTCGAAAGTCACTATTACTGAAGAGCACTGCAATGTCTGCACGAACACAGCCTGTTAACAGCATGTACCAAGCACACTGCACCAGATAACTCATCGGCACCTCGTCTGTTCCAATTTCGCCCCACTCATCTTTGGCAAACGGGTTTGCGGTCTTGCACTCGAGTAAGGTTTGAGTATTGAGCTTTCCATCACTACTCAATAGAGGGGTGTTATTGGGCAAAACAAAACGGTCGATATGCCCAGATAAAAAGTCATACTTGGGGTGGATAAAGGGCTCAATGTGAGTGCTAACTAACTGCCCGGTTGATCTGGCATATTCTTGCGCCACAAACTCCTCAGCAAAACTACCAAAGCGCAGGGGCAGTGAGTCTTGAGCCTGTGCGCCTTGCCCCACCTTTTCCTGCCAGACCTGTAAGGGGGTTCGGTACTTGGATAGCCCTAAGATGGCTCCGATATCTGAGCCGCCTATAAATTTGCTGCGATCCCATGTAAAATCTTGATTAATAAGCATTTTTTATCCTTTAAATAATATAAATTACTATTAAGTTAGTAATTATTACTAATAATATAGCAAAATTAACTTGATTACAAGCGATCAAATACGTGCTGCTCGGGCGCTTCTTCGTTGGAGCGGGAAAGATCTTGCTGAAAAGACTGGTCTAGGCTTTTCAACTTTGATGAGGCTTGAAGTTTTGGAGGGTGTTCCAAGTGCTCAAACCAAAACGCTTGAGGCGATCCAAAAAGCCTTTGAGGCTGCTGGTTTGGAATTCATTGGCACGCCTGAGAGCGGGGCGGGGGTGCGCTGGAGGCCATAATTACAATTATTTTTTGCAAAACGAACTGGTAATTAGATCAATGAAATCAATGACTTGTTATTTTTGGATGAGCGAAAAATAACAAAGGGGACACACTACACGCGAATAAGCGTTGTGTGTCAGAGTTTTCTATCAAGCCCTTACCAGCGCTAGGTAAGCCTCAAGAGCAAGTTTGCACCCTGCTCAATTGACTGCCAATTTTTAAAGGGTCTTAGTAGGTGTTTGAGCAGCACTCGATGAGCTGTCGGGACTGGTTTTCCCAGGTGAATTGCTCGATAAAGCTGCGGCCACGCTGGCCAATTTGCGCTAGCTCATCGCGGTTTTGGTAGGCCTGCTCAAGCTTACTAACAATCTCATCAATGCTAGATTGCCCCCAACCCTGGTGAGAGGCATTCGTGTAGCCCGATTGCTCGCGAAGGTAGTAGCAGTTATCCATCGTAATGAGATCAAGGTGTCCGGTATTGGCCGAGAGAATGCAAGGCACCCCGGCAGCCATCGCCTCCATCGCCACCAAGTTGGTTCCGCCCTCAGCGCGATTAGGGAAGAGGGCGACATC
>Ga0007854_10001816_pt1 | contig 13491 bp, 10 predicted proteins | sample CryBogCBH12Aug08_FD_60382 | JGI IMG/M metagenome (GOLD analysis project Ga0007854, IMG submission 60382) | Freshwater microbial communities from Crystal Bog, Wisconsin, USA - CBH12Aug08 | ecosystem: Environmental > Aquatic > Freshwater > Lake | place: Crystal Bog, Wisconsin, USA | collected...
TTGTGTGGATTAATCAGGAATCTGCCACAATCCGTGGCACAATCCAGGCACACTACGTTTGGGCGCTGGAAACTGAATTAAGCAAACTCGGTATTGAAATACCGTTCCCTCAGCGCGATTTATATCTCAAGAACTCCAGGATTACCGTTTCACTGGAGCGCCCGGAGCCCAGCCCGCACGGACAGTGATGGCTTGAAAAATTAATATTATTTATCAACAGGTTGAAATGCACTTTTTAAGATATCATGTTTTTACAAATTAATGAGGAACCTGCGTCAGGGAACCCCCTCTAAGGACCGGCACACTTGAAACTGTCCTGATCGGCCATATATTAGGCTTTACGTTTAAGAAGGAGAGTAAGAATGTTAAAAAATGTAACACTGGGATTGATATTATTGGCCTCAACGTGTTTTTCAGTTGAGGTTGCAATTGCGGCTGACTCACCCACGCTGGATCAGGTCTATCAGGCTGCCCACGCCGGTCGGCTGGATGAAGCGCAACGAATGATGGCTATAGTCCTGAGGGAACATCCCAATAGCGCCAAGGCCCATTTTTTTGAAGCCGAATTATCCGCCAAACAAGGGCAAATGAGCAAAGCCGGGGATGAGTTGGCAGCCGCCCAACGCTTGAAGCCGGATTTATCATTTGCCAATCCTCAAGCCGTGCAGGATTTAAGAAATCTGATTTCATCCCCCCAACGTGTTAATCAGGCACCTGTAAACACCTATCAGGCTCAATCAAATAATAGCTTCCCATGGGGCATGCTGATTCTCGGATTCGGCGTCATTGCGATTATCGTTTTCGTGATGCGCGCAATGAATGCCCGCAATCCTGCCACATTCCCAAGTAACTACCAACCGGGTATGCAACCCCCCTACCCTTCTCCCGTACCCATGCAACCCTACGGCGGAGGCATGGCACCGATGGGTCAAGCCGGTGGCGGAATAGGTAGTGGAATCATGGGTGGCCTGGCGACCGGAGCTGCTGTCGGTGTTGGCATGGTAGCCGGGGAAGCACTTGCCCATCGTTTCATGGATGGCGGACATAACGAAGTGAGCAACGTTGCTCCTGTAGCGGATACCTGGGGCAATAACGCATCCGACAATATGGGTGGAGCAGACTTTGGTATTGCCGACAATTCTTCTTGGGATGACAGTTCAAGTTTCGCAAGTAACTCGGATTCCGGTGGAAGCGATTGGTCATAGAAAAGCATTACAACTCACCATTTTCCAAAATTTTTTTCAAAAAAAGCAAAGCAACCTTTTCCTCTGTTTACACTGTTTTATAACACTTGATTCCCAATGTGTTGTAAAGCAGTGGGCAGAGCAATCGGCGGTATAGCCTTGCTATTAAAAAATCCTGTCATAAAACTTCCACAAATCTGCCTAATTGCAGGCTCTATACTCGAACGCAACCAAACTTCAAAAGTCATACCTTCGTTACTCAATAAAACAACATTAGTAATCTATAAGTCATTAAAACAAGGAAATATTCAATTATTAAATAAGTTGGCGAGATGTATTGCAATATTTGGTTGACACGAATTCTGCTGTCATTAAAATAACTACAAAGCTGTGTTCTAGTCATGAGATTGACTTGTTTTTATAAAAAAAGGCTGATGCATATTAGGGGTAAGCGTTCAGTCGGGTAGGGCAACCCCGATCCTGAATCATAATTAAGAGGAGAATAAAAATGGCAAGAGTAGCATTGGTAACGGGTGGCATGGGTGGTCTGGGTGAAGCGATTTGCATCAAACTGGCAGAACTTAGCTACAAGGTAGTCACGACACATAGCCCCAGCAACAAAAACTCTGCTGAATGGCTCAAATCAATGAAAGATATGGGCAACGAGTTTTATGCTTATCCTTGCGATGTGGCCGACTATGATTCGTGTGTATCCTGTGTCGCACAAGTGGTTAAGGATATTGGTCCAATCGACGTGCTGGTCAACAATGCAGGTATCACTCGAGATACCACCTTCAAGAAGATGACCAAAGCTGACTGGGATGCAGTCATTCACACCAATCTCGACTCCGCATTCAATATGACCAAACAAGTCATGGATGGTATGACTGAACGCGGCTGGGGACGCGTGATCAACATTTCGTCGGTTAATGGTCAAAAGGGGGCATTTGGACAGACCAACTATGCAGCAGCCAAAGCCGGCATGCACGGATTTACCAAGGCGCTAGCCTTGGAAGTTGCCAAAAAGGCCGTCACTGTGAATACCATTTCACCTGGCTACATTGGAACCAAAATGGTCATGGCGATTCCTCAAGATGTGCTGGAAAGTAAAATTCTGCCGTTGATTCCTCAGTCTCGCCTAGGCAAACCAAACGAAATTGCCGGGCTGGTAGCCTACCTCGCCTCCGACGAAGCCGCTTTCGTCACCGGGGCAAACATTGCAATTAACGGTGGTCAACACATGTACTAAGCTAATGAATCACTATGCTTGCAAACGCAGGCATAGTGATTGTTTTAATCATTGTGGGCAAAAGTATTGTTCACGCCAATAATGTTGGTTTTGTCGTCGGCTATATCCATATCGCCTTTGGATTCAAAATCTCTCGTCGCACTTCGCAATTTTGCTTCAGCAATCTTAAGTTCGCTAATATCACTCAAAGCAATACGCAATATAGGCTGTGCATCGAACGAATCTTTTCGCACACAAACTAAATGCGCATAGAATATTGATTGATCTGCACGCACCATAACCAAATCAAACGATTGTTTTTCCAGACTTCTTCCTTCTATCATCATATTAACAAAAAGGCGATCCCATCGCTCTCTGTCCAGAGGGGATACAAACTTTGAAAAACGTCGATTAATTAGTTTTGAACGCTCGACACCAAGCAACACACAACCCGTCAGGTTGATCTCACTTATCAAAGTCTCCCTGCCAAGAGTGACATAGCAGATTGGAGCGAACTCAAAAAGATCTACATAGCGATCACGTGACTCTTCCAGATCAAAATGAGATTTGCGCAATTCCTCATTCTGCATTTCCAATTCAATCTGATGAACCTTGAGTTCGTGCAAAAGTTCATGCAAGAGTTCTTCACCAGGCTGCGGATCGACCAACTTGATCGGTTTACGATCAAGTTTAGCCTCGGCAATTTTCCGCATTTGCTCTGGTTCGTTTGTTTTTTTTATCAAGGCACTACCCCATCGGATGCTGACAATACGAGACTGCCCCGGACGTCTTATTGCCGGGACAGATTTTGTGAAAATACACGCCTGAAGTGTACTCTGAAGAATTTTAAAAGCTATTGATTTATTTAATCTTTATGTGCACCAGCGCACATAAAAGTATCCTGCTTATGATAACTACAGAGAATAGACAGCATTCAAAATTGGCAGTTACACCAAGCAGGAAAATTGTCAACTTCTATGGATTGACTTTTCCAAGTTCAATAAACCAATCCAAGCCTGAATCAATTTTATGTTCCTCGGCGTAGCTTCCCAAGTTAATCGCCACAGCTAAATTAATAAGGCTATTGACGTATACAAGTGGCTTCCCTATAGGGACTTCACCGAATGTGTTTCTATATGGAGCTGTTATTTCATCAATCAACTTATCTTGATGAAAAACTCTGACTTTTACCTGGTCACCAATTGCAATTCCTAGTTGGTCAAAAAGATCTTTGGGTATATTCGACCACACGTTACCATATTGAATATCAAGTACAGGTATTATCCCTTTCACCACGTCACCTAGGCGTTCGGCCTTTTGATAGGGCAACCTGACCAGTTTGTCAGGAGAAATGACGGGGCCAACCTGTTTGAAATTAATCACACCCGATGCCAGGCGTGCTCCGGTATAACCAAAAACATCTCTCCCATGAAACGTATGCGAGTCTTCTGAACCCTTACGCCGATTTACTTTTTCATCGATTTGGCGTAGTTCCTCAACGCCTTCTTGCTCGGCCACCAAAGTGAGCAAACCATTGTTTGGCGCCACAAAATAATGATCTTTTCGGGTCTTAAGAACGACCGAAAGCCGTTCCGTGCCAACCCCGGGGTCAATCACAGTGACAAAAACGGTTCCTTTTGGCCAAAACGGTGCCACTTGATAAAGGCGATAAGCTCCGCCAAAAATAGAGCCGGGTGATTCATGACTAAGATCCGAGATCAGCAACTTGGGTGAAACTCCATACGCGACTCCTTTTAGAGCGGATACAGCTCCATCTTTGACACCAAAGTCCGTGTAAAGCACCATAGGAGATGCTGCCCAGGATGATTGGGAAATAAATATCAATGAGACTAGAATCAAATTACGTAAAGCTTGCATTTATTGTTCTCCTATTAAACCAAATTTGTTATATTAATTTCAATTTGCGCTATTCCCACGCCATGGCACCGATAAATTTTTGTAGTTCAGCCGTTTTTGGATTTTTAAAAAGTTCATCTGAATTTCCATATTCGTGGACACGACCTTCAGCCATAAAAACCAGTTCGTGACTGACTTCTCTGGCAAAACCCATCTCGTGAGTTGCCATGATGATGGTCATTCCTTCCTCGGCAAGTTGCTTGATCACAGCCAGCACTTCGCCGGTTAACTCAGGATCAAGTGCTGAAGTAATCTCATCACACAATAGAACTTTTGGCGACATTGCCAAGGCTCTGGCAATGGCTACCCGCTGTTGCTGGCCGCCCGATAGCTGTCTTGGATAAGCTTCAAGTTTGTTTTCCAGTCCGACCTTGGCGAGATTTTGAAATGCTATTTCTTGAGCTACGTGGCGCGACAACCCTTTCACCGTGGTCAGTGCCAATATTACGTTTTGCACAACCGTCAGATGTGGAAATAAATTAAATTGCTGAAAAATCATGCCAACTTTAAGGCGGAGAAAACGCAGTGTCTGTGGATTTATTTTATCTGCCTGGAGTACCGTACCATCAACTGTAATTTCACCCTCGTCGAGCAGAGTCATACCATTTATGGTTCTAAGGAGCGAACTTTTGCCAGAGCCGCTGCGTCCAATGAGAGCGACCACATGTCCTGTCTCGACGGACAAACTGACATTCTTAAGTACATGGTGATTATCATAATATTTATGAACGCCATTTAGTTCTACAAATGCCATCATCAATCTCTATTAAATCACACCTTGTTGAAGACGTTTTTCAAGATAACCCTGAAAAAACTCTAAACAAATAGATAGCACCCAATAGATTACGGCTGCTGTCAGTAACATCTCAACATATCTATACGAAGAACGTCCATAACTTTGTGCCAGAAACATAATTTCCCACAGCCCCATGACAGATACCAAAGAAGAATCTTTTAACATTGAGATAAACATGGTCCCAACCGATGGGATGGAATGTTTCAAGGCTTGAGGTAATACCACGCGAATCAGAATGGTAGTTCGTGTCATCCCCAGTGAGGCAGCGGCTTCCCACTGACCTTTATCAACAGCCACGATTGAGGCCCTGAATATTTCACTGAGATAGGCGCCATAACAAAGAGAAAGAGCTGCAATACCCGCCGGAATAGCTGCAGGAACAGGGCCTAACTGAGGCAGACCGAGATAGATAAGTAAAATCTGAACAAGCAAAGGAGTTCCGCGAAAAAACGAATTATAAAAGGTGGCAATACCGTATGCGATTGCGCTATCCGATATTTTTCCCAGTGCTGATGCCAATCCAAGGATCACAGCTACAACCATTGACGCAAGACTGATAAAAATTGTCAGCGGTACGCCTTGCAGAGCTCCGTCAATATTTAAATTTAAACCAAGAAGAGCGGGAAGCTTATCTCGAACAATATCAAAATCCAAATTGAATGTCGCAACAAATCCTGCAAAAGTCAGCAATAAACCTATCCACACAAGTGAGACACGGAAACGAAATCCCAATATGGCTTTTTTCTTATGCGGTTTCATTGACCTCAATCCTGTGTAATGTCTTTTCCCAACCATTTGTTTGAAATGCGGGTTAAGGTTCCATCTTTTTTGAGGTCATTAATTTTTGAGGCCAGTAAAGCTGACCATTCTTTATCTCCCTTGTCTATGGCAATCCAGTTCGGTTCAATATATAAAGGCTCACCAATAATCTTGAATTTTCCGGGCATCTTGTCTATGCGTAATTTTGCAGTGGAATAGTTGGAAACTATTGCATCAATTCTTTTACCTGCTCCCAAGGAAAGATCTTGAAAGGCCAAGTCTTCGCTTCCATAGGGAGCGACTCGTATGTTACTGAATGGGAAATCGAGGGGTTTCGATTTGGTCGTTGGAATTTCCAAATCTTTTTGCAAATATCTTTCGTAAGATGAGCCTTGCTCTACACCTATTTTTTTTCCACTGAGGTCCCGAATGGATTGAATGGTGGAATTCCCGATAGTGGAAACTAAAACCGCCGGAGAATTGTAGTATGGAATGACGAAATCAAGTACTTGAGCTTTCTTTTTGTCGGGTGTCATAGAGCAAATGCAAACATCCCAGCGGCCTCTCCAATGGCCTGCCGTCACCACCTCCCATGACGGAGTATCAATATGAAGTTTGACGCCTAGTCTCTCGGCAACCGCTTTGGCTACATCAATGTCAAAACCATCCATTTGATTTTTATCATTGAGAAAAGAAAATGGCGGATAACTGGGATCCACCACGTCAGTCAAAATTTTGCTTTTATTGATTCTATCGAGGGTTTCACCTGCGATGGCAGGAGCACTCCAAAGGATAACTAATCCAAGTATCAGGTAACGTTTTAATTTATTCACTTGGCGACCTGCAACTTATGGACTTTTTATCGACTATTCTGTCATGCAGGAGTTGAATATGTTCCGGTCCAATTCCACAACAACCACCTATGATGCTCGTTCCGAGCTCAACCCATTCGTGAGCCCATTTAAGATATCCTTCGGGATTCAAATCAGTTCGAATGTCGTCCAAGCCTGAATTCGCTTCTGCATCCTTGGATTGAGGTGGAAAAGCATTGGCGTAGACACCAATCCTTATTTCAGAATCATGGGATATCAATAATTCTCTAGCAACACGAATTGCACTGCCCATAACTTCCGGTTGGCTGCAATTAAAAAGTATTGCCGATACATTAAGTTTAAGTGCTGCATAAACTGCATCATTTACCGATTGTCCTGAACGCAACTCAGGCTGGTCAGTAGAAACGTCATCATCTTTCAGAGTAAATGAGATCCATAGCGGCTTTTCATCTGGCCCGATGACGTCTCGAACAAGCTCTGCTTCTTCAATCGTACTTAATGTTTCAGCTTGCCAATGATCAACATAAGGGCGTAATCCTCTAACCAATATTTCGAGTATCGGTCTCGCTTCTTCACTTTTAAAAAGATCGGCTCGATAAGATCCGCATAAGGGAGGAAGTGAGCCTGCAACTTTGATTGGAGTTGATGACTGGTCGGCAACCTGTCTTGCCAGTCGTCCTGCAAGACTGGCAAGTTCTTCACCTCGTGCAAAGAATCTATCAACCCCGATATGAAATGGCACGATGGCATAACTGTTTGTAGTAATGACATCGGCACCCGATTTTACATAAGCTGAATGCACCTTCGTAACATATTCCGGCGCCTCAATCAGAGATAAAGCCGACCATTCCGGTTGGCGAAAAGGCGCACCAATCCTCGCCAACTCGCGCCCCGTCCCACCGTCCAACAGAATAACTTCCTGCATAAGGATTGACCATTTTTCCTATGATGAAATTTTTTGTTAGAACGAATAGTTTATCTTTGCATAATAGTATCCGCCGTTTATTCCAAACGGAGAAACATGCGAATATTGATCATAATTCAGGTTTTGATAAATTGCCGGCGATATTTTATTGGGGTACACATTAAACAGATTATTCCCACCAATATTGACCTTGATTTTATCAGTCAAGTTGTATCCGATGTCGAGGTCAGTAATATAAGCCGTGCCCGTATCTATTGTGTAGTAAGGCCCTGGAGCATAGCCTTGTACTTGTTTAGAATTACTGTAATAAGTTTCACGTAGAGTGATCTCCCAGGCATCTCTGAAATAGGTTCCGGCCACCGAGGCTTTGGTATGCGGCGTCGCAGTAGTTAGATTGGATGTTTGCACAACATCAACCAATGACAAACCTGCGGCTTGCAGTGCGGCAGGAGCATCATGAATTCGACTAATGGTCGTTTTGTTATAACCCCCATTAACAACCCATTTAATGTAACCCAGTTGATTTAGGTCTGTAGGGAAGTCCAAACTTACATCCACCCCATTTGTTTTCGTATCAACGCCATTTGTAAAAAATGCCGCACTAATACCCGAAGGAGGTACTCCGCCAGGAATTACGGATCCATTCGCCGTTATTGCTTGAGCAGCAAGAGCCCCGGAAAGTGAAGCGGATTGGATAATTCGATCATTTATATTAATTTGATAGATATCAACACTTGAGTGCCATCCTTTAATCGGTTCAGCGACAATCCCAAAACTAAAATTCTTCGATGTTTCCGGCTTCAGATCAGGAGCCCCCAGTACTTTCGCACCAGCTGATCCCAATGGAAGTTGAATTTGTGCGAATCCTGTAGTGACAGTTGTGGCTGAATAGTATTGTTGGGCAAGCGTAGGAGCGTGAAAACCATTATTTACCGTGCTTCTTAAAGCAAATCCTGGCGAAATATCATATCGACCAGATAATTTTCCAGTCAACTTGTCACCTACATTGTCGTAATGTTCAGCTCTACTGGCCAAGCCGATTTCAAGCGCAGGAACAACGTGAGCTGAAATATCGACATAAGTAGCATAGCTATTTCGCGAAGCATCCGCAGCATCTGAAGGTCTAAATCCAGGAAATGCTTGAGGCCCACCGCCGAAATATGAGTTGGGTTCGCCCGCACCTATCTTGAAAGTTTCCAAACGATCTTCCAGGCCCCAAGCTAAATTTAACGGGCTGGCTAATCCTGGCAATACAAAAGGTCGACGCAAATCAAGATTCGTTGTTGTTTCAGATGAGGTAAATGAGCCCACATTAAAGCTACTTTGAGGATTCGTAGGGAGCAGGTCAGGATTGACAGTGTTTATATTTCGCAAATCAGACTGGTCTTGGCCATAACTTGCACTTAAATCCCAATTCCATTGATTTGAAGCGGAACCCTTAATCCCTGCAGTCAGTGAGAAATCATTTTCATCGTCGGTTTCTTTGGGTGTAAATCCATTGGGAAAGAGTACATCAACAGCAGGAGAAATCCAGGTTGGCTGCCTCGGGTTTTCGTATGCTTCTGCAGTACGTCGTGCATATGTACCAAAACTATATGCGGTCGTATCGGCATTAAGCACTTTCTCCAGGTTATATGCCAATGTCGTCAAATTACTTTTCGGATCACCTTGAACTTTTGCCGTTTCCGGCCCACCCGAATCACCGCTTCGGTTAGAAATACCATGGTGACGATAGCCCGCACTCAGATGAAGTGAGCCATCTTCTCCCAACTTCAATCCACCGTCTGCATCTATTTGCTGGGTAGCACCCCCACCATCCTGATACTCTCCGACTAAAGCCGAAACATTCGCTCCTTCGTGTGACTTTTTAAGAATGACATTAATCACCCCCGCGATGGCATCTGAACCATATTGAGCAGCAGCACCATCCTTTAGAATTTCCACATGATCAATCGCAGAGAGTGGAATTAAATCCAGATCAACTGCATTAGATCCTTGCGCCGGATCGGAGTCTGCGTAAAGACTGGCTGAAAGATGGCGACGTTTCCCGTTGATCAGTACTAAAGTGTGCGCCGGACTTAAACCCCTTAATTGGAATGTCCGCGCAAGTGCTCCCACGTCATAGCCGACCGCAGGTGCATTAAGCGCCGGGCTTATGTTTTTAAGCGCATCAAGTAAATTTGTTTGTCCTGTAGCAAGGAGTTCTTCAGATTGAATAACATCTACCGGTGTCACGCTGGCTCGTGCCTTGCGTCCGGTATCACGCGTTCCCGTGACAATGACTTGATCGAGTGTAACAACCGGAGTGACTACCGGAGCGTCTGCAGCTATAGCCACATTGACCAGATTAGTTGCCAGCAACGAGAGAACACCAATACGGTGCTTATTATTTCCTATTACCATTATTTAAGTTCCTTAGAGTTTATTCAGAGCGATTCAAACTCGGACAATAGTCACTTTCCTAAAGCCAGAGAAGTGAATGCACAGCCAGCTTGATGTTTGAAATTTATTCAGAGCAACGCTTTGCTTTGAACTAGCAATGTTTATGCCTGATTACTTAAAAAAAATAAAAATCAAGTTTATTTTTAATAATAGAGACTTATGAAAGAAGCCCCACTATTTATTTCTCTATTTGTGTAATCGCATACATACGCCCTGCATAGAAAGTAACTCCAAATGTTCAAAAATCAACACCATTGTTTAATAATAAACATTATTCATCTCATGGTTTTTTACAGCTCATTACCTTCCTATTCTAAAATATACTGTTCATAAATTTCCATTAATTTACAATTGGATTCATTATAAGGTTACCTAAATTGGCTCACCGATTCAAATATAGCAATTTTTTGTCCGTCCGTGGAAATGAAATGAAAAAAACTAATCAGTTTTGTTGGTGGCAAAAAGGAGATATGGATGGTTTCTTCGGACTGTTCGTCGACAATCTGATCCAGCTCATCCTGATAGTCGTTTTGTGCGGGTCCGTATTGAAGATGCCCGCCGAGATGGTATTGGGACGAATTCTTCCCGGTGTAGCCATAAGCCTGCTGATAGGGAATTTTTTCTATGCATACCAGGCTCGTGCTCTGTCATTGAGAACAGGTCAACAACATTTGACAGCACTTCCGTATGGAGTTAATACCGTTTCTCTTTTTGCTTTCATCCTTTTTGTGATGAAGCCTGTATTGGATCAGACCAATGATGTTGAACTCGCCTGGAAAGTCGGTTTAGCTGCCTGTCTTGGCTCCGGGATAATTGAATTGGCGGGAGCATTCTTTGCGGGATGGGTAAAACGAATTACACCCCGTGCAGCTTTGTTAGCCACCTTGGCAGGTATTGCGATCACCTTTATTTCAATGGATTTCTGCTTCCGTATATTCGCCGACCCGCTGATAGGTTTTATTCCCTTGGCCTTTATCTTGATCCAGTATATTGGCCGTATTGAGCTTCCCGGTCGAATCCCTGCTGGTTTAGTCGCGGTGATAATTGGAACAGCACTGGCTTGGGGAATGGGTAAAATGGACAGCATTGCGCTAACCAATGCAATGCAATTAAAAATCCAGATTCCACACCTGTTCATTACCGACATGATAGGAGCCACTTTCTCAACTTACATGGTCACCTACTTACCTGTAATCGTTCCGATGGGTCTATTTAATCTTCTGGGTTCGATGCAGAATTTGGAAAGTGCAGAAGCTGCCGGCGATGTGTACTCGGTAAAAAGTTCTTTAGCCATGAATGGAATCGGTACAATTGCGGCAGCATGTTTTGGTAGTGTATTTCCAACCACTATCTACATAGGCCATCCCGGTTGGAAAATGATGGGAGCCGGGGTGGGTTACTCGATCGCTAACGGTATAGCAATAACCTTATTGTGCGTGCTTGGTCTTGTCGGATTCGTTTCGGCTCTGATACCTGTTGAGGCAGGTGCAGCGATTTTACTTTGGATCGGAATCATAATCGCTTCTCAAGCATTTCAAGCCACACCAAGAGAACATGCGCCTGCTGTAGTAATTGGATTCTTCCCGGCTTTAGCGGCATGGGGATTGATGGTTCTCGAAGGGTCTTTACGTGCGGCCGGAACCAATATCGGCACGGTTGGTATAAAAGCGCTGTCGCTCCAGATGCCAATCGCGGGAATCATATCTCTTGAGCGCGGTTTTATCTTTACCTCCATGATCTTGTCTGCAATGACGGTCTGCCTCATAGAAAAGAATTATCGTACAGCCGCATTTTGGGCTGCTGTAGCGGCTGCAATAAGTGCCACGGGGCTAATGCATGGCTATACTATAGATCATGGAGCCGTGGTCAATGCCTATGGACCATCGCACACTTGGCCATTTGTATTGGGATATTCCGGTATTTCAATTGTATTTTTAGTTTTCGGTTCAAGAAATAAAATAGCAGTTTGATTAAAGGGGGCCTCTATTAATTCAAATTTCTAAGCCAGACAAGGCGCGAGTAAAAAATTATGACGACGCATATTTGATATGTTAGGAGTAATTTTTTATGAGCAACGCAGTATGGCAACGAAATTTAAATTAATAGAGGCCCCCCTAAGTTCTATTGCTATCGAGTGGTAACTGCGAATGGTGAGCATGCAACCGATCACGTACAAAATTGATATGTTCGCGCAGGTCATAAAAAAGGTTGCCGAAGGCTGCCGGTACCACGATTTTATTGGCAGCACGGTCAATATGATCCAAGTGCCGTAAAAGTTCTTCGCGCCTTTGCGCATCAACCGAAGGATTGAAGGCCTCGCGCTCAAGTTCAAGCAATGCCCGATACCAGCGATTAATCCGGGACTCCATGCGCCAGCGATAAATTGCCGGAACCACCTTCAGCGTTGGAATCAGCAATAATGCAATCGGTACCAATACAGCCAGTAAGCGCGCAATCAGGCTTGCGACCCAGAAGGGAAACGTCCGGTAGAGAAAACTTTTTCCCGAAGCATAGTAGCGGGTTGCATCCGGGCTGATTGGGAATTCATGTTCTTGCGGGGATGGAAATTCTCCGCGAGCTTTGAAAAGACCGGGTGCTGAATGAACCTCCTTGGCAGCCTCAAGCAGCAAGTCTGAAAGAGCCGGATGCAGACTGTTCCGCGCGATCAACTCAACGGTGGGGCCAATTAAATAGGTATCCTCGGCAGGAATATTCTTTCCAAAATCGAGCGCGCCCTTGGGCATTTCAAGTTTATTTAAATAGTTGATGCGACGTGCGTAGGCATCAGCTTGAGTGACATTGAACAAGTGGATATTAGGAGTATGCAGAAATTGACGCATCAGGTCTGAAGACGTCGAATCACTCATCAGAAAAATGGCATCGATACGCCCCTCAAGCAAGGCTTGAATCTCATCACCCGAAACGGTGTTCATAAACACAGTTCCATCATTGGGTGCAATGCCATTGGCCTTCAGCAACGTAAGTGCCAGGGAATGCGTACCGCTACCTTCCAGACCAATATCCAATCTCAGGCCTTTGAACTCGGAAAGAAAATTTTTAGTCGTACCGCGATAAAAGATCATCAGCGGTTGAAAGTTAATGCTGCCGAGTGAAAATAAATTGTCGATATTGGTGTCTTTGACTTCGCCCCCGAGTACAAATCCCACATCAACTTTACTCTTGGGGTCGGACAATTTTTTGAGGTTTTCCATGGAGCCTTCCGTGGAAACAATATTCAGCGTGACACCTTGCCGAGCCAGAATTTTTTTGTATTTCCCGGCGTAAGTCTGAAACGAACTCCCAGTTGGTCCGCTGGCAAGCGTAATGGAGTTGGGCGTTGCAGAATTCATGAACAACAATATAGTCACGCTGATTACAGCTACGGCAATCAGGATGGCACTAACAGA
>Ga0007854_10001817_pt1 | contig 13488 bp, 9 predicted proteins | sample CryBogCBH12Aug08_FD_60382 | JGI IMG/M metagenome (GOLD analysis project Ga0007854, IMG submission 60382) | Freshwater microbial communities from Crystal Bog, Wisconsin, USA - CBH12Aug08 | ecosystem: Environmental > Aquatic > Freshwater > Lake | place: Crystal Bog, Wisconsin, USA | collected...
CGCGACAAATACATGTCGGGCAAACGGATTCTGCCGAAGAATATCACAGGCAGGGAGAAACTGGCGGATCTGGTGGACGAGACCTTCCTCGCCTACAACGGTGCGCGTCTCAAAGAGAGTTGCCAGTTGTTTGCCGAAAAGATGCTTGGGGACGATGTGACCATCGGCATGAGTCTTTCCGGCGCCCTGACACCGGCGGGGATGGGTTGCTCGAGCATTGTTCCCCTGATCAAGGCCGGGTTTGTGGACTGGATCGTCGCGACCGGTGCGAACCTTTACCATGACATGCATTTTGCGCTGAACTACCCGGTGCGGGTGGGCAGCTTCAAATACGACGACACCGCCCTCCGCGAAAACGACATCGTCAGGGTGTATGACGTGCTGATGGGGTACAGCGATTGCCTCATGGCGACCGACGAGATTCTGCGCGAGATCCTTGTCCAGCCGGAGTTCCAGAAGGAAATGGGCACGGCTGAGCTGCATTATTTGATCGGAAAATATTGCGCCGAATGGGAGCGCAAGGCCGGTTTGAAAGATGTCTCCGTGCTGGCGGCCGCCTACCGCGCCGGCGTCCCTTGTTACACATCGTCGCCCGGTGATTCTACAATCGGAATGAATGTGGCGGGTGTCGAACTTCGCGGGAACAAGCTCAGGCTCAATCCTGCCATCGATGTCAACGAAACCACTGCCATTGTCCTTGCCGCCAAGAGATCCGGCGGCAAGAGCGCCGTGGTGTTGTGGGGCGGCGGCAGCCCGAAAAACTTCATGCTCCAGACCGAGCCGCAGATCCAGGAAGTGTTGAGAATCAAGGAGTATGGCCAGGATTATTTTCTGCAGGTGACCGATGCGCGACCGGATACCGGCGGACTTTCCGGCGCGACCCCGAGCGAAGCAGTAAGCTGGGGGAAGGTCGATCCGGACAGACTGCCCGATGCTGTGGTTTGTTATACTGACACCACCATTGCGATGCCGATCCTCACCCACTACGCACTGGCCAGGCACAAGCCGCGCAAGTTGAGACGCCTCTACGATCAGCGCGCAAAAGCAGTGAAAGCCCTGACGGAGGAATACTTCACCCATAACAAAGTGAAGATGCTCGACGGTTCCAAACCGGTATTCTAACAAACGCAGCGAGCCACGGGGAACGGACAGCCGGACATTCCTGACGGACGCCACCACCCTCCCGCACGCCACCCTTATCCTTCCAATGAATACCCAGGCACTTCTGGCCATCGCTAAAAAACACGGCACCCCGGTTGTTGTCATCGATCATGAGGTGATCCGCCGCAATTATGCCGAGTTCAGGAAGCATCTTCCGGACGTCCAGGCCTATTTTGCCGTCAAGGCCAACCCGGATCCGGAGATCGTCCGGACACTCTACAAGGCGGGGGCGAGTTTCGATGTGGCTTCAATGCCGGAGTTCATGCTGGTTCGCGAAAACATCAGGAAACTTTCAGCGAAAAAACAGCAGGAATTCATCTGGGACAAGATCATTTATGCGAATCCCACCAAGCCAAAGGAAACCTTGCGGACGCTTGACCGGTATAAACCGCTTGTCACCTTTGACAACCTGAACGAATTGAAAAAAATCAGGCAGTTCGCACCCAATGCCGGTGTGGTTCTGCGCTTGCGAGTGCCCAACACAGGTTCAATGGTTGAGCTTTCATCCAAGTTCGGCTGCGACCCCGGCGAGGCGGTCGATCTGGTGGTTGCGGCGTTTGATATGGGGCTCACGGTCGAGGGATTGAGTTTTCATGTCGGCAGCCAGTGCACCAATTTCATGAACTTCGTCCAGGCATTGAACATGGCGGCTGCGATCATGAAGGAATCGCGGAGCAGGGGGCATCACCTCAAGATTCTGGACATCGGCGGGGGATTTCCTGCGGCTTACGACCGTCATGTCAAACCATTTGGGATTCTGGCCAAAAAGATCAATGCAGAGATCAGGCGTCTCTTTTCAAAGGAAACCCAGATTATTGCCGAGCCGGGCCGGTTCCTGGTGGCCACGGCAGCCACCAGCATCGCAACCGTCATCGGCAAGGCTGTTCGAGACGGCAAGACGTGCTATTACATAGACGACAGTGTCTATCACACCTTTTCCGGCATCATTTTTGATCACTGCCAGTACCACCTCAAGGCCTTCAAAAAAGGACCGAAGGAAATCTCCGCCGTATTCGGCCAGACCTGCGATGGACTCGATACCATTTCCCCGTCGGAGGAACTTCCCTGCCTGGAGATTGACGACCTGGTTTACTCGGAAAACATCGGCGCTTACAGCAACGCTTCGGCTACCTGGTTCAACGGTTTTCCACCGGCCCGGGTGGTGCATGTGAACACCTGATGCCGTCTATTACTTTTGAGCGCTGGAATCCCGGCTTTTTTGAGAGGTGATCAGGAGGTTTGTTTCGCAGGCTCCGCAGGTCCAGGGAAGGTGTTTATGGTTCAGTATGAGCGACACCCAGCTCACCAGCCATAGGCCGCCCGTGAGGACGGAAAGGACGAAGTGCAATAAATGATTGATCCTGCGCCGGTAAAAGGTGCGCTCCTGGCCGCATTCTTTGCAGAATGCATTGATGAATTCATGAGCCATAGATACGAATTGGCGGTGATTACTAAAGTCTTACTGGTTTTACAGTTTTGCCCTCACGAAGCTGCAATGCAACAAGAATATGCTGTGGCATGCCGGATCGTTTGTTGACTAAATCGAACACGCGTTTGGCGCCGGTGAAACCGATCTGATGATACGGTGCGACAACGGTGGTCAGGTCGGCTTTGGATAATGCCGGTCGCGGGACGCCGTCAAAACCTGTGATGGACACATCATCCGGCACCTGGAGCCCGCGCGCGTTCAGACCGGCAATCAATTCATAAGCCTGGTGGTCAGCCGCGCAGAGCCATGCGGTGACCCCTTTTTTGATCTGCTGCACGGCGCGGTCCATGGTCGATTCATCATCAAGGAAATGCCCCGCCTGGATGTTCAGGACATCCTCCTGGATCAACGGGAGCCCGGCCCTGGTCAGTTCCTCAACATAGGCGCAATACCGGCGGAGCGACCACTCGTTCTCAACCGGATACTTGAGGTTGTAAAAACCGATCCGCCTGTGTCCCATTTCAAACAACCTTTTCATGATTGTGGAAATCCCCTTGTAATGATCGACATCCACGCAGTTGCAGGATTCCGTTCCGTACTGCTCGACGAGGGAAACCATCGGGAACCGGATGTTCAGTTCATCCACAATTTCACGCGGGAAGGAGTAAATAAGGATGACTCCGTCCCAGAGTCGGCGTTGGAGCGCCTCGATTTTTGCGTAGGAGGGGAGATCCAGGGCGGTTTCCTTCCAATCAACGTAATGCAGTTCGATTTTGTGCTTGTGGATCTGGGTGAACTCACTGATCCCCGCAAAAAGCTGAAGACCGGGGTTGCCGAGTTCAGCCACATTGTGCAGGCGCACATCCGCACAAAAGAGGACGCCGATTGTTTTTTGTCCCGCCTTTTTCTTGGCGCCGCCGCCGGTGCGCATTTCAAGGTGCTGGTAGCCAAGGCGGGAGGCGAGTTTGAAGACGCGGGCGCGCGTGACGGGGTTGATGCCGGGATGGTTGGTAAAACAACGCGAAACTGTCGAACGGGAAATATTCAACTTATCCGCGATGAACTGCTGATTGACTGTATCCATTTGCATTGCTTACCCGCTTACGGGCACTGAAGGGGTTGCTGAATTAATAACATCAACGAAGGGATTGGCGATAAAAAACATTGGTTTGGACGGGGGTCTGTGGAAGAAGTGCGAATTACGGCGTGATTCAGACGCAACGGTTTCGATTTTTCTTGAAGCCATTGCAAATTTATGCACGTAGTGTTATTCATACATCAAGTGTTCACCTCTTCTCTCTATACCTTCGACTCTCTGAATAATCCATGAAATTTCGTGCAATTCTTATCCTGCTTTTTTCCACCGGCCTGTTTCTCCTGCCCCGCTTGGTATCTGCTGAAGGATCCGTCGTAAAGGTCTCCAGGGACAACGCAGGAAACTTTATTCTTCTCCGCAACGGCAAACCGTTTTTCATCAATGGCTCCGGAGGAGAGATGCGACTTTCCGAACTGGTGCAATATGGCGGTAATTCCATTCGGACATGGGGGATCGATGCGCTTGAGAAGCTGGTCGATGGGAAACCGCTGGCAGACCGCGCACAGGAACTCGGAATCGGGGTCACCGCAGGGATATGGGTGGGGCACGAGCATCATGGCTTCAATTATTCCGATCCGAAAATGATCGAGGATCAGCGGCAGAAAGTCAGGGCGGCAGTGAAAAAATGGAAGGATCATCCTGCGGTTCTGATCTGGGGTCTTGGCAATGAGATGGAAGGGCCTGCATCGAGCGGGGCAGATATCCGCATCTGGAAGGAACTCAACGAACTGGCCCGCATCATCAAAGAGGAGGATCCGAATCACCCGGTTATGACCGTCATTGCGAGTGCTTCAGAGACGAAGGTAAAGGCCATCCTGGAATACTATCCAAATATCGACATTCTCGGGGTCAACGCCTATTCAGGCGCCTCCGGGGCGGGCAAGGCGGTGAAGGAGGGCGGCTGGAAAAAGCCGTTTATACTGACGGAATTCGGCCCTCCCGGCCAATGGGAGGTCGGAAAGACTTCCTGGGGGGCGCCGATTGAGCCGACGAGCTGGGACAAAGCCCGGACGTATTACGCGACCTATACCCTGCTCATGCAGAACACCAAGGACATCTGCCTCGGCAGCTATGTATTTCTCTGGGGCAACAAGCAGGAGGCGACCAGCACCTGGTACGGGATGTTTCTGGAAACCGGTGAAAAAATGCCGACTGTCGATGCCATGGCTTATGCATGGACGGGAAAATGGCCGGAACTGCGCTCACCTAAAATCCTGTCGTTCCAGACTGCGCTTGACTCAAAAAAGGTGGCCGCCGGGAAGGAATTCACCGCGTCCGTTGAAGCCAAGGAATTCAGCGGGCTGCCACTTGCGTATGAATGGACCGTGATGGCGGAAAGCACCGCCCATGGCGAAGGTGGCGAGGCTGAGCCTGTCCCGCCGGTATTCCCCGAATGTATTGTCAGCGGCACCGGAGCCACGGCAACGATCAAGACCCCGGCAAAGCCGGGCGGGTACCGTCTTTTTGTCACCGTTCGGAACGGCAAAGGGGGGGCCAGCAAGGACAATGTTCCATTTTTTGTTGAATGATTCCTTAACCATCTCTCTCACCATTCCTGATTCCCCGTTCCGTTTTTTAATCGATTAAAATGCCAGCCACTCTTCAGCAAAACGACGTTCTTCCTGTCAAACGAGCCAGCCATTCCGCCACCGATGAAGGGCATGGTGAGAATATGATGGTGGATGGCCAGCCTTATGTATGCATCCGGAACGTGGATTCCATGCCGCCTTTCCTGATGAGCGTGGTGAGCAACGACGACCATTGGCTGTTTATCGCGAGCAACACCCCATTCACTGCGGGACGGGTCGATCCGGATGGCGCTCTGTTTCCGTACCAGACTGTCGATAAGATCATGCGTCATGCTGACACCAGCGGGGCGATCAGTCTCTTCCAGGTAAAATGCGGCGGCGGATGGGCTCTCTGGGAGCCTTGGAGGGACGGTGTGCGGGCTCATCGGCTTACGCGGAATCTCTACAAACATGTTCTTGGAACGACTGTCATATTTGAAGAAATCAACCACGATCTCGGTCTGAACTTCAGATGGAGCCTTGCCACATCGGAAACTTACGGGTTTGTAAAACAGTGCCGGCTTGAGAATCTTGCCGGCCATCCGGTTGCGGTTCGCTGCCTCGACGGACTGCATCAGATCCTACCCCCGGGGGTCAGTCAGGACATCTATGCAAAGGTCAGCTATCTCTCAGCCGCGTACATGAGGCATGAGTGTCTGCCGGAGAGGGCGATGGGCATTTATACGATGAACTCCGGCATTACCGACAGGGCTGAGCCGTGTGAAAGCCTGCGGGCTGCTGCCGCGTGGTCCGTGGGCCATAAAGATCCCGTGGTGTTGCTATCCAGCCGCCAGATCGATGCATTTCGCTGCGGACAGGAGATCGTTCCGGAAAACGAGGTGCGCGGTGAATTTGGTGCCTATCTTGCATCAGCTTCATTCGAACTGGCTCCCAGGACGACGCATGAGTGGCATGTCGTGGCCGACACCGGGCTCGATCACCCGGCGCTGGTGAGCCTGGAATCGGAACTCGGTGATCCTTCCAAAATCAGGAAGGCACTGGTTGAAAGCGTGGAAGCCAACCGCCGGGGATTGCGGAAAAAAATCGCAGGCGCGGACGGCATCCAGCAGACAGCAGACCGTTCCATCGGTGTTCATCATTTTGCCAATGTGCTTTTCAATTGCATGCGCGGCGGCACATTTGAAAACTCCTATCGTTTTCCCGCGTCCGATTTCGCCATGTTCCTCTATTCGCGCAACAGGGAAGTATGCCGCAGGCACCGTCCCTGGCTCGAAGTGCTGCCTGAAGAGCTGACGCTCGATGAGCTGCGCAGGCTTGCGGCAGAGCAAAACGATATCGATCTCGAGCGGTTGGCCGGAGAATATCTTCCTCTTACTTTCAGCCGCCGGCATGGCGACCCGAGCCGCCCTTGGAACCGCTTTACCATCAACATAAAGGACGATGCAGGAAATCCGATTTACGGTTATCAGGGGAACTGGCGTGATATTTTCCAAAACTGGGAAAGTCTCGCGCAGAGTTATCCGGCCTGTCTCGAATCGATGATCGCCGTTTTCCTGAATTCATCGACGGCGGACGGATACAACCCCTACCGCATATCGCGTGAAGGGGTTGACTGGGAGTTGCTGGATCCCAGCGATCCGTGGAGCTACATTGGCTACTGGGGGGACCACCAGATCATCTATCTATTGCGCCTCCTCGAGAGCTATGAGCGGTTTGAACCGGGGAGCCTGGCTTCGAAGCTTGGTCGCAAGCTGTTTACCTATGTGCAGGTTCCCTATGAGATCGAGGGGTTCGAGCATCTGTCGCAAGATCCGCGTAACTCGATTAAATTCAGATCCGATCTGCATGCCCGCCTGATGGAACGCGCGGCCGCCATCGGAAACGACGGCAAGCTTCTTGCCGGCGCGGATGGCGAAGTGCTGCATGTCGCACTCGCAGAAAAACTTCTCGTGCCGCTGCTTGCCAAGCTCAGCAACCTGGTGCCCGGGGGGGGCATCTGGATGAACACCCAGCGCCCGGAATGGAACGATGCCAACAATGCGCTCGCCGGGTGGGGTATTTCAATGGTCACGGTGTTTCACATCCGCCGGTACCTCGTATTTCTTGAAAAATTGTTCGCAAACTGCAAGTTGGACTCGGTCGGGGTATCCGCCCCGGTTGCCGATTTTGTCTCTGCCGTGACTCAAGTCCTTAAAGATGCCGTGACCGGGGTGACCGGAGGGTTCAATGACGCCACCCGCCGTGACTTGATGGCTGCGCTGGGCAAAGCCGGTGAGATCCACAGGAGGGCTGTTTACAGCGCAAATTACGGGTCGGAGAAAATGCTGGCCGTCGCGGCGATCCGGGAATTGCTGGCGGCAGCCCTGCCGGTGATCGACAATACGATCCGCGCAAACCGTCGTGATGACGGGATGTATCACAGTTATAATCTATTAACCCTGTCCGGCAATACAGCCTCGGTGAATCATCTTACAGTCATGCTGGAAGGACAGGTTGCCCTGTTGGGCAGCACTTGCCTTTCACCTGTGGAAACCCTCGACCTGCTCAAGGCCATGCGCGCCAGCCAGCTCTACCGGGCCGACCAGAACAGCTATATCCTTTATCCCGACCGCCGGATTTTGCCACTGCTTTCGCGGAACAAGCTGCCCGATTCCGCAGTCAAAGAGGCACCGGTGCTTGCCGAACTCGTGGCGGCAAACGAGCGCAGTGTGGTGGTGGCCGATAAAAATGGCGTCCTTCACTTCCAGGCGGATCTGACGAACGGGCCCGACCTGGCCAGGCATCTAGATCGGCTTGCCTCCTCGGAAAAATGGCGCGAAGCCATTGTCCGGGATCGCGGGGCAATTCTAGATCTCTGGGAAAAGGTGTTTCATCACAGTGCGTTTACCGGAAGGAGCGGCACGATGTTCGGGTTTGAGGGCCTCGGATGCATCTACTGGCACATGGTTGCCAAGCTCCTGCTTTCGGTCCAGGAATCCTACCAGCATGCCGTTGCCACCAAAGCCGATGCTTCAACCCGGAAGGAACTCGCCGCTGCCTATTACGAGGTGCGGAACGGTCTCGGGTTTACCAAGTCGCCCCAGGTTTACGGCGCATTTCCCGCCGATCCGTATTCCCATACTCCGCGGGATCGTGGCGCGCAGCAACCGGGCATGACGGGCCAGGTAAAGGAGGAAATCCTTACGCGCATGGGGGAACTCGGCGTAAAGGTAATCGATGGCCGGATTCATTTCTCGCCGACTCTGCTGAGGATTTCCGAGTTTTTTAAGGAAAGCCATTGCTTCGATTTTGTCGATATTGACGGTTGCGAGCAAAGCTGGGATCTGCCTGCTGAAAGTCTTGCTTTCACGTTCTGCCAGGTGCCGGTCGCCTATGTCCTATCGGATTCCCCCTCGATTCTCCTCGAACGCAATTTCAACGGCGTGGAAACCATTGCCGGAACCACTCTCCCTGCGACTGACAGCAGGGCGATCTTTCATCGAACCGGGGAAATAAGAAAACTCACAATCGGCATACCCCGTGATATTTGTCTGATTTGATTTTCAAGCCTCACCCGCATTGCGCGCGCGCATCGACGAGTCCCCATCATTCCCATGAACCTGCAACCGATTCGGAATTTTATAACGGCAAAAAATAGTTCAGACCGCTTGACGGAAAAGCCGGTGCTGACGCCTGGAAACAAAACAGACGCCGACCAGCCGGTGGTTTTCGTCGCGCCCGACAAGGCATTCCAGACAATCGAAGGAATCGGCGGCGCTTTTACAGAAGCGGCGGCAGCTACGCTTTACAAGCTGGGCGAAGCCAGTCAGAAAAAGGTTCTTGAAGCTTATTTCGACCCCGTCGGCGGGAACGGTTATTCGCTCTGCCGGACCCACATCCAAAGCTGCGATTTTGCACTCGGCAATTATGCCTATGTCGAACCGGGCGACATGGAATTGAAGACCTTCAGCATCGATCACGATAGACAGGCGCTGCTGCCGATGATCAAAGCGGCCCGTCATTACGGCAATGAGCCGTTCAAACTCTTTGCCTCGCCCTGGAGCCCTCCGGGTTGGATGAAAACCACCGGCATCATGAATAAAGGCGGCAAATTGAAACCCGGGTGCCGGGATGCCTGGGCTCAATGTTACGTTAAATATATCCAGGCTTACGAACAGGAAGGCGTTCCGATCTGGGGGATTACCGTCCAGAATGAACCGGCGGCAATCCAGACATGGGATTCATGCGAATATACCGCCGAAGAAGAACGCGATTTTGTGCGGGATCATCTCGGGCCTGCGCTTGCAAAAGCCGGTCTGGGCCATGTCAAAATCATGATCTGGGATCATAACCGCGATATTCTTCTCCAGCGCGCTTATCCGGTTTATGCAGATCCCGCCGCAAGCAAATATGTCTGGGGGACGGCCTTTCACTGGTATGGCGCGGATAAGTTTGAGAACCTCAATCTTCATCATGACGCCTGGCCGGACAAGGCACTGCTCTTTAGTGAAGGCTGCCAGGAAGCCGGACCGCACATCGGGGACTGGAAACTGGGAGAAAGATACGCCCGTTCCATGATTAACGATTTCAACCGCTGGTCAACCGGCTGGACTGATTGGAATCTGCTGCTGGACAAGACTGGCGGACCCAACCATGTCGGCAATTACTGTAGTGCGCCGATTATTGCGGACACGGAGAAGAATGAACTGCTTTTCCAGAATTCATATTATTACATCGGCCACTTCTCCCGGTTTGTCCGTCCGGGTGACAAACGCATCCTTTGCGCGACCAGCAGTGATGATATTGAGGCGACGGCCTTTATTAATCCTGATGGAAAAACGACGGCAATCGCCATGAACCGCACGGATACGATACGTCTCTTTTGCATCAATCTCGCAGGGATTGAAACGACAGCAACGCTTCCAGCCAACTCGATCGGCACCTACCTCATCGAGACGGCACAAGGGATTTGAGATTTCAAGTTTGAAATCTCAGATTGGAAGGTCCGGGGATTACACAGCGTTCGCCGCATGCGATCTGAAATCTCAAATTTGAGATTTCAAATCGACTTCTCAGCAGCACCTACTTTTTCAGTCCAATGGCGCGGAGCGTATCGGCAAACTCCTTGACGCCACGCTCGAATTCACCCGTGTTGTTCTGGATGAACCGCAGCAGCGAGGCGCTTGATGCGGAATATGCGGCGCAATAAGAGCGGTTGATCGTGATATGCTCAAGAATGCTCTCTGCCGATTCAATCGTCCGAAGAGGGCGGTTTTTATCGAGCTGACGGCGTCCAAGAATTTCCTCCGCCTTTGCTTCCACGCAAACGAATGCGCGCGGTTTGAGTTGCTCGAGCATGCGTGGAGTGAAGCCGGGCAGGTAGCTTCCCGAGCCGGTCTTGATCGTGCAATGCGTGTCCAGAAGGATGTTTTCAGGGCGCTCGGCGATCCGTTTGCAGGCTTTCCATTGCATCTCCTCCTGGATGGCAGGGCTCAAATTCCTCATCTCATCCCGATCCCTGACCAGGCCTGTCTCCTTGCAAAGCTCGAACATCTCCGAGCCGAACGAAACGATGACGTAGTTCAAATCCTTTTCGACCTGTTTACAGGCTTCAAGTAATACTGTGGATTTTCCGGCACCAGGAATGCCTACAACAATGATGATATTGCCCATATTGATAAGAGTGGATGTAAAGTTGATCCGGATTTACCGGAAATTGTTTCTATATTAGCGCGTAGGTTCTAATGGGGTGCTTTGGATTTTTCAAGAGATATTATTAGAAAAACTACACCTGGTGGGAAAAATTTTAAAACGCTGAAACGCTGAAATTCCAAAACGCTGAAATATTTCTGAATCGACTCCGATACGAAATGCCAGTTTTTTAGAGCGTCTGCCAAAATAAATTTCCGAAAAGAGACCAGATTTTAGCGTCTTCGGTAGGCGCCGTGATGGACTATCAATCCTTCGCGGCGAATTGTTTGTGTCCTTCGCGCTTGATCTCCCTGATCTTTTCAAAATCAGCTTTGGCGTCCTCCGTCTTGTCCGCTGTCAGGTCTGTTGCAATCTTCTTAAATTGCTCAATTAACCCATCGAGTTGCTTTGCGTAATCCGCCATGAACTTGGTTCGATCCGCCTCGGGAAGTCCTTCGGCTTTCTTCGGGGTCAACGTCTTTGAGGCCTCAGCACTTTTAATGATCCGGTCGATGGCTGCAAGCGAATCGGCTTTTTTTGCAGGATCACCCACGAATTTCTTAAGAGTCCTGGTGTTGTTTTCTATATTCTTCATCTGTTTCTCAAGTTCGGACGCTCCGAGGGCGGGAGAAAATGAGGCAATGGCAAGGCAGAGAAGGGTGAATTGGAGGAGTCGGAGAATATATTTCATAGTGTAATTTCGCGAATTTTACACATATTTTGATTAGTGCAACTTTTTTTACCTACCCTTTGATGGCCGTGGCGAAGAGCGTCTGCAAATGGGGGCTTTGGGGTTCCCGTGAAACCACGGAAACCTCGATGGTCTCAAAGCCGGCGTCTCCAAGCATTTGAAGCAACTGGACTTCGCTGAAGCCAAGCCAGAGATCGGCATACAAGTCGCGCGCCTGCTCGAAGTTGTGCGCCAGCAAATCAAGGATTGCAATCCGTCCCCCTTTGCGCAGGATCCGGTGCGCCGCCGCCACGGCCCGTGCGGGGTTGATCGCATGGTGGAGTGCCTGGCTGAGCAGTGCAAGATCAACCGAACCGGCTGCGACTGGCGGTTTTTCGATATCCCCAAGCCGGTATTCAAGATTTGCGAATCCGTGCTCCTTCGCAAGCGAGGCGCCGAACTCGACCATTTTTTCCGAGTTATCGACGGCGATCACTTTTTTCGCATGCTTTGCCAGCAACTGTGAAAGTGTTCCTTCGCCCGCGCCAAGATCCGCCACGGTGATGGGGCCGACCAGGGTGAGCAGCATGTGCGCAACTCCCTCCCAGGTGCGTCCCGGACAGTAACTGCGTCCGAACTTGCCCGCCAGCTTGTTGAAATAATCCCGCGCCTTGTCCTGGCGCTTGTGCAGAACCAGCTTCAGCCCGGTCATGTCGGCTGCCGTCTCGGAAATCTCCTTTGAACTTGCTTTGATGAGTTCCCGCAATTGCGCGAGCATCGTATTGTCCGTGGCGAGCTCGTAATAGATATTCTTGCCGGCGCGGCGATCCCGCACAAGCTTTGCGCGCTTGAGTTGGGCGAGATGACTCGATATCCGCGATTGCCCCATGCCGAGGATTTCCTGAATTTCAACGACGGAAAGCTCCTCGTGCTGCAGCAACAGCAATAACCGGAGCCGTGTGGGTTCCGCAAGAAGACGCAGTAATTTAACGATGGGAGTCATGCGCAGTTCCTGCGCATATCACTCTTTGCAACACCGGACGTCAAGCAGTAGAATAAATTGCGGTGCCGACTTCTGATGCCAATGCTGGCGAATATATTAAAATGAATTGAACTAAGCCTCTCTTTCTATTTAAGTCTCCATATGGCATACGAGTCCGTTGACAAATTGCAAAACGCGCTGGCAAACAGCGTGTTCAGCCACACGCAGGACAGAAAAAAAGCGGCTGGCAGGGCTTTGGGGACCTTGGTTGAAATTATCACTTTTTATCTGCTCAAGACATGGAAATTAGGTGCGAGTATCGCCATCGAACAAGGACTTGAAGAGTATAAAAATCCGGATATTACCCATAACGTTGAATACTCGCTGCATCCGATAAAATTCATTGAGCGGATTGTTCTCGATAAAACACAGTTGCCGATCACAACAACGAAAATATTTAAACTATTCGGTGAACGCCTGAAATACTTACATCGTTTTAAGAAAAAGAACAACAACTTGCTTTCTACAACGGGTGTGCTTCGCAACGCCTGTGTTCTTGGCATAGAAGAGGAATTGGCGCTTGTTGGCCTGGTTGGATTATTGGATGCCCATTCGCTTGAACTGGATTTGGTCGGCCAATTCCGATCACCTTATGCCATTTTTGAGTGCAAGCGTGTTGGTGTCGAAGAAGGGTGCAAAAAAGGCCCTCAGACAATTGAAAAGGCAAAGCAGGGAGCCTATGTTGCGAGGGTTGTTTCATCACTTCAAAAGATTCGCGCCCATAACGGTGAGCTTCACGGTGTCATTGCCAAGAGTGATGGCACATTATACTCAAAACCTTACGCAGACTTGATCGATGAAATCATTTGCGGCGACGATTCAGAATTGCTCCGCCATTTCATCCTGACCGTTGGCATGGTCAGCAATCATGGCAACTGGTTTACATCAGAC
>Ga0007854_10001819_pt1 | contig 13483 bp, 8 predicted proteins | sample CryBogCBH12Aug08_FD_60382 | JGI IMG/M metagenome (GOLD analysis project Ga0007854, IMG submission 60382) | Freshwater microbial communities from Crystal Bog, Wisconsin, USA - CBH12Aug08 | ecosystem: Environmental > Aquatic > Freshwater > Lake | place: Crystal Bog, Wisconsin, USA | collected...
CCCGACGAACGGCACCGCGACCATCAGTGGCACGAACGTGGTGTTCACGCCGAACTTGAATTTCTTCGGCACGGCGACCATTGGCTACACGATTGTTGACGGCATCGGCGGCACGAACTTCGGCTTGATCACGGTCACGGTCACGAACCTGTTGCCCGTGGCGAACGCGCAGTCGCTGACCACCACGGAAAACACCGCGCTCGCGATTTCGTTGACCGGCAGCGACCCGAATAGTTTGCCGCTGACTTTTGTCATCGTGACCAGCCCGGCGCACGGCACGTTGAGCGGTTTCAACACCAACACCGGCGCGGTGACTTACACGCCCGGCACGAATTACACCGGCGCGGACAGCTTCACGTTCCGCGTCAATGACGGTTTCGTCAGCAGCGCGCCGGCGACGGTCAGCCTCACGGTGACGCCGGTGGCGGATCTTGCGGTGGCCGAGTCCGGCCCGACCAGCGGCGTGGCGGGTTCCAACCTGGTTTACACTGTCAGCGTCACGAACCGCGGCCCGGCGACGGCGACCGGCGTTGTGGTCACGAATCAAATTGCGGCCGGCTTCACGTTTGTCAGCGCGTCGGCGGGCGGCTCCAATGTTGCCAATGTCGTGACGTGGAACGTCGGTTCGCTGCCGGTGAACGGCGTGACGAATTTCACCGTCACAGTGTTCGCGGTGGAAGGCGGCACGTTCACGAACACCGCGTCCGGCGCGGCGGCGGTGACGGATTTGAATCCGGCGAACAACAACGGTTCCTCAACCAACGCCCAGGCCCGCACCACCATCGCCGCGCTGGCGGACGTGGCGGTGTTCAAGGACGGCGGCACGAACGTGCTCGCCGGCCAGCCGGTGAACTACACGATCACGGCGACGAACGCCGGCCCGTCCACCGCGACGAACGTGGTGGTGCAGGATAATTTGCCGGCGGGTGCAATCTTCCAGAGCGCGTCGGGCAGCTACGCCGTCAGCAATGGCGTGGTGACGTGGAGCGCGTTGACGCTCGCGCCCGGCGCGACGACGACCTTCACGCTGACGCTGCTCGCGCCGGCCTCGGCGAGTTCGTTCATCAACGTGGCGCTGTCCACGTCGCCGACGGCAGATCCGAATCCGACGAACAACAACGGCTCCTTCAGCAAATCGCGCGTCACCACACAGGTCGCGCCGGTCGCCGACTTGGTCGTGTTGCTCGATGGCCCGCCCACGGCGATTCAGGGCAGCAACTTTGTTTACACCATCACGGTCACGAACACCGGGCCGTCCACGTCGTCGAACATCATCACGTCCGACAGTTTGCCGCCGGGCTTGACGTTTGTCGCGGCCAGCGGCGGCGGCACGGCGAGCAACGGCGTGGTGACGTCGCTGCCGGTCGGCGGCGTGACGAATTACACCGTCACGGTGGTTTCCACCGGGCCGGGCGTGTTTACCAATTCCGCCTCGGCGCTGGCGGTGACTTACGATCCGAATCCGACGAACAACAGCGGCGTGTTGCCGAATGCGCGCGTGCTGACGGCGGTCAGTTCGCTGCCCTTTGGCATCCTTGCCGGCTCACCGATATTTAATCCGCAGACGGGTTTGTATGAGGAATTGGTGACGGTGACGAATGAATTGAACGTGACCATCCTCGGCTTCCGGGTTTATGTCAGCAACATCTCCCACAAGAACGTGTCGCTGTATTACGCCGACGGCACGAACGGCGGTTTGCCGTATGTGAATTACAACTTCCCGGTGAATCCGACGAACAGCGTGGGCGTGATCTTGGAATTCTACAATCCGAAACGCGTCGCCTTCACCAACGCGGTGTCCGTCACGGCCATCCTGCCCGGCACCGGCAGCACGATCAGCACCAATGGCACGGTGCCGGTGTCGCGCGTGTTCATGGACGTGCGCACGAATGGCATCAGCGGCGGCGATCCGCGCTTCGTCATCGAGTTCGCCTCGGTGCCGGGCAAGACCTACGCCATCATCTACAGCGGCAGTTTGACGGCGACCAACTGGAATGTGGCCACGCCCAGCGTCACGGCCAACGCCAACGTGACCCAGTGGTATGACGACGGCCCGCCCAAGACCGAAAGCAAACCATCCTCGGTGAACTCGCGCTATTACCGCGTGTTGCAATATTAATGACCAACCCTGACCTGAAATGAAAAACCAATTCAAATCCTGGCTGCTGCCGGTCACCGGCACCCTGACGTTCGCCGTTGTATCCGCGTTGTCCGCGCCGCCGAATCCGCCGCCGCTGGAAAAGAGCAGCGACTATCTCGACGCCACCAACCGCATCACCGGCTCGCTTCGCATCGGGATGAATATGCCCGCCGGCTTCATGGATCCCGGCGGCAGTCTGAATTCCCACGGCCAGCCCGCGCAAGGTCGCCGCGCCGGCCACGGCCTTCCGTTCAATTACGACGACGGCTTTGTGCGGCGCGATTCCAGCGGCAACGCCGGCGGGCAGACGTGGTTCTGGGGCTACGACAATCCGGGCCAGGTCAACGCCTCCGGCCCGAACACGATTGATTTTCACCGCGTGACCGCGCCGCTGCTGCCGTCCGAGGCGGGCGGAAAAGATTCGGACGCGCTTGGCGCGGAATTCACTTACGACCATCAGCTCGGCGTGAAGGAAGACTGGCATCATCTGCGCTATGGCGTCGAAATGGCGTTCAACTATATGCCGTTCGACGTGGATGCCGGCGGTGACTATCACTCGCCCATCGCCACGCGCACGGACACTTACGGCTACACGCCGTTCACCACGCCGCCCGGCGCGCCGTATCACGGCAGCTTTGGCGGGCCGGGCTTTGTGCTGAACTCGACGCGTCTCAGTTCCTCCACCAGCCTGTCCTCGGCCAATGCGACCTTGCTGGGCAACTACGACCTTAACGCCAACCTCTGGGGCTTCCGGCTCGGCCCCTACATCGAGCGTCCGCTTTCGGAAAAATTTTCGCTGCATATGTCCGGCGGCCTGGCGGTCGGCATCATTGACGCCAACGCCGCGTGGGCGGAAAGTTTCACGCCGCCCGGCGGCGGCACGCCCGTCAACACCCACGGCTCCGGCAGCGACGCGCAGGTGTTGTGGGGTTATTACGCCGGCATGGACGCCATCTATCAGTTGAACAAACACTGGGACATTGATGCCGGCGTGCAGTTGCAGGACCTCGGCGTCTATGGCCACAACTTCGGCGGGCGCAAGGCGGTGATTGATCTGTCGCAGGCGGTGTTCATCCAGCTCGGCTTGAGCTATCGTTTTTGAGTGGCGATCGGGTTCCTCACGCGCGGCGCGAAAATGCAAACCAGGCTTTTCGCGCCGCGCGTTTTTGCTATCCTGCGCTGACTTAATTTGAAATCGCTCGTTCACCAAAATCAAAACGCCCGCTCCGTCCGCGTCTTCCTCGTTGGCGTGGAACTCAAGGACCGCACCGCCGCCGACGTGCGCGAATCGCTTGCCGAACTGGAGGAGCTCGCCACCACCGCCGGCGCGCAGATTAACGGCACGGGCGTGCAGAAACTCGCCGCGCCCGTCGCCGCCACCTACATCGGGCCGGGCAAGGCGGCGGAATTCGCCGCGCGCTGCCAGGCCGACGACGTGGACACCGTCATCTTCGACGACGAACTTTCCCCGGCGCAGACGCGCAACCTCGAAAAGATTTTCGGCTGCAAAATCATGGACCGCACCGCGCTGATTCTCGAAATCTTCGGCCAGCGGGCGCGGACGCGCGAAGGCAAGTTGCAGATCGAGCACGCGCAGTTGGAATATCTTTTGCCGCGCCTCACGCGCTACTGGTCGCATTTGTCGCGCCAGCGCGGTTCCACCGGCAGCATCGGTGGCGAGGGCGAATCGCAGCTCGAAGCCGACCGCCGCAAGCTTTCCGAGCGCATCGAGAAGATCGAGGAGGAACTCGACGCCGTGCGCCGCCAGCGCCAGACGCAGCGCGCCGGCCGGCAGCGGCAGCAATGGCCGCTCGCGTCCATCGTCGGCTACACCAACGCCGGCAAATCCACGCTGCTCAACCGCCTCACTGGCGCGAGCGTTTTGGCGGAGGACAAATTGTTCGCCACGCTCGACCCGACCACGCGGCGGCTGAAATTGCCGACGAACCAGAATGTGCTGCTCACCGACACCGTGGGTTTCATCAAGAAACTGCCGCACGGACTCGTCGAGGCGTTCAAGGCCACGCTGGAGGAAGTGGTGCAGGCGGATTTGCTGGTGCACGTCGCGGACATCAGCCATCCGCAGGCGGCGGAGCAGATCGAGGCGGTGAACACCGTGCTGCTGGAGATCGGCGCGGGGGAGAAACCGGTGCTGATGGTGTTCAACAAAATGGACCGGCTGACCGCCGCGCCGCCCGCGTGGCTGCGCGAAAAATTTCCGCACGCCGTCTGCGTCTCGGCGCGCACCGGCGACGGCCTGGCGCCGCTGCTGGCGGAACTGGGCACGCAACTGCGGCCCATCCGGGAGTTTCTGGATTTGCGCGTGCCGCTGGCGGCGGCGGCGGTGATTGCGCGGCTGCACGCGGTGGGGCAGGTGGTGACGAGCCGTTACAGCGGCAAGAATGCGCGGTTCAAGGTGCGCATCCCGCCGCATCTGGTGGAGGAATTCGCGGCGTTCGTGGTGGCGGAGAAATAATCCGGCGGGAAAAGTTCAGCGGTTGCAGCCTATCCTCATGTTAGGCGGCATCATCGTGTCATATAAAATGCGTCACCAGCCAATAGCTGATGGTCATCTACCTGTCTAATCTTGTAACGCAAAACCGTGCCAGCGGGTGCCAGGCTTTGTTCTGGAACCTTTGTATATGTCAAAATCAAAACCCCGTCTTGAATCCGCCAAGTTCCGGCGAAAGAATTGGTATGGCTTTGTGTCTCCGTGATGGTGGTATCACCAGAGAAACTCCCATCGGGAGCGTAAACATACTCTGTCTGAGCGCCATAATCGTGATGTGTCCAAACACCCAAAATCTGTCTGCTAAGCTTGGTGTCGAGTCCACTGCAAGCTGTCAGGAGCAAACTCAATGCTAAAATTATGGGCGTGAATTTCATCGTGCGCTCAATGCCGCCTAACTAGTAATCGGCCTCCGTCCGTGCACGGGCGCGTGCACGGTTGTTTTGGCGACGGCTTTTGTTAGCATGGATTTATGAAAGCGGACGGGCGAATTTCTGTCAAAGATAATTCCTGCCCGGCCAGAATCCCAACGGGATTCAAATCCTTCAGCCCAGGGTTGCGCGCCCCGCGCTACCCTGGGTTCACGTCCCCCAATCCAGTTCAACCCTGAAAGGGTTGAATCCATTTCCCCGCTGACCGGCGCATCCAGCCAACCCCTACAGGGTTGGTTAAAATCCGGGGGCTTTACCCAAGGTAGCGCCGAGGGCGCAACCTTGGGCTGAAGGATGGAATCCTTTCAGGATTCAAACCATCCGCCCCCGCTCCCATCCCGCCCAAACGCTTTGGGAAGGGGTTTTTGTCTAAATATTGGTCATTTTACGTTTAGAAGGTTACTTCGGATTTTCAAGGTGGCTTTCTAAACGGTTAGATGGTCACTTTGGATTTCCAAGGTGGCTTCCTAAACGGTTAGATGGTCACTTTGGATTTTCAAGGAGGCTTCCTAAACGATTAGAAGGTCACTTCGGATTTTCAAGGTGGCTTCCTAAACGGTTAGAAGGTCACTTTGGATTTTCAAGGTGACTTCCTAAACGATTAGAAGGTCACTTTGGATTTTCATGGTGGCAGGAAAACAGGTTTTCCGGCGGTTGGGGCGGCCGGGCAGGGCAAAATTAAGCAAAAATTTGGCAATCCGTGGCAAGCAAAGGTTTTGAGAAGTTGAAAAGCTGGTCGGGTTCCAAAAAACCATCAACCAATTAAAAAATGGCGCGTTGGGGACATTTCATCTGGGGTTTGGCTCATTATGATGAGCAGGAAACTTCCATGACTCCACCGGGCCGGCTCAAAAGGACCTATATGTTTGATTTCCATCGCACCTTCAACAATCCCTTCAACGACCCCAATATCGCCATGGACCGGCTGATCGGGTTCACCACGGATCATCTGCCGAAGATGACGGCCAATAATCCCGGCGGGTTTCTCACCGCGCGGATTGCGGCCACGACGACGGCTTTGTCCGGGGTGAACACCGCCTTTGTGACGGACACGGACAAGCTGGGTCTGCGCAAGGCGATGAAACAGCTCAAGGATGATTACCGCGCGGCCTTGCCGGCGGGCGTCGCCAAAATCAACGGCCTGCTGACGGGCCAGTTCGGCGATAATTCCACCCAGGCCACGGAATGTTTCCCGTCGGGCCGGAGCATCTTCAGTTCCTGCAAAGACGACGTGGTGGGGAATCATTTGCAGACGATGATTGACGGGGTGACGAAGTATCAGGCGCAGCTCGGCGCCGGAGCGGTGACGGCGGCGACGGCGCTACTCACCGGCTGGAATGCGGTCTATGCCCCGAGTGAAACTTCGGGCACGGCCAAGGATACGTCCATCACGGCCAAAAACACGGCGCGGCTGGCCCTGCAACTGGAACTCTTCAAGAATCTGCTGACGATTGCGCTGCAATATCCGAGTCAGCCGGAAAAGCTGGATTTGTATATGCAGCAAAGCCTGCTGGAAACGCATCCGGCCGCGCCGCCCACCCCGCCGCCGCCGCCGCCGCCGCCCGCGCCCACACCCTAAGCAAAATAGCAGATAGGAGATGGGAGATAGCAGATGGGGTTTCCCCCCTAACTCCCAACTCCCATCTGCCAACTCCTAACTCCTAAATCACCATGCCCTTCGACCCGACCAAACCTCTGGATGATTCCCTCGCCACCGCCGCCGAGATGCGCGACCAACTCAATGCGTTGAAAGCGTTGTATGACGCGCAGCAGGTGCAGATTGCGGCGATGCAGGCGCGCTGGGACACGCTGACCGCGCAGTTGGCGGATATTGATCCGTTGGGCATGACGGTCAGCGATCCGCCGACGGCGAACGAGGTGCAGTCCATCGTTTACCAGTCCGACGCCATGCTCGCGGCGGTCAAAGCCGCCTAGCCGCGAAGGCGTGCATAAAAACTTTGTGCCGTGGCGGCGGCAGTGGTTTTCATGGCGACCTTGGTGAACATGGTTTGACTTTATTTCGGTTGCCCGTCGCTGTCCATTCTCTTTCCCCGCCCAAAGCGCCAGAGGGCTGGCGCACTCCGGGACGCTCCGCGTTCGCCGGGCGTCGGGTGCCGCGCGCCAGCGTGTCTTGGACTGCGGTGGCAAGCGCAGCGCGACACCGCTTTCGCACGCACGAGGGATATGCTCTTTGCCGACAATCTTCGCCCGCGCGAAAGCGGTGTCGCGGCTCCCGCCTTGCCACCGCAGTCCATGACACCTTTATCCGACCGACCACCAAGACGCGGCAGTGCGAAGAAAACTTTGCGTCCGGGCGGCTTCGTTGTTTTAATGCTCGTTCATGTTTTCATCCGAGATCAAATCCGTTCATTTCACCGGCATCGGCGGCACGGCCATGGCGTCCGCCGCCGCCGCGATGCTGGACAAGGGCTTTGCCGTCACCGGTTCCGACCAGAATGTCTATGAGCCGATGGCGTCGTTCCTCGCCGCCAAAAAAATCCCGGTGCTGAACGGCTACGCGGAGCAGAACCTCAAGCACAAGCCCGACCTCGTGGTCATCGGCAACGCCATTTCGCGCGGCAACCCGGAGGCGGAATACGTCCTCGACCACAAGCTGCGCTATTGCTCGCTGGCGGCGCTGCTGGCGGAATTCTTCATCCGCGGCAAACGCTCGCTCGTGGTCGCCGGCACGCACGGCAAGACGACGACGACGAGTTTGCTGACGTGGGTGTTCGAGCACAACGGGCTGAACCCGAGCTATCTCATCGGCGGCATCCCGAACAATTTTGCGCAGGGCGCGCGGTTCACGGACAGCGAGTGGTTCATCATCGAGGGCGACGAATACGACACGGCGTTTTTCGACAAGCGCAGCAAGTTCATCCATTACCAGCCGGAGATCGCCATCGTCAACAACCTGGAATTCGACCACGCGGACATCTTCGACGACCTCGACGCGGTGAAGAAAACGTTCTCGCATTTCATCCGCCTCGTGCCGCGCAACGGCCTGCTGCTCGGCAACGGCGACGACGCGAATCTCGCGGAGCTGTTGAACGTGACGCATTGCCCGGTGAAACGCTTCGGTCTCGGCGAACACAATTCCATCCGCGCGACGAACCTACGCCTCGGCTCGACGGCGAGCGAGTTTGAGATTCCCAGCGCGAAGTTTCACACGAACCTCGTCGGCGAACTCAACGTCCGCAACGCGCTCGCCGTCATCGCGGCGGCGAAACATTGCGGCCTGTCGAACAAGCAGATCCAAAGCGCGTTCGACACGTTCAAGGGCATCAAGCGTCGCTTGGAAGTGAAGGGCATCGCCGGCGGCGTGACGATCATTGACGATTTCGGCCATCACCCGACGGCCATCCGCGAGACGCTCAAGGCGCTGCGGTTGCGTTACGCGAAGGAGAAAATCTGGGCGGTGTTCGAGCCGCGCAGCAACACGACGCGCCGGAATGTTTTTCAAGAGGAGCTGGCGGCGTCCTTCGCCGATGCGAATGCGGTCGTGGTTTCCGAGGTGGCGCGGCTGGAGCAGATTCCCGCCGACGAGCGGCTGAATCCCGAAAAGCTCATGGCCGACATCAAGGCTTCCGGCAAGGCGGCGGCGTATCTGCCGGACGCCAACGCCATCGTGGCGCACCTCGCGCAGCACGCGCTGGGCGGCGATGTGATCGTGGTGTTCAGCAACGGCGGCTTCGACGGCATCCACGGAAAACTGCTGGCGCGCCTGAACAGCCGGCGGTGACGGTTGGGGCCGCTTTGGCCGTGAAAATTTCTGGCGCACGAGTTGCTTCTTTTTTCTCGTGGCCAAAAAATTTCAATCGCAAACTAGTTCCCCGTTCAGTGCGGCGGTGGCGGCGATGACTTTGCGGATGGCGGCGGCTTCCTTGCCTGGCATGCGGGTTTCTTCGCGTGTTCGCAAGATTCCTACGGTCCGTCGCCGCCTTCCGCTGACGATTATTCCCGAGCAGCCGCAGCCGGTGATTATTAGACACGCCTTCCAGAATCTGGGCAGCCCGGTCAGCGAAACTCGACCGACGCAAAGCCCGCCCGCTTGAAGAAATTCACCAGTTCCGCCCGGCCCCGCTTGTCCGCCTCGTCGAGGATGCCGGCGCGGCGGGCGGCGCGGGCGATGTCATCCACCGCATTCTGCCGGGCCGACTGCTCCAAATCCTTGTCGAACGCGCGGAGCAAACCCGTCGTGTGGTCAATCACCTGGCTCGCGGCATCGTCGAGGTAGGCGTCGGTGATTTGCGGCGGCGGCAGGCGCAGGGAGATTTTCTTGTCGGCGATGGACACGTCCTCCGGTTTCAATTTTTTCAAATCAATGCCCGCTTTCACCACGCCTTGCGCGAGGAGCAGCACGCGGTTTTCGCCATACCATTTCACGTCTTCCAGCACGACGACCTTGTTCAGCACAAACTTCACCGTGACGAGGTCGGACAGCGACTGCACCTCGTGGACGACGCTGGTGGTGTTCCAAAAAAACCGGCTGCCACCGTGGTTGAGCCAGCGCGCGGCAGTGAAGGTGAGATAGACTGCCAGCACCAGCACGACGACCGCCGTGAGCGTCCAGATGAAATTGCGCAGTTGCCGCATGGGCGGAATGTAATCCAACCGGCCAAATTGCAAAGCGGGAATGTTTTTAGCCACAGATGGGCACAGCTTGCCGCGCCGAAGTGAAACGAAGGCGGGATGAAACCCAGATTCGGGCCGGGCTTTTTCTGGACAAAGGTTTTGGCCGGGAGCAAAGTCCGGCCATGAAAGAAGCTTTCTTTACGGCCATCCGGTTGCTGACGTTTCGTGCCGGCACGGACGAATTGCGCGCTTTGAATCATCGGCATCTGGTTTTTGGTTTGCTTTGCACCTGGTTGGTGGGCATGGGGCGCTGGTGGGAAGATCCCAAGGCGAATGTGTGGCAACATCTCGGCGTCGGCTCGGTCGCCTATGTTTTTATTCTGGCTAGTTTCCTTTGGCTGATGCTGTGGCCGCTTATACCGGCGCACTGGAAATTGTTGAATGTCCTTATCTTCGTGTCGCTGACTTCGCCGCCAGCCATCCTTTACGCCTTGCCGGTGCGACATGGTCTGGCGTTGCCCACGGCACAAGTCGTCCGGCTGTGGCTGCTGGCAATCGTGGCCGGTTGGCGGGTGGCGCTGCTGGTTTTCTATCTGCGCCGAGGGGCGGGATTGACCGGCGGACGCTGGCTGGTGGCGACACTGTTTCCGCTGCTGTTGATTGTGTTCGTCCTCACCGCCCTGAATCTGGAGCGCGTGGTGTTTGACTTGATGGGCGGCATCCACGATTCCGATCGGACGGTCAACGACGGCGCTTACGGCGTGCTGGTTTTGATTTCGATGGTCTCAATGCTGCTGTTTCTGCCGTTGCTGGCAACCTATCTGGTGATGTCAGTCAATTCCGTCATCACCAAAGACGGTCCGCGTCGCAAACCGTTTTTTTATGTGTTCGCCCTGGCGCTGGCCTTGTTGGGTGTGGTGTTCAATTTTTATGGCCGGACATTTTTGGGCTGCGTGTTGATGGGTTCCGGCCTGATCATCGTCGCGGCGACAATGTTCAAGTTGCAGGCACAGGAAAAGCCTCCAACAACTACACCTCTCAATTAAATAAATCTGTGTTTCATCTGTGGCAAAAAACTTTCCGCTTTTGCCTTTGCCCCGCAAAACCTAGACTGACACCATGAATTCGCCCGGATTTCCCGTCGTCCGCCCGCGCCGGCTGCGCACCTCGCCCGCGCTGCGCCGCCTCGTCGCCGAAACGTCCCTGAATGTTTCGCAGCTCGTCTTGCCGCTGTTCGCGCGCAGCGGGCGCAAGGTGCGCATCCCCACGGTTTCCATGCCGGGCGTGTTTCAGTTGTCGCCGGATGAAATTTTGCGCGAGGCCGCCAAGGCGCACGCGCTCGGCGTGCCCGCCGTTTTGCTGTTTGGCATTCCCGACAAGAAAGATGAAAAGGCTTCCGGCGCTTACGCCAAAAATGGCATTGTCCAGCAAACCGTGCGGCTGCTGAAAAGGGAACTGCCGTCGCTGCTCGTCATCACCGATGTCTGCCTGTGCGAATACATGAGCCACGGCCATTGCGGCATCGTGCACGGCGGCAAAATCCTGAACGACCCGTCGCTGAAACTGCTCGCGCGCACCGCCGCCAGCCACGCGGAAGCCGGCGCGGACATCGTCGCGCCGAGCGACATGATGGACGGCCGCGTTCGCGCCATCCGCGCGGAACTGGATAACGAAGGTTTTTACGACACGCCGATCATGAGTTATGCGGCGAAGTTTGCGTCCGCGTTTTACGGCCCGTTCCGCGACGTGGCGGAATCCGCGCCGAGCTTTGGCGACCGCCGGAGTTACCAGATGGACGCGGCAAATGGCAACGAAGCGCTCCGCGAAGTCGCGCTCGATGTGCAGGAAGGCGCGGACATGGTGATGGTCAAGCCGGGCATCGCCTACCTCGACATCGTGCATCGCGTGAAAAAAGAATTCGGTCTGCCCACGGCGGTCTATGCCGTGAGCGGCGAACACGCGATGATCAAGGCCGCCGCCGCGAACGGCTGGATTGACGAGCGCGCGGTGACGCTGGAAAGCCTGCTCGCCATGCGCCGTGCCGGCGCGGACATTCTCATCACCTACGCCGCGATGGACGTGGCGAAGTGGCTGAAAGCTTCGTAACCCTAATCGGCTTTGCCGGCGGATTACGATTACGAGCAAAAGCAGTCTGCTTTTGCGTTTGCCATGTTCCTTTGGGCAAGCTAGGCTTCGCGTTCGCTTTTTATGATTGGATCAATTCGCAAGCATTCCGCGTGGCTGTGGTGGATCATCGCCGGCCTCACCATCGTTTCCTTTGTGGTTTTTATGGGTTCCGGCCCGTCGAAATACGGCAATGGTCGCGCCAGCGCCGGCAATTTCGGCACGCTTTACGGCCGCACCATCACGGCGCAGGATTTCCAGCGCGCCCAGGCGAGTTTTTATCTTTATTCGTGGATGCGCAACGGCCAGTGGCCGGACAAGGCCGCCGGATTTAATCGCGATGACATGGACCGCGAGGTTTACATCCGCATTTTGCTGGAAGGCAAGGCCCGCAACCTCGGCATCCAGATCGGCTCCGACGCGCTGGTGACCGCCGCGAATGATTTATTGCGCTCGCTCGGTCGCAACGGCCAGCCGGTGGCGATGGACAAATTTGTCGAACAGGTGCTCGCGCCGGAAGGCTTGGGCGTGGCCGACCTGCAAAATTTCCTCCGCGATGAACTGGTGGTGCAGCAGATGATTCAAGTGCTCGGCTTGTCCGGTGCGCTCGTCACACCGGCGGAAGCGGGCCAACTTTACGATCGCGAACATCAGGAAATTTCCGCGCAGGCGGTGTTCTTCGCCGCGTCAAATTATCTCGCGCAGGTCTCCGTCACGCCGGCTGCCGTCGGGCAGTTTTACACGAACAATCTGGCCGCTTATCGTCTGCCGGATCGCGTGCAGGTGAGCTATGTATTTTTCAACGTGACGAATTTCCTCGCAACGGCGAAAGCCGAATGGGAAAAGACGAATTTCACGGAATACGTCAACTCGGTCTATGCGCAATACGGCGCAAGCCAGTTCCCCGATGCCAAGACGCCGGAAGAGGCCAAGGCGAAAATCAGCGGGCTGCTCATCCGCGACCGCGCATTGCGCGACGCCCGCGCGCAGGCGAATGAGTTTGCGAACGCCGTCTTCGCCATAACGCCCGCCAAGCCGGAAAATCTCGCGACCTACGCCCAGCAGAAAGGTTTGAGCGCCGGCGTCACCGCGCCGTTCGCGGCGAACTACGGTCCGGCGGAATTCACCGCGCCGGCGGCCTTTATCAAGGCGGCGTTCCAGTTGAGTGCGGACGAGCCGTTTGCCGGCCCAATTGTCGCGGCGGATGGCGTCTATGTTTTGGCGTTGGCGAACCAGTTGCCCAGCGCGATTCCTGCGCTGGAGCAAATCGCTGATCGCGTCAACCGGGATTTCCGCGACGCCGAGGCCGTGGCGCTGGCGCAACGTGCGGGCACGAATTTTTATTACAACGCGGCGGTGCAGATGGCCGCCGGGAAAACTTTTGCGCAGGCCGCCGTGCTGGGCGGTCAGGCGCCGCAGATTTTGCCGGCGTTTTCGTTGAGCACGCAGGAGCTGCCTGAACTCGGCGACCGCGCGAGCCTCGGCCAGCTCAAACAGGCGGCGTTCACCACCGCGCCCGGTCAGGTCAGCAAATTCCAGCCGACCGGCGACGGCGGCTTTGTCCTGTTTGTCCAGCAGTTGCTGCCGGTGGACGCGGCGAAGAAAGCCGCCGAGCTGCCGCAGTTCACGGGGCAGGTGCGCCGCGCGCGGCAGAACGAGGCGTTCAACCTCTGGCTGCAAGGCGAGGCCAACCGCGAACTGCGC